>Ga0129324_10000620_pt1 | contig 25179 bp, 16 predicted proteins | sample CPBDNA_7_FD_96879 | JGI IMG/M metagenome (GOLD analysis project Ga0129324, IMG submission 96879) | Freshwater to marine salinity gradient microbial communities from Chesapeake Bay, USA - CPBay_Spr_15_0.2_DNA | ecosystem: Environmental > Aquatic > Marine > Coastal | place: USA: Chesapeake Bay... | reverse complement strand
ATTCAATAAACTGGTATCAGATTTATTTAACTTGTTATCAATACGATTCGACAAAAAGGCGGTGTCCGTAACATTCAACTTCGTAGCTAATCTGCTCGTCAGGTTCAGTACTGATGTATCTGTCTTAATAGCGTAAAGTGCATAAGGAACACTCATCAGTTCCTGTGTACCCAACAACTCATAACTGGTTCCCCCATTAAAATCAGCTTCCAACTTAATAAAATGAGCCAGATTACCCCAATTAATATTATTAAACGCGCCAGATAGCAACGTACCCATCCCAATTTGTAAGCTAATCAATCCCAGGGCATCCGTCGTTTTAACATGCGTTTCACTAAATACGCTGCTTCCATTCGAACTCCCAGACAATATACTAATTCGCATATTGACTCCCCTATTTCCGACCACCTCGCCCGAGCTATTCCTCAAGACAGACTGGAAATTAATCTTTTGCGGTGTCTGGGCTAAAGCAAACATCGGAAAGAGAAAAAGAATAATGATTCTTACATTCATCTCGCTTTGTGTTAAATTTTATAAATCTGGTTTTCTTAAAGGTAGTTTTTATTTATTAATTATTTTTATTTATTAATATAATAAATTTTTTTTATTAAAATAATGCTAAAAGCCTTGATTTAATTAGCCTTCTTGAAAAATCATCGTTGAAATATTCCAAGTTTCTTCTTTTCTATAAATAGGTTTTATTAAAACGCTCATTATCTAACACATATCTATCTTATAAAAATTTCGAATATTAGACCTTTGCCGTGTAACTCATTTGAAGCAGAATAGTAAAAGTAATCCTCGACAAATAAACCTTACACCCAAATCGAAGACGTCCTCTGTAATCCTAAAAATCCTTATTCAAAGCCGAGCGTTAGGGGTAATTTTCGCCAAGAAAAAACAAAAAAAAAGAGGCTACCTTTTTAGATAACCTCTTTAACAAAATATAACTTACTTCATTAATTCAAATCAAAGCGATCCAGGTTCATCACTTTTGCCCATACTTTGACAAAATCTTTAACAAACTTAGATTTTGCACTTTCAAAGCCATAGACTTCAGCATAAGCACGAAGTTCTGAATTTGAACCAAAAATTAAATCTACTCTGGTACCGGTCCATTTCAAATCACCTGTTTTTCTATCGCGACCTTCAAAAATATTCTGATCCTCTGACGTTGCTTTCCAGGTTGTATTCAGATCAAGTAAATTGATAAAAAAGTCATTAGAAAGTACGCCTGGTTTATTGGTGAATACCCCATGATTTGAGTGATCGAAATTGGTATTCAGCGACCTCATTCCACCTATCAGCACGGTCAATTCAGGTGCTGATAACTTCAGTAATTGAGCCTTATCAATTAACAACTCCTCCGCAGACATATTTTTAGTTATGGCTTTTTGATAGTTTCTGAATCCATCTGCCAAAGGTTCAAGAACGGCAAATGAATCAACATCCGTGTGTTCCTGAGTAGCATCACCACGACCAGGAGTAAAAGGAACGCTCACCTTTTCACCAGCCAAAGAAGCCGATTTTTCAATGGCAGCACCACCGGCCAATACGATGAGATCGGCCAGGGAAATAACTTTTCCATCTTTTTGAGACTGGTTAAAATCAGCCTGAATTTTCTCAAGAGCATCAAGCACTTTTGTCAACTGAGCCGGATTATTAACCTTCCAGTATTTCTGTGGAGATAATCTTACTCTGGCACCATTTGCCCCACCTCTTTTATCTGAACCTCTAAAAGTAGAAGCAGAAGCCCAGGCAGTTGACACTAGTTCTGACACAGAAAGACCACTTTGAAGCACTTTTTCTTTAAGTGCATCGATATCCTTTTGATCTACTAATTTATGCGACACAGCAGGGATTGGATCTTGCCAGATCAGCACTTCAGCTGGAACCTCAGACCCAAGATATCTGGCACGAGGGCCCATATCACGGTGGGTTAATTTGAACCAGGCTCTGGCGAAAGCGTCAGCAAAAAGATCTGGATTTTCGTAAAATTTCCTGGAAACTTTTTCATAAGCTGGATCAGCTTTCATGGCAATATCCGTTGTAAGCATGGTTGGAGCATGTCTTAGTGCTGGATCATGAGCATCAGGAACTGTACCTGCGCCTGCGCCACCTTTTGGTTTCCACTGATGGGCACCTGCCGGACTTTTTGTCAGCTCCCAATCAAAACCGAATAGGTTTTCAAAATAATTATTACTCCATTGGGTAGGCGTAGTTGTCCAGGCACCTTCTAAACCACTCGTAATAGTATGAACGCCATGACCTGTACCAAAGGAATTTTTCCAGCCTAAAACTTGCTCTTCAATGCCTGCTGCTGCAGGTTCAGGACCAACATATTTAGAAGGATCTGCCGCACCGTGTGTCTTACCAAACGTATGACCACCCGCTATCAATGCTACCGTTTCTTCGTCATTCATAGCCATACGGCCAAAAGTTTCACGAATATCACGCGCGGAAGCCACCGGATCAGGATTACCATTTGGGCCTTCTGGATTAACGTAAATTAATCCCATTTGCACGGCAGCCAGAGGATTTTCCAATTCGCGATCACCAGTATAACGATTATCAGCTAACCACTCTTTTTCGGCGCCCCAATAAACATCCTCTTCAGGTTCCCAGATATCTGCTCTACCGCCGGCAAAGCCAAAAGTTTCGAAACCCATTGACTCCATGGCACAATTACCAGCAAGAATCATTAAATCTGCCCAGGATAGTTTATTTCCATATTTTTGTTTGATAGGCCAAAGTAATAATCTGGCTTTATCTAAATTAGTATTGTCAGGCCAGCTGTTCAGAGGAGCGAAACGCTGAGCTCCCGTTCCTCCACCACCACGACCGTCTGTTATTCTATAAGTTCCTGCACTATGCCAAGCCATCCGGACAAAAAATGGACCGTAATGACCATAATCGGCCGGCCACCAATCTTGTGAGGTAGTCATTAAATCATAAAGGTCTTTTTTAACCGCTGCCAAATCAAGAGTTTTAAATTCTTCAGCATAATTAAAATCTTCACCCATTGGATTGGACAAGGCTGAGTGCTGGCGTAAAATATTCAGTTTTAACTGATTTGGCCACCAATCACGATTTCCTGTTCCGCCTCCTGCCGCTTTCTTAGGTGCAATACTACCTGTAAAAGGGCATTTTGCTTCACCATTTGAACCCGACGGATTCTGATGTTCGTTGTTTCCCATTGGTTTAATATAAAGTTTAAGCTTAAAAAATACAATTTGCTATAATAACAATCTTAAAAATGAATGGTTGAAAATAACCATAAGGAATAAGAATTAAATATTTTTCCCTTCAAAAAAAACTGGATTGACATAAAATAAAAATATATTTGAGGTTAAATTGGTTTCCGTTCAAGCGGAATTAAAAGGGAATCCTGTTTAAATCAGGAGCTATCCCCGTAGCTGTAAATTTTGATATGCTATAAAAAGTATATAAAAAATAGACGATACACCACTGTTTTTCAAATGGGAAGGTGTCTATTTTAAAATGAGCCAGAAGACCTGCCTTTTGAAAAAGCGTTCAAGCTTTCGGGAGAAAGGCTGCTAGTGTTGTTTACCTCTAAAGTGGGGTTTATCTCATTTGTCGTATTATCCGGGAGCTCATTGTGTCATCTAATATTTCATTACAATGAGTAAAAAAATGTTTGGTTTTTTAACCGCCCTATCTATTCCTTTTGTTGTTTATTCACAACTCGACACCGTTACCTCTGTCCTGTTTGACCCCATTGTTGTCACCGCAAATAAAACGGAACAAAAACAAAGTACAACGGGGAAAATAATAACTATTATTTCAAAAGATCTGCTGGAAAAAAGTGCCGGTAAAACCGTCGCACAAATTTTAAATGAACAAGCAGGTCTCATTGTTAACGGTGCCCTCAATAATATTGGCAGTGCGCAAACCGTTTTTCTCCGCGGTGCATCAAGTGGTAGAACATTGATTCTCATAGACGGAATTCCTATGAATGACCCCTCTATGATTAACAATGAATTTAATCTTAATCTCCTCTCTGTAAATGATATAGAGCGGATTGAGATTTGTAAAGGAGCTCAAAGTACGCTCTATGGAAGTGATGCGCTGGGTGGTGTAATTAATTTCATCACTACTAAAAATGATATAGATAAACTCGTTCACCTGAACGCCAATTTGACGGCAGGTAATTATGGCGTTTTTAAAAGCAATGTAAATGCGTCCGGTAAATTCGGAAAATTTAAATACACTGCCCGTTTTAATCATCAAAGTAGTGCAGGATTCTCCTCCGCATTTGACAGCACGGGCACCTCAGGTTTTGATACCGATGCCCTATTTGGAAATAATTTTGGCGCATCCCTAGCGTATCAAGCTAACAAAACCCTAACTTTCAACTCCTTTATCCAACACAGATATTACAAGACTGACTTAGATAACGGGCCTTTTTCTGATGCCATACATTTTTTCTCTGAAGACCAGGCGCTCTTTGCAGGCGCTGGATTTACCTACAAAAAAGGGCAGTTTTCCCTTACCGGAAATTATCAAAAGGTCAATAATAGTAGATATTACGATAAAGATTTTAGTGCAGGGAGTCCCCTATTTTCTACTCATTCTCTGAACGGATATTCGGATTATACGGAGTTGTTTGGCAACATCAAAATTTTAAAAAACGTAACTGCCATAATGGGCAGTGAACTTCGCACTTCTTCTATGAACAGTTTGTATTTGTCTGTCAGTTCTTTTGGTCCGTTCGAAAATGAATTTAAGGATTCGCGTATTTCCCAATATTCCGTTTACGGTTCTATCCTTTACTCCTCTGATAAAAATCCGTTTCAACTTGAATTGGGCAGTAGATTTAATAAACATTCCATTTATGGCGTAAATTCTACCTTTACGCTCAATCCTTCTTTTCGGTATAATGAACATTGGATGATTATGGGAAGTATTTCCTCTGCTTACAAAGTACCAAGTATCTATCAATTATATGATTTTTACGCTGGAAATCTAGATTTAAAACCAGAGGAAGCTATAAATGTCGAGGTGGGCGTTCAATATAAATCTGCCCGATCTTTTTTTAGAGGCGTCTTTTTTTCAAGACAGATAACTTCCGGAATAGACTATAATTTCGTGGACTTTAAGTATTTCAATTTTGTGGAACAACGAGTTAATGGCTTTGAACTTGAATCGAATCTTGATGTAACTAAATCCTTTCATTTAAATATGAATTACACCTATTTAAGTGGACAGGAATTGACCCAAAACAGGGAGACAAACAAAGAATCCATTACCTATCCGTATTTATTGCGCAGACCAGCACATACGTTGAACTTAACCTTAAATTATGAGATATCCACTAAGCTATTTGCCAGCATAAGCAGCAAAACTTTGAGTGCCAGATATGACATAGGAGGTTATGAACAGGCAGATGTAGTGTTAGAACCATACACAATATTCAATGGATATGGGTCGTATAAAATGAGCGATAAGGTCTCCTTTTTCATTGATGCTCAGAATTTATTCAACAAAAAATTCTTTGATATATATGGATACCAAAGCATTCCGTTCATGATTTCCGGAGGAATAAATCTAAAGTTTTAGTATTTTTATATTTAAACTAAGGAAATTATGGCATACAAGAGCAGCCCTTATTTATCTGCCCAAAATCTTCTATTTTTAGTAATAATGTTGGCAGGGTGTCAACCTTCGTATAAAGAAAATGAAGGTAAAACTGACCAGTCTAACGGGGTTGAATTTAAGTTGATAACTACGGATACTTTTCATTTCAATAATTTTGTTGACTGTAATATGGCGGAAGCCTGGATTGGCGATACCCTCAGGATTTTTCCTGGAAAATATGGAGAGGATCCTGTTTGGGGGTATGCCAGAGATTTGAAATTCGCCTCTGGATTCAATGCAGATGAGGTTTTTAGTACGCCGGCAGATAAATATATAGCCCCTTCCTTACCACTGAATGCTCCAGTAGGGCAAAAAGGCTTACATGGTGCCATTTGGTTTGAAACGGTTTATCAGGCTAAAAACGACTCCTCTGGTCGCACCTTGTACGCCATTTATCACAATGAAAACTATCCGGAAACCCTGCCTTTTAATCCTGAAACAAAGGAAGGTTACCTCGATAAAGACTGGCCCCTGGGTCTAACGGATAGAATTACCCCTGCCGCAGTTCCCAGAATTGGTGTTATGAAATCGACCGACGGAGGCTGGCACTGGGAAAATAAAGGGCTATTTCTCGAGGATAAACAACCTCGGATGATTTTAAATAAACATAATATATCTAAAACGTTTGCCGGGGGAATTGGTGATCCTTCCGCCGTTGCCGTGGGCGATTATTTATATCTTTTTTATGGTGAATACGGCTATCCTGGTATATATGACCCTGCCACCTATACGCCTGAAAAAGAACATTCCGGACAATGTATTAGTGTGGCAAGAATGCTCATTTCAGATCTCGATCAACCCCGGGGAAAAGCAAATCGTTGGGACGGAACGGGATTTAATGCTCCCTGGGACGGTATCGGTGAACCTATCAAATCATTACAGATTCCAATAGAAAAAGGCGGGGGTCCCGCTTCATCTAAGTCTGGTGGATTTCATTGGGGTCCTTCCGTAAGCTGGAATACCTATTTAAATTGCTGGGTCATGCTGATGGGACATGTAGAAGGACAATCATGGATAGGCGATAAACTATATATTTCCTTTAATTATCATAAGGATTTAGGGATGGATGATCATTCTCAAAAATGGACTGAACCTCAGGTTCTGGTTCAAAAACCTGGTCATGTTCTTTGGTACCCTTCCCTTCAACCTATGAAAACAAAAGAAGATATTGCAGCAAAAAATACCAGTTTGAAACTTGGTAAAAAAGCGCGACTTTTCTTTAAATATTCTAATCTTGGTAGATATTTTTCTGAATACATCATTGAATTTGAAAAATAAAATATCTGTAACCTGCTATTCAGGGTAATTATAAAACACCCCGAATAGCGGTTACCAGTTTTTCTGCCCATCTGCCATAATCATAGCCGGAAGGATGAAGATTATCATCGCAAATTAAGGACGGATTATTTTCGGCCTCCCTGGTAAATGGGGTAATATCGACAAATGGACAACCATATTCTTCCGACACCTCATAAATAATCTGGTTAAACTGATTAATCTGCAGAGCAATTTCCTTAGCATCGAGAAAACGGGCATAAGGGGTTACGCTATAATCTGGAATGGATAAAACAAAGACATGATTAGGTTTATTGTTTGCCAGCACAATAGACCGTTTCATAAGGACTGACAATCTCTCCCTGTACCCTACCGTGTCCCATTCTATGTATTGGTCATTCACACCTATCAACAAACTTACGATAGTATGTGATTTTGGTTTATAATAATCTAATCCAACCATTAAATCATTTGTGGTCCAGCCAGTTACCGCAACATAATTCAACTCATTAACAAAAAAGTTTCGTTCATCTAATAATTTAACTGCCTGTGCCGGAAATCTTTCCTGTTCTTTTACCCCCTGACCAATGGTATAAGAATCACCTAATGCCAGCCAGGTCAATGACTTAACTAACTCTCCATTAAAACCCACTATTTCTTTTGGCACAACTTCGTTCTCGTTTTTCTTGCAAGAGAGCAAAAAAACAAGGAAAAATAACCCGACAACGGACTTAAAAGAGATTAAAGTAGGCATTCCAAGGTGATAAAATGGTTCAAACAAGCTGAAAATCAATTTGTTTAATTTTTTGTAATTTACTACATATAAAGCTATTGTCCTACTTTATAAATAATAATAGCTTGTTTATTTAAAGTATAAAAAGATAAAAAATACCCTCCTAATAAGTTATCTTAAAGGCACTAAAACCTACAAAAATGTAAAATAAAAATAATTTGGAGCAATTATGCACCCATTCTTGGGTGGAAATTATGCGTGCAGTAGCAAGTTATTTGAATCAGGATTTACAAGATTTCTAGGATTAACCATAGCGTCGTTAGATTGATTCTGAAGATTATTATTAAATGGTACTTTCATTGCTAAGCCCCTCGCCGATGCGTTACGCATCGGCGAAAAGAAGTGTAAAAAGTAATCCTCTACAAATAACCCTTACACCCAAACCGAAGACGTTCTCTTTAATCCTCAAAATCCTGCAAATCCTGATTCAGAACCCCACTAAATAACTCGTCCTAAAAAAAGAGATTATCTTTTTAAACAGCCTCTTAAATCATTATTTTGATGGGGCACTAATTACCCCAAGGAATCGGCCCATCCAATAGGGTAAAAGCCAGATATCGCCGGCACTGTGTTCTGAAACACCGTTACCTGCCTTCCTATCGAGATTAAACATATTGGCATTATGACGTTGAACAGGACGTTCATCGGGAGGAAGTACCTCCTTGATGGTTTGATTTCTAAAATTAGGCGCTATTTTCTCAATATCTGCCCTATGACTATTAGCAATGGCCCAATCGATAAGATCTAAGGGATGTTCTTTCAAATACCAAACCCCCTCATTTAAATCGAAATCAGGCGTACCCGTTACGGCAGTAAAAATATTCCAAAGACCTTCTTTTTCCGGACGTTCCGCTTGAAAATGGTCTATAATAGATTTTTTAAAACTCGTTTTCAGGGTATCATTAAAAGCATATCTAAAAAGCCCCCAATAGCCCATAAAATACATTTCATCATCGGAATGATTCCACGCTTCGGAAAGATATTTGGAATAATCATCGGCATTTGCGGGTGCCATGCTTATAAAAGCCATAGGTCTCATTAAATTTTCATAATATTTATGTTTATTCATGAGTTCAAAAGCCTTCTCCTTATAGATTGGTTTATTGGTAAAGCGGTAAGCTGTTTGAAGCATAGCAACGATATTACTGGAATTTAATTTCCGGTCACCCACATTGGTAGGAAAACCATTCACATAAGAAGGATTCCATTTACCCCAAAGAGTAGGTTTCCCGTCATAATCTATGAGATACCAGTCATTTTTAATGATATGCGACATTAGGGTATCGATAAGTTGAATAGCGCGGGATTTCACATCTGGAACCTGCACCAATTCAGCTAAGGCACCAAAGGCAAAAATATGGCCAATCACCTCGTCTGAAGAAGTAGTCGCTTTCCAGTCCCATTCCTGATCCGGAGAATGTTGCCAACGTTCCGGATCACTTAATTTTTCAATAAATCCGCGTCGTTCAAAAGACCGAGATGGAAAGCCGGGTATAGGATTAATCGTATATAAACGCTCCATAGCATCGAGGCATTCCCTGATATTTGCCAAGGCATCAGCCTCTTTAGTTACCGCATAGCGAAAAATTTCCGCACCAAAATACATGGACGTCCAAAGCCCATCATTATCGGAATCTGCTAAAAATCCACTGCTTAGATTTCCCTTTTCCATGCCTACCAGCGAAGCGTTAAAACCATTTCTAATATGACGTTGACGCACTTGTTGTTGAAAAAACTGTGCCTTTTCATGTAAGGTCATAGATTTAAAACAAATCTGACCCAGGCCAGCATCGGTAACCACAAGGACACTATTATTTGGACCTGGATTAATGCTTTTAACAAGGTTTCCCGGAAGCCAGCGTTCCCCCTGATAATAATCATACTTTCCATCTTTCCGCGAAGCAAACGCACCATTGGTGGAACCGAACCAGATTCTATCCCCAATCACGCAAACAGCCGTTATATCTGTAACAGGTAATTTTTGATTTAAGCTGGAAGCTTTTCCGGTGACTACATCGACTAAAAAATACCCCTTTTTAGTTCCAATCACGGCATTATTACCCTGAATATCAAATGAGGTAAGTTCAGTACCGCTATAAACCAAAAGATTAGTATTCGTTGCAGGATTAAATTTATAGAGGCCCTTCGCACTAAGTAACCAGAACAAATTGGAACCCGCCTGATATCGAAGGTTTAGTATTTTATCCTCTAATGTCGATGTAAACCGTGTTTTAGATTCACTTACATAATGAAAATCATTTTCGTAAGCAATCAAAAAATCAAAATTTTTACCCCCAACGCCTTTATTTGCCTTTGGAAGCTCGTGATGACAATAGACAGAACCAGCCCAGGCGTTACTAAAAACGGCTTTATCATCGATTAAAACAAATTGATCTTTGTAAGCAAAAGCACCTTGAACCGTTTTGTTGCCAATGGTCCGATATTTTTTATCGGCTTGAAAAGTACCCGGGTACAAAAACTGCCCATTGTGAGGAATTAGCAAACCATTATTAGAAAAAACACTTACGTTACCATTTCTGTCACTATGCGATGATTCAAGTTGAACCTCAGCACTTTGAGTATAATATTTTACACTATAGTCTTGTAGGTAAGGTTTATCCTGATAAATAGGCTGGACCATTTTCGTCTGAGCGAAGACCATATTTGGAAAAAAGGGGACAAAAAAGACGACTAAGAGATATTTATTCATATCTATTTTTTAACTAATTCTAAATAAATATAAGCAGATAATCAGTTCTACAATGTTAATATACTCCATTTTTAAATAATACCAATGAAGTTTACCTATTAAGCTATTTCATCAGGTTTATTTAAACCTAAAGTGCATTTAAAATAGATAATATATTAGCTATTTATAATAAAAATGCGTATTTTAGTTAAAATATTATCTATTTTATGCAATATGGATTAAATAAAAAACCAGCTGACTGGATGCTGGAAATGGCAAAGCGACATAAAATGTTAAGAAAACAAGCCGGATTTACCCAAAGTGAATTGGCGCGCCGCTCCGGTGTTTCTTTAGGTAGCTTAAAACGTTTTGAAACAAGTGGGCAGATTTCCATCCAGTCTCTATTCCTGTTAATCGATGTGTTGGGAAGGCTTGACGACCTTGATACGATACTGAAACCCTTTGAAAACATGAAAGAGATTGAGCGATTATTCAGCGATAAAAAACGCAGAATATGAAGTCTGTAAAAAAAATAAACGTTCAACTTTTGTTTGATACAGAAGCATTGGAAGTGGGAAGTTTAGTCCTCAGTGAGAGAAATATATTTTTTTACCATTTCACCCCTTAATAATCAATTCAATATTGTGCGATAATCCATTAATTTCAATGAACTGACCACAAATTATATAATATAACTAAATTTTACCTAAATTGCGTCATTAAAATGACGGGATTATGATTTATTTAGTCAGAGAGTTATCGAATTTGATATTAAAAAAGTTGCAACCTAACAAGGTGGTGATCTTATATGGCGCACGACGCGTTGGAAAAACGATGCTTGTAAATGAAATACTTGCCAAAGTGAATGAGCCAATACTTAGGCTAAATGGAGATGATATAAATGTTCATGATAAACTTTCCATAAGAAGTATAGAAAATTATAAACAGATTTTAGGTACCTGTAAACTACTCTACATTGACGAAGCACAAAAAATTCCTGAAATAGGTCTGAAACTCAAACTTATGATTGATGAAATAGAAGGACTTAGAATTATTATATCTGGTTCATCTTCATTTGACATACATAAAAATGCCGGAGAACCTTTAACAGGAAGAAAATACACTTTTACATTATATACGCTATCTGAAAATGAATATACCCAGATTGAAAATAATATTAATAAAATGGACAAGGTTCGGGAAAGACTGATTTTCGGTAATTATCCTGAATTATTGCATCTGCCTGATCGCCAGGATAAAGTAGATTATTTAAACGAAATGATTAGTTCTTATTTGCTTAAAGACATATTGGTATATGAGCATATTAAGAATTCCCAGAAAATATTTAATCTTTTACGGTTGATTGCCTTTCAAATTGGTGGAGAAGTATCCCTTCAAGAATTAGGTATCCAATTAGGCATAAGTAAAAATACGGTAGAAAAATACCTGGACTTATTAAGTAAAGTATTCATTCTTCATAAAGTTGAAGGATTTAGTCGAAATTTAAGAAAAGAAATTACTAAAAATTCAAGATGGTATTTCCTGGATAATGGCATCAGGAACGCTGTAATTGCTAATTTCAATCCCCTGCAGGCACGAAATGATATTGGTGCTTTGTGGGAAAACTATATGATTAGCGAAAGATTAAAATATCAGGAATACAGGAGGATTTCATCTAACAATTATTTCTGGAGAACCTATGAACAACAAGAAATTGACTGGGTCGAAGAAAGGGATGGTTCCTTGTTTGGTTATGAATTCAAATGGAAAGAAGAGAAAGTTAAAATACCAACCCAATGGAAAAGTGCCTATCCAGATGCTTCTTTTGAGTTGATAAACATAAATAATTTTAGTGAATGGTTGAAATAATGGTCTAACACTTGACCATTTTCATGACCTGGGGCTTGAAATGTGGGTCTGTTTAATCAATGTTGCCTTTAATACATCATTAATCTTTTTATTTTGTGGTTAAAAACTTACTACAAGTTTTACCGGTTGAGTTAAATTATATGTTAAATTTGTAGTAATACTATTATAATATTTTGGAATTTTCTACTTCCTTCGCTCTTTTATTTGGACATTAACTCCTATTTCAATGCTAAAAAATATATTCACCAGTATCATTTTGACCCTCTTATTGGCTGGAAAAATCATTGCCCAGAAAAGCAATCTATACCAACCTGCAATTGAAAACAGGGCAGTTAATCTTCTCCATGAAAAACAGTTCCATTTTAAAGATCTTAACAAAAATAATATCCTGGATGTCTATGAAGACTGGCGTAAACCGTTGGATATGCGCGTAGCGAATCTGGTAAGTCAGATGACGTTGGAAGAAAAAGTGGGCATGCTACTTATTAACACCCTCAACGCAGGTGAAAAGGGAAAAATGACTGATGCTGCTGTGGACTTGATTGAAAAGCAGAAAATGACCCGATTCGTTTTCAGAAACACCATTAAAAGTAATCCTGTAATTACTGGAGCGGGAAATGGTTTTGCCGGAGCGCAAATCAGCCCGTTTGAGGCGGCACAATTTATGAATGCCGTGCAGGAATTTTCCGAACGTACCCGCCTGGGTATCCCCGCTTTATTTAAATCTAATTCCCGAAACCATATAGAGTTTGACGCGCGCGCTGGCATAAATATTGAATCTGGGTCTTTTTCGTCCTGGCCAAAAGAGAGTGGACTGGCCGCAACCCGGGACATGGCGCTCATTGCCGACTTTGCTAAGATCATGGCAGAAGAGTGGCGAGCCATTGGCTTACGCGGAATGTATGGCTACATGGCTGATTTGTCCACGGAACCGAGGTGGTACAGGGTACATGAAACCTTTACCGAAGACAGTGACCTGGCAGCTGACATTATCAAAGTGCTCATTAAAAATCTGCAGGGAGAAAAGCTGAATTCAAAAAGCATTGCCTTGACTATCAAACATTTTCCGGGTGGTGGGCCACAGGAAGGCGGCGGTGATCCTCATTATACTTTTGGAAAAAACCAGGTGTATCCTGCCGGTAAATTTGATTATCATCTGGCGCCATTTAAAGCGGCTATTGAGGCAGGTGCTTCGTCTATTATGGCTTACTATGGCATTCCGGTAGGTCAGCCATACCTTCCAAACAATGTTGGGATGGCGTTTTCAAAAGGAATCTTAACAGATTTATTGCGCACTTTGCTTAAGTTCCGAGGTTACGTGAATTCCGATACTGGCATTATTGGAGACAGAGCCTGGGGAATAGAAGATAAAAGTATAGATGAACAGATTTTGATTGCCATAGATGCCGGCACGGATATTCTCTCTGGATTTAGCAATAATAAGCAAATTTTAGACCTGGTAACATCGGGTAAACTTTCAGAAAGTCGCGTAAATATGTCTGTAACGAGATTATTGAAAGAACAATTTGAACTGGGCTTATTCGAAAACCCTTACGTTGATCCAAATCGAGCTGCGTATTTGGTGGGCAATCCTTCTTTCCAGCAAAAGGCTGACCTAGCCCAACGCAAATCAATTGTGCTGTTACAAAACAAAATGACGCTTCCTCTGGCTCAACCTAAAGGTAAAGACACTTTGAAAATATTTACTATGGGCATGAACACTGCCCTATTCAAAGAGCGCGAATGGACAAATTACAAGGTTACCTCAGGTGATTACAATAAGGCGAAAAAAGAAACATTGCCTGCCATTTCAAAAGAAACAGATATTGCGATAATACGTATTCAAGTTTATAATGACGGAGGAAGCGACAGAAGATTTGGGGGTGCTGACTCGACAGAACTGGACTTTCTTTCCTTTTCAGACATGGCAAAATCAAAGTCTTGGAAGATGTCACCATCATTAGAAGACATTCAAGCCGTTATGCAGTCAGTGGGTGCCAATAAAACCATTTTATCCATTGACTTTCGTCAGCCTTATGTGCTTGATGAAGCCAGTGGTTTACTTAATGCCGCGGGAATAATTGCTACTTTTGGTGTGAGCGATGCGGCCGTAATGGACATCATAATGGGTAAATTTAACCCAACAGGAAAGTTGCCTTTTGCTCTGGCAAAAACAAGTGCTGCGGTTATAAAACAAGATCCAGATGCACCGGGATATCCTGAAAAAGATACCTTATTCCCCTTTGGTTTTGGTCTGAATTATGAGTAATCCTTAAATTTTCATGCTTCATTTAGAAAGATTAACTCTTAAAAATAAAGTAAAAATTTAAAATGAAAAAGCCCTTCGGTATTGAATACTGAAGGGCTTTTTTTCATAAATAATGTAATGTTCATTGTGGAGACGGCGAGAGTCGAACTCGCGTCCAAAACAGCACCCGTAAGCTTTCTACATGTTTATTTGCCGTTTTTGATCTCAATCAGAAGGTAGGTACAACAAAGGACACATTTTCTGACCCAGCTCTGAATCTTATTTTTCTTTATGAGCCACAAAGAAAAACCAGCCCGATTTTTTGGATGATACACTAGACGCAGGCTCTCTCAGGCGGCGTGCAGGCTATATCAGCTGAGCTGAAAATAGCAGGCGTTTCGTGTAAAGGCTTACTAATTTCTAAAATTAGGCAGCCAAGGCGTAGTTATTTTCGCCGGTTGTTTTTCGATGGCCATTTGATAACGGAACTAACCATCAAGTTTCGACATGCTTACTTACAAGTTCACCATCCTGTCGATACCAGAACGTCCCCCTTATTTGATATTCACTTTAGAATATATAATGATATACAAAATTATTCCTTTTTTTGTTGCAAACTTCAAAAAAAAATATAAATTTGCTAACCTTAAAGAAAACTTAATATTTTAAGTTTGGATTTACCCTTCCAAGTATTAAAAGAATCTTTAATCTTAATAATTTAAGCATCTTATTAAAGATAAAATAATGCGAACAGGGTTTTTTATATTTTGGCTGAAAACAACTATCCACAACCCTAAACTATTTAAAAATGGCTGCTGCTGTAAATGGGTCAACTAGTCTAACCCGAATCGGTGTTTTTTACGACGGAAATTATTTCCTCCACGTAAGTAATTATTATCATTATGTTCATGAGAGAAGAAGTAGATTAAGCTTGAAAGGTCTTCATGAATATATCAGACAACAAATCAGTCAACTCGAAGACAAAGAAGTTCGCCTTTGCCGCGTAGTTGATTCTCATTATTTCAGAGGTAGATTAAGTGCTAGTGAAGCTAGTCAACGAGGAAATTTGCTTTATTACGAACGAGTATTTGACGATATTCTAATGGGAGAAGGGATCGTCTCTCATTATTTGCCTGTGAAAATCATCAACGGTAGAAGGCAGGAAAAAGGTATCGATGTATGGCTTTCTTTAGAGGCTATTGAAATGGCTTTTAACGATCATTTTGACGTGGTTGTTTTGGTAGGTTCTGATAGCGACTATGTGCCTTTAATGCGAAAACTAAACGGTATGGGAAAACACACCATATTGCTTAGTTGGGATTTTGAATATACTGACGAGGAGGGACATAGATTCAGTACCAGAACGTCTCAGGATTTATTGGAAGAGGTAACCTACTCGCTGCCTATGCATGAAATTATTGACGATCCGAGTGAAAGTGAATTTGATTTAAACCGCTTATTCGTTCCAAAACAAATTGATAAAGCGTTCGGAACTAAACCATTAGAACCGTCAGAACCTGTAGTTATTCCTCCTCCCGTTAATCTGGAAGATCACGATGATATCATTCAACTTGACACTGACAGGTTTGAAAGTATTGTACTGTCTATAAAAGATGGTTATGGTTTTATTAAATACCCACCGGATAACGTATTCTTCCATTTCTCAAGTCTTAAAGACTTTGATTTTGAAGAACTTAGAATTGGTGACCGCGTTGAGTTTAAAATTGAAGCCAAAGATAATGGTAGATTAACCGCCGAGGAAGTTTTTGTTTTAGAATAAATTAGTCTTTTATATAATCTTCCAGGTAAGAAAAGGATGGCATTAATGCCCCTTTTCTTGCTATGGTAGCCTTTTCTATTTTAGGGGTGTTGCCAGTTAATAAATCAGACAATACTCCTACAATAAACTTTTCCCCAAAGGCAATCGAAGCGTCGCGTGGAAGTTCATTGGGAAGATTATCAATGGCCATTACATCCACTCCCTTTTCATCTGTTGGGTAAGATTCCCCATTCGTTTCGGGAACATAGCTGTAGATAGGCTCTTCTATCGAACTGGCTCGCAGCGTAGATGGTACGGAGCTAACGGGAGCAATATCGCAGGTTAAGTCTGCTATCACTTTTATCCTGAATGTATCTTTCATCATTTCTTCTTTCGTAAAGAATGCAGGTGCTTCAAAATTCCAGTAGATACCATTTATAAAAATATCTGCCATTTCTGTAAACAGCGTAAAATTGGCAATATATTCAGATGGGAAACGATGAAAATGCGCTCTGTTAAATTTACTTCCGTCCTTACGCAACAGGTAATCCTCACTCTTTAATTGCACAAAAACAGGTTCATCAAAAGATTGGTTTAGAAAAGTGGCAGCATCTGTTTTCCTTATCCCCATATCCATCAAAACACTGGCAGCACCCTGTCCTACCCTTCCCGTACCTGTTAACACTATTTTTACCGGAGGCCAATGAATATGCTTATAAGATTCTACTGCTTCCTGATAATCTTTTAATTGATACATTCTGGGTAAAGAAAACTGTTTAGTTCGCCTCCCCCAGGTTAATAAAGCATTGTGAGCGCCTACCATACCGGCAAATTCCCCAAATGCTATTAAGCGTTGATTATTAGCATCTGTAATTAATTCAAAATCAATTAATTCAATATTTTGACGCAAAATGGCTTGAAGCAACTTTTTATTTGAGGGTTGTTTTTTTATGGTATGAGAAAAAAACAGATATCTTTTTTCTGCCATAAGATCTTCAACAGGCACTTCTTTTATACCAATTAGAAGGTCACAATCACTTACATCAGAAGAAAGATATATTCCCTCCTTTTCATACTTGGCATCTGAAAAACATCTGTTATTTGAAGGTTGTACCTTTATTTTCACAGGAAAAGTGTCAATAAGGTATCTACATTGAGATGGACTCAACACAACGCGATGATCAGGAGGATTTTTACCCTCCCGAATTATTCCAATAGTTAACATATAAAGGTTTGTGTGGCAATTCTGCTCCAATATAATATCCTTTTTGTAATATGACCTATGATTTTTTAAAAAATCAATCATACGATTGTATATTAGTACAAAAAAGATGAAATTATCTATAAGCGGTGTTTTTCCACCTATGCTCACCCCATTCAAAGAGGATGGCACGTTTGATATTGAGAGTCATTTGTTCAACATGGAAAAATGGAACCAGACTCCTCTTTCAGGCTATCTGGTATTGGGGTCCAATAGTGAGTCGGTTTATTTAACTGAAAATGAAAAGCTTTTACTTGTAGAAAAAACAGCTGAATCTATGCCAAAAGATAGATTATTAATGGCTGGAACGGGAATGGAATCTACGCAAGAAACTATTTCATTGACGCAGAAAGCTGCTGAAAGGGGCGCTCAGGTAGCCCTTATTCTCACTCCATTTTATTATTTAGGTAATATGTCCGATGCCGCACTAACAAAGCATTTCCTTAAAATAGCCGACGAGGTTGACATTCCCATCCTTATTTATAATGTACCTAAATTTGCTCATGTTAATGTAAGTGGTGGCCTTTTAGCTTCCCTTAAGGATCATCCAAATATCATTGGAATGAAAGATAGTGCTGGAAATATTAGTCAATTAATTCAATATCAATCTATTATTTCATCTGATTTTAGTTTGTTGGTAGGAACTGCTGCTTTGTGGTACCCTGCTCTAACCCTTGGAATAAATGGTGGCGTTATGGCGCTGGCTAATATACTTCCCGCAGAATGTGTGAAAGTCCAATCTTTAGTAAATGAAGGTAAAATGCATGAGGCAGAAAAGCTTTATAGAGCTATATTCCCAATAAATCATGCCATTACCGCAACTTTTGGCGTGGCTGGATTAAAATATGCGGCCGATTTATTAGGGTACAAAGGTGGCTTTGTCCGTAGCCCGCTTCTTCCACTGGCTGATGCACAAAAAGAAACGATTAAAGATCTGCTCATTAAATCTAACTTCCTTTGAGAGAATCAACTGCAAAAAATATTAGTGATTACATCAGTGAATTTGAGCCAAAATATCAGGCCTTGCTTATTCAAATGTGGGAAACAATTTCGACGGCAGCACCCGAGGCTACCGAAGACATAAAATATGCTATGCCTACCTTTGTTCTACATGGTAATCTGGTACATTTTGCTGCCTTCAAAAATCACATTGGCTTTTATCCCGGACCCGCTGCAATTCTTCACTTTTCCTCTGAACTGGCATCTTATAAAACATCAAAAGGGGCTATTCAATTTCCTGCAAATCAAAACCTTCCCCTTTCATTGGTAACTAAAATAGTCCAATTTCGTTTGGCCGAACAATTAGCTAAAAAGAAAAAATAGTCACCCAAAAGACCTCCTCATGAAAATTATCTTTCTACCATTTTTAATCGTTTATTTCGCATTCTTTCAGCCCCCCTCTCTGTCAAAAACTTTTATTGAAGTGCCGATGGGGGGAAATACCTTTCAAACGAATGGCGAAAATACCGACCAACTGGATAAAAATGGTATTCAGAGCTGGAATGATGCAGAAAGTGTTTGGAGTACCTACTTTTATTCGGAAACCGCCAGGAAAGTATCTGTTTCCATTGAATATTCATCTGTTCAAACTAAAAATGTATTGGACATAAGCTTAAATGAAGGAAAATTTAAGTCTATCGTCTTAAAAAAATCTTCTAATCAAGTATCTAAGGCAGGTAAATTTACTTTTAAAAAAGGGTATAATATCATCCACTTAAAAGCCAATGCAAAAGGAAAGGCACCCTTTCCTAAAGTAAAAAATTTGAAAATTTATTTTCAGGGAAAGGATGATTTTAAATTTGTCAGAGATAATATTGATCAACGATTTTATTGGGGAAGAAGGGGACCTTCCGTCCATTTGTCTTATGAAATGCCAGAAAATGTAAAGGTGAAATGGTTTTATAATGAAATGACGATACCAAAAGATAAAGACCCCATAGGTTCGTACTTTATGTCCAATGGATTTAGGGAAGGATATTTCGGCATTCAAGTGAATAGTTTGAAAGAACGAAGAATATTATTTTCAGTTTGGAGCCCTTTCCCAACAGATAATCCGAAGGAAATTCCAGAAAATCAGAAAATTAAATTATTGAAAAAAGGAGAGAATGTCTATACAGGTGAATTTGGAAACGAAGGTTCTGGTGGTCAAAGCTACCTTGTTTATCCATGGAAATCAGGCGTTACTTACCAATTTTTAACTTCAGTGGAACCTGATAACCAAGGGAATACCACTTACACTGCTTATTTTAAAGATCCTGAAAATGCGAAGTGGATATTAATCGCCAGTTTTTTGCGACCACAGACCAGTACCTGGTACACCAGGGCGCATTCTTTTCTTGAAAATTTTAATGACGAACTGGGTTATTTAAACAGAGAAGTTCAATATCAGAATCAATGGGTTGTGGATGATAATGGAAATTGGTATTCCTTGCATAAGGCTAAATTCACCGGCGATGATATTGCCAGAAGGCAATATCGATTAGATGCAGACGGAGGTATAAAAGGTACCTCATTCTTTCTCCGTAATGGGGGTTTTTTCAACTCCACAAGCCCTTTAAACAGTAATTTTAGTCTGCCTCCTTCTACCCAAAAACCCGATATAGATTTTAAAAGTCTGCCTTAAATAAAATAAAGTTGAAAGTTTAATCTTTAGACATTTATCTTCCAAATTAAAATATTACCTTTAATGTTTAGCGTTAATTTAACTATTTCAACGACCAACTATGAAAATTCTTAGTATTTTTTTAACAGTAGCCCTGTTTTCTTTATTCCTTTCTTGTGATAACGATAGTGCTATACGCGAAAAAGCAGCACAAACATTGCCACAGCCTTCCCCGCAGACGAATACTAATCAAATGCCTGTAAGTGGCGCTTTGGCTGGTGTTCAGCACTACATTTGTCCAAATAATTGTCAGGGAAGTGGTGGCGAAGCACAAGGAAATTGTCCTGTTTGTGGAACAGCCTATTTACATAACCAGGCATTTCATGCCAATGATGCTCAAAATCAGGTTACACCGCCGCCTACGCCTACACCTAATCCTGCGACACCAACTGCAGAACCTGCACAAAACGCAGCGGGAGTATGGCATTATACCTGTGCAAAAGGTTGCGCCGGAGGAGCTGGAACAGCTACTGCATGTTCAAGCTGTGGTGGAATGTTAGCTCATAACGCTGCTTACCATAATTAGTACCTGACCAGATAAGATTTGTACGAAATAAGGTACATCGTAATTGATCCGGGTAAATAAATTATTTTACCCGGATCATTTGCGTTTATACAAGAATAGAAAAGATTGCATCGCCTGGAAAATAAATCAACAATTTAATCAGAGAAACAAAAAAAAGTGTTACTGATTAATACATTAAATATATCATCCCGTTCATTAGGAGAACTTCCTGTTAAATTTAATAAACAGGCTTTGAAACTTCATCCCAAGATTAACCTTAAGACTGTCGATGTAAAAAATCGGTAAGCGTCTGTTCTAAATTTTCAACGGGCGCTTTGATAAAGGTCAATCCGGTTATCTTTTCAAATAATTCAATATACCTTTCAGACACCTCATTTACAAAAGATTCAGGCATCTCGGGGATAGTTTGCCCCTCCTTACCCTGGAAACCATTTAACATAAGCCATTCTCTAACAAACTCTTTAGACAACTGGGTTTGCCTGATACCCTGGGCTTGCCTTTCCTCATACCCCTCTGCTAAAAAATAACGGGAACTATCTGGTGTATGAATTTCATCAATTAAATAAATTTTACCTTCATAAAGGCCAAATTCATATTTAGTATCTACTAATATTAATCCTTGTTTTGCAGCTAATATAGTTCCTCTTTCAAATAAAGAACGGGTATAAACCTCCATTTGCTCGTAAACTTTTTCGGGAACCAATGAACTGGCTAAAATTTCCTCTCTGGAAATATCAGCGTCATGTCCCTCATCTGCCTTAGTGGTAGGCGTTATAATGGGAAAGGGTAATTTATCCCCTTCACATAATCCGTCTGGTAGGTTAACACCACAAAGATTTCTTAATCCACTGGCATACACTCTCCAGGAATGTCCGGCCAAATATCCCCTGATAACCATTTCCACTTTCACAGGTTCACAGGCAAGACCATAAGCAGCATTTGGAGCGGGAACCTCCAAGAGCCAATTAGGCACAATATCTTTAGCATTATTTAGAAAATAAGCAGCCATTTGATTTAAAACCTGGCCCTTGTAAGGTATAGGTTTGGGTAAAATATAGTCAAAGGCAGAAATTCTATCTGAAGCTACTAAGAGCATCCTATCTTTAAAGGTATAAACATCTCTGACTTTACCCCTATAAAAACGAGTCATATTGGGTAAGATCATCATACTTTTTTCTTTTTTTACGCTCATTTTACCAGCTTGTTATTATTTCACTAAAGTAATAGTACCTTGCAAAGGGAATAATTTTCCATCCCGACGTTTAACCACAGCCTGATAAATAAAAACACCCGAGGTCATATATTGATCTCTATGTTTTCCGTCCCATCCCATCATTTCATCGCCAGGAACAAGAGATTTACCATCATATAATAAATTTCCCGTTCTACTGTATATTCTTAATGAAGCAATTTCTGTGATTATTTCAGACGCAAAAATGGTGAAAAAATCATTTACACCGTCACCATTTGGTGAAAAAACATTAGGAATAAAAACTTCAATATCTTGAGTAACTCTCACATTAATTACGTCGGTTGCTTTACAGCCATTGGAAGAAATCACTTCAAGCCTGTAAACAGTGGTATTAACTGGCGCTACCTGAATAAAAGGAGATTTTACATTCAAATGATTTAAGGAGGGATTCCAACGATAGTTTGCACCGGGAATGATCGGAATATTTGCGCCTAAAATCAAACTGTCCCCCGCTACTATCACGGTATCATTTCCAAGAGCCACCGTCGGAATTACCGGCTCGGGTACTAAAAAGGGAAACTCCTTTTTACACCCCAGGGAATCTATTAAAATGAGAATTTGTGGCCCGGCAGTAGTTAACTCGAGTCGCTGTAATGAACTGGAATTACTTAAAAAACTAGAAAAAGGTGGGGTTCCTCCGTATATTTTATTGATTTTCAACTCCCCTTTTGGTCCGCCAAGACAACCTGGGGGTATAATATCATATTGGACTGAATCAATCACAGGAGCATAATAAATAACCCGAACCGACGCCTCCTCTGTACAACCTGAAGAAACCTCCTCAACGACTACATTATAATTTCCCTCCTTTCTGGCCAGGGTAGATGAACCATTGGGAGAACCAAAGATTTCACCGTTGGGCGTTGACCATAAATATCTATACGCCTGATTGGAAGGGACTTTAACGGTTACCAACGTTTGTGTTCTGGAACAATTCAATGTTTGAGGTACCTCTACTTTTAATCCTATAGGTCTGTTATCATAATATACCAAAACAGAATCGGTAAATGAGCAACCATTGTCTGGACGCGTTAATTCCAACTTATACAAACCTACTTCCCTGGCTAAGAGTTGATTTCCATTTACTATGGGCTTTAAATCCAAAGGGGGAATCCATTTAAACAAAGCAGAACTTGGGAAAATTGCCGTGGGAGCCATCCAAACCTCTTTAACGCGACAAGAAAGAGCGACGGTATCAAAGAGTTTAAATCCTGGTTTAACAAAATCGCCAATGACCTCAAGAGGTAACTCCGATGCACAACCTGTTACAATATCTGTAACTTTAACTTCATAAGTTCCTGTTTGAGTAACATTTACGGCAGCCATATCGGGCACAGAACTTATTTTTCCCCCAACCTTTTCTTTCCATAAAAATCGTAAGGGAAAATTATATGCACTTACAGAAGGCGTTGCATCCAGGCGAATAACGTCCTTTTTGCAACTTAGGGTAAGCCCCTCTTCTAAATTCAAATTTATTTTTGGTTTATTAAATCCATCTCCCACCTGAACAATATCTACTGCCTGACAAAAGTTCCCCGAATCTTCTACCAATAACCAGAAAAGTCCGGTTTTATCTACCGAGGCGTTGGCTGTTAATGCACCTGACTGTATAACACTGTTTTCAGAGTACCACTTGTAGGAAATGACCCCCGACGTAGCATTGGGCTTCGCTACCCCTTGAAGTTTTATGGCAGGATGCAGACAAGTGAGCAGTGTATCCTTTCCCGCATTGACCGAAGGTTGATTTAAATCTGCTTTTATAAAAATAGTATCTGTTCTGGTACAGCCATTATTCTTTTCTGTGATCTGCACTCTGTAAATATCTTCTCTGAATAAACGAGGTGAAATATTCGTCCTTTCTATCATCGATCTGCCACTATTGGCTATCCAGCTAAACGTATAATTCAAGGTATCACCAAAAAGATTAGGCTTAAGTTGAATAATTGGCTTATTACACCTTAAGGTATCTCTGGAAGGATAATCAACGGCGGGACTATTAAAATCTTCTTTTATAAGAACACTTATACCGTTTACACACCCCGTCAAGGTGTTTTGTACTTCAAAACGATAAAGTCCCCCTACAGAAAATACCTTTCTTAGATCGCTGCTACAATTGGTTCTATTTCCTAAGGTGTCCAACTCACACCACTTTCCTGAAAATCCTGTGGAAGAGGGTAATTTTCCTAAATAGGTTAATTCTCTTTTTTTACAAAGCAACGTTGAATCATTGAAAGAAGGTACAATGGGTAAATTATTATCTTTTAAAACCACCATACTATCTGCCGACGAACAACCATTAACACCATCCGTGACGGTAAGATAATACGAACCAGACTCGGTTATAAACGGATTGAGTGTGCTCTTACCGCCAAGAACACGACCTCCATTTTTACCTTCCCAAAAATAAGTGAATCTGTCTCTTTCGTTCGCAGAAGCAGAACCATCCAGATTAAACTGGGTTTGTGCACAGGTCAATAATTTATCGGCTCCAGCATTCGCTCTTGGTTTATTCCTGTCCACACGCACTAAAACTTCCGCGAAGTTAATACACGCATTACGTTTATTTGTAATATATACCTGATATAAACCCGCTGAGGTTGCCAGGAGATTGTAGCCATTTAAAACCGCTATATTTTCCCCAATTGGGGGTAACCACCTGTATTGAAAATTTGTATCAGGTCTTAAAACAGGGGCAGATAAACTGACCGTATCAATCAAGCAATTCAAGGTATAACTTTCAGGATCTTTGATAGGTGGGGGTACTAAATCTCCTATCACCATCACTTCAAAGGTCGTCTCTAATCCATTGGCAGCCAATCCTCTTAGCGTATAGGTTCCTGGTTTGTCCACCCGTTGATTTCTAAAGTCGCTACCAGGTAAAATACCAGGTCCTGTCCACCTAATATCACAATTCAGGCAGGGTCTGCACAAGTCAACTTGCAGGGTTGTTTCTCTGCGGGAACAAGTTAAAGTATCAGGCGCTCCAATCAATTTTAAACAGGGAGGACAGGGCTGATCGTCAACCTGAACAGAGTCAATAACTATACAATTTTGGGAGGGATCGGTAATTTCCAGAAAATATTTCCCGGGTTTGTTTATCCAGACCTGCAAACTATCTGCATTTTTATAAATGCCCGTTCCACTCCATTTATAAATAAACCTTGGATTTACAGGGATTACCTGCGGT
>Ga0129324_10000618_pt1 | contig 25244 bp, 21 predicted proteins | sample CPBDNA_7_FD_96879 | JGI IMG/M metagenome (GOLD analysis project Ga0129324, IMG submission 96879) | Freshwater to marine salinity gradient microbial communities from Chesapeake Bay, USA - CPBay_Spr_15_0.2_DNA | ecosystem: Environmental > Aquatic > Marine > Coastal | place: USA: Chesapeake Bay... | reverse complement strand
GTACGTAGGAATCACACCTGCCAATAACCGCGCTGCACGCACTTGGGGTTCTGAGACATCCCAGACATAGGCCAACTGAGCATCCGAGAATCCCATGCGTTTTGCCCGGCGCCATGAACGTGGCGACATTGCACTCATTGTCGTTGATGCAAGAAAATGTCGTTCCTCGATGATCATCAGCATCTGATCGAGGAACCAATGATCGATCTTGCACGTGTCATAGATACGGTCGAGGCTGATGCCTCTGAAAATTGCTTCGCCCACATAGAACAAGCGCTCAGGAGTAGGCACACCTGTTGCCACGAGGACTTCCTCATCAGACAGTGCTCGATACTGCAATTCGGCTGGATCGCAGTTGAGACCCATTCTTCCGTTCTCTAATGAACGCAATGCCTTCTGCAAACTTTCCGTGAATGTTCGGCCAATCGCCATTGCTTCCCCGACACTTTGCATTTGTGTGCCGAGCACTCCAGTTGTTCCAGGGAACTTCTCAAATGCCCATCGCGGAATCTTGACCACCACATAGTCAATTGTCGGCTCAAAGCTTGCAGGAGTCATCTTCGTGATGTCATTTGCAATTTCGTCAAGTGTGTACCCAACGGCGAGTTTTGCTGCAATCTTGGCAATCGGGAAACCTGTCGCCTTCGAAGCAAGCGCAGAAGACCGCGACACACGAGGATTCATTTCAATGACAACCTGGTCGCCATTTGCAGGGTTGACTGCAAACTGCACATTTGATCCGCCTGTTTCCACTCCAACTCTGCGGATGCATGCAAATGCTGCGTCGCGCATCTGCTGGTATTCAACATCGGACAGCGTCATTGCCGGAGCCACCGTGATTGAATCACCCGTATGTACTCCCATTGGGTCAACGTTTTCAATCGAACAAATGATCACGCAATTGTCGGCACGATCACGCATTACCTCTAACTCATATTCTTTCCAGCCTGCAATTGATTCCTCAATCAGCACCTCGCCGATTGGGCTTGCAGCAATTCCACTAGCAACAACAACCGCAAACTCTTCTGGGGTGTGAGCGATTCCTGTGCCACGTCCTCCCAAAATGTAGGCAGGTCGAATGATCACCGGCAGCCCGATCTCTGCACACACCACTTCTGCTTCTTGTGCCGTGTGTGCAATTCCACTTCGTGGAACCTTCAACCCGATTTCTATCATCGCGAGCTTGAATTTCTCGCGATCTTCGGCGGTTGCAATGGCCTCCGCATTAGCGCCGATCAATTCGGGTGTACCCGGAACACCGACCACTCCTTTTTCAAACAGCGCCATCGCCAGATTCAATGCGGTTTGTCCACCAAGAGTCGGCAATACAGCGTCTGGTTTTTCTCGCTCGATAATTGCTTCGAGCACTTCAGGTGTGAGCGGCTCGATATATGTACGGTCTGCAAAATCAGGATCGGTCATGATCGTGGCTGGGTTCGAGTTAGCCAAGATCACTCGGTAACCCTCCTCCTTCAGTACTCGACATGCTTGGGTACCGGAGTAGTCAAACTCACAGGCCTGACCGATCACGATTGGTCCTGAACCGATGATCAAGATGGAATGCAAGTCATTACGCCTCGGCATTATTGCGCCTCCATCATCTGGCGGAATTCATTGAATAGGTAACGCGAATCATGAGGTCCTGGACCAGCTTCGGGATGGTACTGCACGCTGAACGCACGTGCATCGCGCACTTTCATCCCTTCATTGGTCATGTCGTTGAGATTGGTATGCGTGATATCGGCAACATCACGCAACGAATTGGTATCGACACAAAAGTTGTGGTTTTGACTGGTGATCTCCACGCTTCCAGTTTTGAGATTGCGCACTGGATGGTTTGCGCCGTGATGGCCAAATGGAAGCTTGTACGTTTTTCCACCAAGAGCCAATGACAACAGTTGATGTCCTAAGCAAATGCCAAATACAGGAACACCGCCGACCACAAGATCACGAATGGTTTCTGGTGCACCATCAACTGCTTCAGGGTCACCAGGGCCATTTGATAAAAACACACCATCGGGAGCAAGCAATCGCACCTGTTCTGCGGTTGTCGAGGCAGGAACGACCGTGACCGTTGCGATCTCACTCAAACATCTCAAAATCGTTGATTTAATACCAAAGTCAAAAGCAACAACTTTGTAATGACCTGAACCAACTACATAGGGCTGCTGTGTAGTTACCTGTTCAACGAGTTTGATACCGGAAGTACCCACTTCGTTGCGCGCGGCAATAAGCAATGTTGATTCATCGGCACTACCAAATGCTCCTGCCATTGCGCCCGTGTCACGAAGCACGCGCGTCAGCCTTCGTGTATCAATACCACCAATCCCACTGACCATCATTGATTGCAAATATGCATCGAGTGAGCTGTCGCTTCGCCAATTGCTGTGCCGACGCGCCTCTTCGCGAACGATGACACCGCGCGCATGAACTCGAGACGCTTCGTTATCTACTTTCGTAGTGCCATAGTTGCCGATGTGTGGAGTGGTGAAGGTAATGATTTGGCCGGCGTAAGAAGGATCGGAAATTACTTCCTGATAACCAGTCATGCCAGTGTGAAACACCACTTCGCCGCTTGAAATGCCCCGAGGTGAGATTGCGCCGATGAGCTCGCCTTCAAACACCGAACCATCGCGCAACACCAACTGTCCTTCGCGCACGCTCATCGCATCGCCTTTCCATCACTCACGACGACGTGACCATTAAATACTGTGTGGCGAACTTTGCCGCGCAACACACGACCCACGTACGGTGTATTCGTGCTTTTGCTTGCCAACGACCTTGGCTCAACAGTCCATTCTTGATGCATATCCACGACACACAGATTGGCAGGTCCGCCAACTTCAGGAAGCATCCCATGACGCTCAGCAATTCCTGCAATTTTTGCTGGCCGGACTGACATCATCTCGGCAACTTGCAACGGCGTCAAATCAAGTACTGACAACACCACACCAAGAGCTGTTTCAAGTCCGAGCATTCCGGGCGGCGCCTGATCGAGCGGCAACTCCTTGTCACGCCGTACGTGAGGGGCATGGTCTGTCGCTATTGCATCAATCGTGCCATCGAGCAAACCCGCCTTAAGCGCTTCAATGTCTGCCACAGATCGAAGCGGAGGGTTCACCTTGTATACCGAATCAAATGAACGCAACAACTCCTCTGTTAGGGAAAGGTGATGCGGTGTTACTTCTGCTGTAATCGGCAGGCCCAGTGCTTTGGCTTGACGTACCAGGTGAACACTGCCCGCAGTCGAAAGATGAAGAAAGTGAACCCGTGCACCGGTTAATTTTGCAAGCTCAATGTCGCGATGCACCATCAGCTCTTCAGCCAATGCTGGCCAACCAGGAACGCCCAAATCACTTGAGCATGAACACTCGTTCATTACAGCGCCAACCGTCAGTGAGGAAACCTCGCAGTGTTGGGCCAATGTGATGCCCAGTTCGCGCGAATACTCCATTGCCCTACGCATCAGGGCTGGATCTTGCACGCCAGAGCCGTCATCGGTGAAGATCTGCACACCAGCGCGCGCAAGTTCCGCCATTGGCGACAATGCTGTACCTGCACGTCCAACGGTGATGCATCCACTCGGAACCACTTCAAGCAATCCCGCACGCTCGCCTTGCATGCGAACAAACTCGATCACGGGCACCGAGTCCTGAGCAGGATTGGTGTTTGGCATCGCAACCAGTGCGGTATAGCCACCACGTGCACCAGCCCGACTACCCGTCTCAATCGTTTCGCTATCTTCCTTGCCCGGTTCACGCAAATGCGCATGGAGGTCGACGAATCCAGGAAGCACATGACAATTCGTTCCATCGAGTTCGCTGTCGGCCGGTCCGACCGATGTGCCCATCTCGGCGATCACGCCTTGTGCAATCTTTACGTCAAGACGTTCTTCACCACGCTTTGTCACTACTAGGGCGTTACGGATTGCAACACTCATGCCGATACCTCCTCATGTAATTGCTGCAACTCACCATCACGTGCGAGTAAATCAAACAACACCGCCATACGGACAGAAATACCATTCTCAACTTGCTGATGAATGCGCGACTGCGACAGATCCGATGGATCAACATGCATTTCGACACCGCGATTCATTGGCCCAGGGTGCATCACCACTGCCGAACTCTGCAGACGCTGCGCGCGTTCCATCGTTAAACCAAACTGCGATCCGTACTCGCTCAGGCTGGGGATCAATCCTTGGTCCATTCTTTCGCTCTGCAATCGCAGCATGTACAGCACATCGGTAGATGCAATGACATCGTCGAGTGAATGAACAACCGTGACCGGCCAATGCCCAATATGAGATGGCAGCAATGTTGGGGGTGCGACGACTGTGACCCGAGCACCAAGCATGGTGAACGCCTCGATATTGCTGCGAGCAACGCGACTGTGTTTGATGTCGCCAACAATGGTGACATTGACGCCATCGAAAAAAGGTTGGTCTATGGCTTGGCGCACCGTCAGGCAATCAACAATGGCCTGTGATGGGTGCTGATGGGCGCCATCTCCTGCATTAATGATTGACGCATTCGTCCACTGGGCAATCTGCCAAGGAACTCCAGAAGATTTATGTCGGACAACGAAACAATGTGCTCCCATGTGCGAGATCGTTTCGATGGTGTCGCGAAGGCTTTCACCTTTACTCACGCTGCTTGTTGACACACTAAACGACATAGTTTCTGCAGACAGTCGTTTTGCTGCTGTTTCAAAACTCAACCGAGTACGCGTTGAATCTTCGTAAAACAAGCTAACTACTGTCTTACCGCGCAGTGCAGGCACTTTGGGGATGGGACGACGATTGATCTCCGCCATATGAGTCGCACTCTCGAGCAACTGTTCCAATCCGTCGCGACCCAACTCGCGTATTGACCGAAGATGCTTCATGGCGAAACCTCAGCGGTGATCACAACACCAGAATCAGATACAACAACTTCATCACCTATCTGCGTCGGCAGGTTTTTACCCACAAAATCTGGACGAATGGGCAGTTCTCGATGCCCGCGATCGACGATGACTGCCAGCTGCACCGCCTGCGGACGACCAAAATTATTCAGGGCTTCAAGTGCTGCACGAACAGTTCGACCCGTGTACAGCACGTCATCAACGAGCACCACGATGGCGCCATTGATGTCGAAGGAAATATCACTAATTGCCCCAGGAACAATGGGGCGAATCCCAATATCGTCCCGGTGCATCGATACATCTAGCGATCCATTTGGAATCGTTAGTTCGGGTTCGATGGCACAAATTCGTTCGGCAAGTGCATCGGCGATCCATGTTCCTCCGCGCTGCAAACCAATGAGGACAACATTTTGTGCGCCGTGATTGCGTTCAACAATCTCATGAGCGATTCGGGAAATAGCCCGCTGCACGTCTGGCCCAGATAGTGCCGTCCTACTCGACGAGCGTGGCTGCTCTTGCTTCATTAGTCCTCCTCGTCTGAACCTCACGGGGCTCAATTAACGACGAGTGCACCATAGCACCAAAATCTCATCATTATTAACTGCGTTTGTATACGACCCACCACGCGTTACTAAACACCACCGAAAAACGACTGACTTCTGCCTGCCAGATTGCATTCGCATCGGCATCGAGCGTGAGTGGCAGGATCACGTACTCCACCGTTTCTGCCTGAGGCAACCTGTCGCCCTTGGCAAATACGTCTGGGCCATACAGCGAACGTTGAAACGGATTCGGGAATGAGTAGATCTCGACTCGACGGGCAAGATGTGCTGACACCGAGTGATACGCCGCTACGGAAGCATCACCTGGAACAAACTCAAGAGCCTCGCGAGCCGCAACTACTGGAGCGGACTGCGACGTCCAATGTTGAGTTGTGCTCAACGAGAGAGGTAATGGTGACCATAAGAATGCAGTGAGAAAACTTGCCGTAGCAACAAGCACCACACTGGCATTCATGACATTGCGACTCATCTTGCCAAGTGCCCAAGCCGAACCCATCACGATGCACGGCACAATGATCAACGAATAGTGATAATGAATGTGATGCTGATACCAAAACGTGCTTACCACGTTTGAGGCCAACATCACCACGCCAACGAGTGCAAGAGCAGGACGGTACGCAAATACAAACGCCATTGGTGACAACATTTGCCACACGTACATTGGTCGGTCCTCGCTCGCTATGTATCGAGCAAAGTCCAGCGGCTTGGTTACCAAGGTCGCAAAAAATCCACCGATACCACCAAATGGAACTCTCCATGAATTACGAAACGTCACTCCTGTAAGCCCGCGCATCACAACAAGGAACATCACTGACATTGTTGCCAACGAAACCAACGAGGTGATGAGCCCAAATCTTCGATGCTGATATACGGCAACCCACACGCCAAGGGGCACCAACACAAACGCCACATCTTCTTTCACTAGAAGCGCCAACGCAACTGCAGCCCAATACCAACGCCACCGTTTGCTATGCGCTGCCCAAATAGCGGTAGCCACCAGCACACCCAGCATCGAATCGGGATGAAAATTTTCGAGATTCGTCCATCCAATTGCTGGATGAACGAGATACAGCACCGCCATCAGTGCGCCGAGACCTTCACTGCGCATACAGCTCTTGCTGAAGTAATACACAGGTAAGGCACCAAGTGCGATGGCGATCGATTGCACTACGAACAACAGCGACGTACTCGAAATCACCCAGTAGAACGGAACGAGCAACAGCAAGATAAACGATGAATGGTCTCCGAAAAGATTTCTTCCCATCAACGTGACAAATGGAGTATCGCCTCGAGAAATCAGCCAAAGGCCCTGGTCATACAACGCAAAGTCATAAGCCGACGTTCCAAGACCGCGGTGAACTCCGACTGTTCGGACCGAAAAGTACGTTGCATACAGCGCCACTACCGTCCACACCAGCAACGTCGGTTTCGACGCTCTGAGAACACGGTCAAACATGGTCACAGCGTGACTACGGTCGAACCTTTTTCGCAATGGTGGAAAGAATGCCGTTTACAAAACGCCCAGACTCATCGGTCGAAAAAGTTTTTGCCAACTCAACCGCTTCATTCAATACGACGGCCGTGGGTACTTCAGTTCGACTAATCAGTTCATAAATTGCGAGCCGCAAAATGATGATGTCAATGACGGGCATTCGGGCAAGCGTCCAACCAATTGCATTTTCTGAAATGATGTCATCTGCTTGATCGGCAACTGCATCGACGCCACGCACGAGCTCCTCCACTGATTCTTCAACGGCGAGTACCTGAGCTTCAAGGACTTGAGTTCCGGTAAATCCCTTGGCATGCGCCTCATACAAAATGTGCAACGAACGTTCTCGCGCATCTGAGCGAGCATCATTACCCGTTGAGCGGGCCGAACGTGGCGTTGGCATATTCACACGCGTGTGATGTAGTCGCCGCTGCGAGTATCCACCTTGACGCGGTCACCAATGTTGATGAACAACGGAACTTGAATTACTTTGCCAGTTTGCAACGTGGCCGGCTTACGTGCACCCGAAACGCGATCCCCTTGAATGCCAGGCTCTGTCACTGCGATTTCCAACTCAACTGAGGCTGGAATTTCAACTGTGACAATCTCGCCTTCATAGGTTGCGATGATGGCAACGGCATTTTCGATGAGGTAGTCGGCAGCATCGCCCAACGCAGCAGGCTTGATATTGATCTGCTCATATGACTCTTGATCCATGAACACATACTCATCGCCGTCTTTATACAGAAACTGCATATCGCGCTTATCAAGAATCGCTTGTTCAACCTTCACACCAGCATTGAACGTCTTTTCGAGCATGTTGTTGCTGCGTAGATTGCGCAACTTTGATCGCACGAATGCGCCGCCCTTGCCGGGCTTTACGTGCTGGAATTCGACAACCGTGTACAACGTGCCGTCCAAGTTGAGCGTGATTCCATTCTTTAAATCATTGGTTGAGATTGCAGGCACAAGTTGTCCTTAGGGAATTTGGTAAGAGTTGTACTTCCGGTGGCTGTCACGAGGAGCAAGTCCTCAATACGAACACCACCGAGACCTACACGATAGACCCCAGGCTCGACAGTCACCACCTCATTGGCACGCAAAGGCTCGTTGAACGTTGAACGCAACCATGGTGATTCATGTATCTGTAATCCCACACCATGACCTGTGCTATGCACAAATTCTGGTCCGTATCCAGCATCAGAAATGATTGAGCGACACAGTGCATCTATGTCTGAGGCAAGTACACCAGCACGCACTGCTCGAACTCCAGCCTGCTGCGATTCGAGCACAAGCGCATGCATCTCGGAAAGCACAGGGTCAACATCACCCAGCAAAAATGTGCGCGTCATATCGGAGTGATACCCATCAACGAGTGCCCCCACATCAATGACCACTGCATCACCACTTTTCAAACGTGTTGCCGTTGGACGGTGATGCGGCAACGCTCCATTGACACCTGTGGCAACAATGGTTTCGTAGCTCGGACCATCTGCTCCGTGCCTGCGCATTCGGTACTCCAATTCGTCGCGCACATCACGTTCGGTGATGACCTCAGAGTCAACCGACAACATCAACTTCTCAACATCGAACAAAGCCGCGTCTGTCGTGTGTGCAGCATAGGAAATACGTTCAATTTCCGATGCTGATTTAGAACGACGCAGACCAGCAATAACGCCTACACATGGCACAAACTCAACATCACTGCCTGTTTGCAATTCACGAAACCGACCTACAGAAATCTCTGCAGGATCGAAAGCACAGCGCCCTGCTCCTGAAAGTTCATTCACTATTGCATCTGCAATCTCTGCGGCACTACGGACTTCGATGACCGTCATGTCCGCACCAGACGATGCGGCTTGGTCGCGCGCTTGATGACCATATCGACCATCAGTGATCAAGACCGAATGATCGGCTCGCACGATCAGCGTCGCACTAGACCCAGTAAATCCGGTTGCATAGCGAATGTTGTCAAGTGACTCGACCAGTAAGGTTTTGGCGCCGCACATTTCCTGCACGTTGTGCGCGATCTCAGTCAGTCTGCCGCCAACGAGAAGTGGAGAAAAGGATCTAGCGAGCAAGGAGACGAGCAACCGCTTGCACAGCCAAGACATAACCCAATCCGCCAAAGCCAGCAATTGATCCATCACTCACTGGGGCAACAACACTCTCGTGTCGCCAAGGCTCACGCGTGCTCGGGTTAGACAAATGCACCTCGATCACCACTCCATCAAATGATGCAAGCGCATCGTGAATACTCCATGCGTAGTGCGTGAAGGCACCAGGATTAATGATGATTGCGCTGGCATTGCCACGGGCAACATGGATTGCCTGAACGAGTTCGGACGAACTATTTGATTGTTTACTTTCAACACTGAAACCAAGTTCTTGTGCGGCTTGCGTTGCTGCTTGAACATGGTCAGCCAACGTTGCCGTGCCATACACCTCAGGCTCGCGTTGCCCAAGCAAATTGAGATTGGGGCCATTCAACAAAAGGATGCGCTGCGTGCTCGCCATACTGTCAGCGTACTTCCATGCTGTGGAGCGCCTGGCGTACCGCTTCGAGATCAACCGATGTAACCGGTTCGACGCCACGTGGGCCATCGAGAACAAAGGTCAATCCCGTTAATGCCTTTTTGTCACCGTGCATTAACTGGATCAACTGTTCATGAGACACGCCAGCAGGCAGCGCACATGACAAACCGTACTCACCAGTGACGACTGCTCGGTGTTGGTCAACTCTGTGTTGATCGATGCGACCAAGTTGATGCGCAACATGGGCGGCATACACCAGACCAATCGCCACTGCTTCACCGTGTGCGAGGGAGAAATCGGTCGCAATCTCTAGGGCGTGTGCGAGTGTATGTCCGTAATTGAGGAGCATCCGGCGACCACCTTCTCGCTCGTCTGCGCCAACGATGTCTGCTTTAATCTGCACACAACGAGCAATTCGTTCCGCCAATTCGAGTGCCAAAAGATTGTCACCAGTGAGAAAGTGATACTTGGCCATCTCTCCATGACCGCACCTAATTTCTTGTGGACTCAGGCTGGCAAGTGCATCGATATCGCAGAACACTGCGCGTGGCTGCCAAAAGGATCCAACCAGATTTTTGCCTGTTGACAGATTGACACCAGTTTTGCCACCGATTGCTGCGTCAACCATCCCCACAAGAGTCGTTGAAACATGAACTGCTGCGATCCCTCGGTGCCACAAAGAAGCTGCGAACCCGGCAACATCGGTGACCATTCCGCCGCCCACCCCAACGATCACGTCATTGCGAGTCAGACCGATATTGGCGCACTCAACCATGATCGCCTCAATCGTCGACAACGATTTATGCTCCTCGCCATCACCAATCGTGAGTGTTGACACCGATAACCCTGCAGACTTCAGATCATCTGCGATAGCAAACGGAATTCCTTCTTGTGTGATCACCAATGCACGCCGTGCAGTACTGGGCAAGGCACTAAATACTTGTGATCGAACACCAGATCCAACTACCACGTCATAGGATCGCTCTCCCAGTTGAACCCGAATCGTGTGACTACGTGTCATGACTCAACCTTAGGCCCAACGGCAGCAGCGATGGTTTTGGCCACTTGTGATGCCGTGTGATTCTGTGTATCCACTTTCATCGTTGCCACGGATTCGTACCAGGCTCGCCGAGCATCCATGAGCGCAGCAAGCACCGCACGTGGATCACCATCAAGGAGAGGCCGTCCACTATTTGATTGCGTCCGATTGACGAGATCGTCAACGCGCGCATCGAGCCATACAACATGATCAGCAGATGCCGAGATGATTTCGCGATTGGATTGCCGAATCACCGCTCCACCACCAGTAGCAAGAACCAGGCTTGAACTGCGATTCGAGAGCGTTTCTGCAAGAGCGACGCTTTCATAGTCACGAAATGCTTCTTCACCGTGCTGAGAAAAAATCTCACGAACACTTGTTCCATGGCTCTTACTCACCACATCGTCCAAGTCGATGAACTCGCAATTCAGCAGCCGAGCGACACGCTTTCCCACGGTTGTCTTTCCTGAACCCATCAGGCCAACCAACACGATCGTGAGCGACGCGCTCACTTTACCGATGCGGCGAACGACTCGGCGTTACGCACAAACTCGGCGACTGAATCGCCACCGAACTTACGCTGCGCCTCTTGTGCGAGAACAAGAGCAACCATGGTTTCTGCAACTACACCCATCGCTGGCACTGCTGTTACGTCAGTTCGTTCCTTGAAACTCACGGTCTCTTCTTTTGTGACGGTGTCAATCGTTTTCAATGTGGGACGATTCAACGTTGCAAGCGGTTTCATTGCTGCCCGCACCACCATCAGTTCGCCAGTAGTCATACCGCCTTCAGTGCCACCAGCGAGTGTCGTTTCACGACGGTACGAATTATTGGCCTCATCAAATGAAATTGCGTCATGAGCCTGACTGCCGCGTCGCCGAGCAACTTCGAACCCGTCGCCGATTTCAACACCCTTCACTGCCTGAATGCTCATGATTGCTTGAGCCAACAAACCATCGATCTTGCGATCCCAATGAACGTAACTCCCCAACCCAATAGGCAGGCCATACGCAAGAACCTCAACCACACCACCCAAACTGTCGCCATCTTTTGCTGCTGCTTCAATCTCGGTGATCATCTGTTGCTCGGCATCTTTGTTGAATGCACGCACAGGGGACTCATCGACCATCGGTAGGTCATGGATGGTCGGACGAATTGGTGATGAGCTCTGCGCAGCACCCATCACAATCACATGTGACAACACTTCAACACCAATTTGACGAAGCAACAATTTGGCTAGAGCCCCAGCAACCACTCGCGCAGCTGTTTCGCGGGCACTTGCACGTTCGAGCACATCGCGAGCATCGGTGAACCCATATTTTTGCATTCCAGTTAAATCGGCGTGACCCGGACGCGGTTGGGTCAATGGTTTTTTCGTTACGCCTGGTGCTGGCGACATTTCTTCGTGCCATACATCGCTACGGAACCATTCAGAGTTCTTGATTTCAATAGCTACCGGTGAACCCAGTGTGCGTCCATGGCGGATTCCGCCAATCAAGACAATTTCGTCTTGTTCAAAACGCTGACGTGGTCCGCGGCCATAGCCAAGTCGCCGACGAGCCAATTCACTTTCAATATCGGCGGCAGTGACGAGCAAACCTGACGGAAGTCCTTCAACAATGACTACGAGGGCCTGGCCGTGGCTTTCACCAGCGGTGAGATAACGCAACATGGGTTACAGGATACCTGTGTGCATCATCACGAACAGGGTTAATTACTAGTTGCGACGTTCAATTTCACGTTCTGCAGCACCCCTCATCGAAAGCGGATCTGGCCGAACCCCGCACCACATCTCTTCTTGACGAACTGCCTGAAACACAAGCATCCATAAACCGTCAATGGTGCGCGCTCCGATCTCGGCTGCATCGCGCAATAGGCGCGTGCGCATCGGAGCGTAGACAGCATCAAGCACTACCTGTGATGCACGAAGATGTTGACGCGGGACCAAAGACTCATCGCTCAACATCCCAACCGAGGTTGTATTGATCACAATCTGGGCCTGTTCAATGTCGACAAGTTCGCCGACCCGCGCCCGAGTCGAGCACTGTGCAGCACTGTGGGCATGTTCAGCGGTGCGATTGATCACCACGATCTCCGCAGCTCCACGGAGATCCAATGCTGTAATTACTGCACGCGCCGTACCGCCCGCTCCCAACACAACAACATGACAGCCCTCAATGCTGGCATCATGATGTTCCAACGCATCACAGCAACCATCACCGTCCGTGTTTGCCCCAATAATCGATCCGGTTTCAGAGAACACCAAGGTGTTAACCGATCGTGACCGCTTCGCCACTTCATCACACTGGGTCGCCACGGCAAAGGCTGCATCCTTGTGCGGCATCGTTACGGACAACCCAAGAAAACCATTATCGCGAGAGCATGCAACTTCATCCTCAAAATAAGTTGCGTCAACATCAATCGCCACGTATCTCCACGGCTTGCCCATTTGTGCGAAGGCGGCATTGTGAATTGCTGGGGACAAACTTTGCGCCACCGGCGTGCCAATTACTCCCGCAACCGACTTGAGTTTTCGTGAGGCCATTACGGAAGCAGCCCTGCCTGACGAGAAATCTCAACATTGGCTTCATGTTGTTGCAACGTTGCAGCAAACGTATGACTGCCATCCGCACTTGACAAAACGTAATAGATATATCGACAAGGTTTACGTACATCTACACAGATCGCATCGGTACCCGCTGGGTTTGGCGCAGGATTCAATGCAGCGATGATTGAAGCGCGGCCAGGATTGGCAATAGGAGTTGGCGGCAAGCCTCTGTTGATGTATGTGTTGTATGGCGTGTCACTTGCTTTCAACGTTGCAAAGTCGGCATCGACGGGAGCGTTGTAGTACAGCGTTGCGTCTATCTGCAGCGGCATTTTAAGTTCAAGTCGGTTGTAGATAACCCGTGCGATCTTTGCCCGATCAGCATCCACTTTTGCCTCGCGCTCAATCATTGACGCAATGATCAATACTTTGTATGCCGACACACCTACTTTGGCTTGCGCATCGTCAATACCTTCCTGCGATGCAACGCGAACCATTTGCCTAGCAAGTTGTTGAACAACCTGTGCTTCGCTTTGATCGTTGGATATTTGATACGTGTCAGGAAACAGCAGACCTTCAAGAGAAGTTTGACCCTCGGGTCGATACGGGCTCTCTACAGATCCATCTCCTGCGATGGTGATGAACTGCTCGGCACTGAGTCGCAACGTCTTTTCTGCCAAGCGCTGCCCCATTTGCGCAATGGTGTAGCCCTCGGGGAACGTGACATTTTGATATGACGCAGACGGCGGAGTCTTGAGTTGCAGCATGATGTTGCCCATATGGTCTTTAGGAACGAGTTCGTAATACCCAGGAATCAGTTCGATTCCTCCTTTTTGACCGACGTACCACTTGAACACGCCAGAGCTCGAGATGAAACCTTCACCTTCAAGCCTGTCGCTCACTGATTCGAGGGTGTCACCTTCGACAACCGTAAATGCTGACACCACTCCCGTGCCCGATGGATTGACACGATGCACGTACCACAATCCGATAGCCCCCATAAATAGCGTCACTGACGCTGTGGCTAACGCCGCAATTTTCAAAGGACGAGACAACCAGCCGAATTCTTTGGGTACAGCATCATCATCAAAGGAAGTTGAGCGAGCAGCACTTCGTGGGTTATCCCAAGGGTCGTCGTACCAATCAACAGCAGGGCTTTCATCTCGCTTGCGTGGATTCAACAACGGATCAATCATCTGAGACCACATCTGCGATGTTTTCGCCATCAAGCCAGGCTTGGAGCAACACAGCGGCGGCCACCTTGTCGATTACTTTGCGGCGCTCTTGGGCATTCATTTTTTGTTGCATCAAAATGTTGTCTGCGGTAACCGTTGTACGACGCTCGTCATACGTCAGCACCGGCACATTTACCACGCTAGCCAACTGACCTGCTTCGGTTACGGCAGCACGTGCTGCTTCACCTGAGCTTCCATCCATGTTGAGAGGCAATCCAACAACCACACAACGAGCCTCGTATTCCTCAACAATGTTGGCAATCGCACGATGATCTTGCTCGTGAGAACCCGAGCGCTGCAATACAACGAGTGGAGTTGCAATTGTTCCGCTTGCATCGCTCGTTGCAATACCTATCCGTTTTGTGCCCAGATCAACCCCGAGGGCGCGCATGTTAGGAATGTTCAATCCCGCCTAAGGCCAGTTGCGCAAGCTTCAACGCATCGTCCAACGCCTCTGGGTTCTTGCCTCCAGCAACTGCGATGTCTCCCTTGCCACCACCACCGCCGCCAACAGCTTTTGCTGCTTCTTTGATGAGATCGCCCGCTGGCACAGCAATCCCGTTGCCCACCGCAGCAACTAATGCCACACCACCCGTATCGGTCACCCCGCCAAGGACAACTGCACGAATAGTTGGTGACTGACGTACTGCAAGCGCTAATTCTCGTAAATCATTAGGTGACATGCCGTCTATGCGTGTGACCACAAGGCCGTCTACAGCCATCGCGATAATTTCACCCGCACGGGATCGTGCTTGGGCGTTACGCAAATGCTTCAGTTCATCGGTAAGAGACTTAATTTCTTCGAGCTTTCTCTGCACCACGATGGCAAGTTCGTTCGGCTGTGTGCCGAGACTTTCGGCAACCTCCGACACCAACCGTGTAGTCGCAAGTAGATGATTGAATGTGTTTTCTCCCGTCACTGCCTCAATACGACGAAGGTTTGAGCCAATTGAAGACTCTGAGATGATCTTGATGATGCCGATATCCCCCGTGGCCTTCACATGCGTGCCACCACACAGTTCAAAAGTTTTACCCGCCTCAAGCACGCGAACGATATCTCCGTACTTGTCGCCAAAGAACGCAATAGCACCAGCAGCTGTTGCTTCATCTTTTGTTGTTTCATACGCCTTTGTCGGCGTATTCGCAAAGACCTGTTCATTAGCGATCCGCTCAATTCGCTCGATTTCATCGCTTGTTACTGACGCATAGTGGCTGAAGTCAAAACGCAAACGATCAGGTGACACCAATGAACCAGCTTGTTTGACGTGATCGCCGAGCACCTCTCGCAACGCTCCGTGCAAAATATGTGTGGCCGTGTGGTTACGGCGTGTGGCATCGCGAGCTACGACATCAATCGCCACTGCAGCAGACTGCCCGTCAACAACTGAACCACTGACAATCTTTCCGATGTGTTTACGCAATCCTGGTAAAGCAAAGGTGGTATCGAGGACTTCAATCACCCCTGTTGCGGTAGTGATCATCCCGGTGTCTCCCACTTGACCACCGCTCTCGGCATAAAAGGGTGTGACATCAAGGAATACATCAACATCTTCTTGTTCGCCGTCTTGAACAGGAATCACCGCAAGAACTGTTGCCTCACACTCGGTTTGTTCGTACCCAACAAACTGCGTGATGCCGTGTTTTTCCATCACCTTGCGATAGGCATCAAGCGTTTCGTCAGTTACCTTCGCTCCCTTGCGAGCACTTTTTGCACGATCGCGTTGGGCGCCCATTTCATGCTCAAAACCATCGACATCAACTCGGACATTTCGTTCACCAGCAATTTCCTGAGTCAGCTCAAGTGGGAATCCATATGTGTCGTGCAGCAGGAATGCCGACGGACCAGCAAGCTCCTTCGCACCACCCGCAAGTTCGTCCTCCAGGATCGTGAGACCTGTTTTCAGCGTTTGCCGGAAACGCTCTTCTTCCTTCGTCATCACGCCAAGAATGAAGTCTTTGTTGGTCAGTAAGTCTGGATATGCAGCAGCCATGATGTCGATTGCTGTTTCGGTCAACTTCGGCATCACAAGTTTTTCAGTGCCAAGCAAGTACGCATGGCGAACAGCACGGCGAATAATTCGCCTGAGAACGTATCCGCGATTTTCGTTTGAGGGAAATACTCCGTCATTGATCAACATGGTTGCCGAACGTGCATGTTCCGCCAACACACGCAGACTGAAGCTGTCGCGATCGTCGTAGTTGCCTACTTGATACTTTCGATTTGTAAGCGATTGACCTTGCTCGATGAGCGGAAATAGCACGTCGGTTTCCCACACTGAGTCTGTTCCTTGCATCAACGCCAAGATTCGTTCAAGACCTGCACCCGTATCAATTGATGGTTTTGGCAATGGTGTGCGCGAACCATCTTTAGCTTGATTGAACTGCATGAACACGAGATTCCAGAATTCAAGGAAACGGTCACCGTGAGGATCGTGCAACGGACCACCCTCTGGTCCAAACGACGATCCGCGATCGATATGAATCTCTGAACATGGACCACATGGCCCCGTCTCACCCATTTGCCAGAAGTTGTCTTTATCGCCGAGGCGTTGAATGCGATCCATCGGCACACCGACCTGTTCGTGCCAAATCGCTTCTGCCTCGTCATCACTTTCATGAACGGTGATCCACAACCGGTCTCCGTCAAAGCCAAACACTTCGGTGACGAGCTCCCATGACCATGGAATTGCATCACTCTTGAAATAATCACCGAACGAGAAATTGCCCATCATTTCGAAGAACACCAAATGTCGCTTAGTTCGACCCACATCGTCAAGGTCGTTGTGCTTTCCACCAGCACGAGCACACTTCTGAACAGTTACTGCCCTGCTGTAGGGGGCCTGTTCATCGCCGACAAAATACGGTTTGAACGGCACCATGCCAGCAACGGTGAACAAAACCGTTGGGTCGTGGGGTATCAGGCTCGCTGACTTGACAGGCGTATGCCCTTTGTCGGCAAAGTAGCCCGTAAAGGCTTGACGCAAATCGTTTGCCGAGGAAATAGGACGACGCTCAGAAGACATGTGCACACAGTCTAGTTCGGACTGTGTATCTCGCTAATTCTGATTTTTGGTCACCGTTACTGATTCGGACTCAAAACGGATGACTTCCTCATCGTCTCGTAAATTGCGCACAATATCGATCCCCTGTTTGACCAACTTGGTTGCACCCTCGAACAGGTCTGCCGCAATCTGAGCAGGAGTTAATTGATCGGCAGCGGCGCGCGCCTTGTTCTTTGCATAACGAACACCAAACACACCTGCGAACGCACCAAGCACAAACCAGAACAGTCGCTTCATCATGATTTTCTCCTTTTCAATTCGTGACCCAATCGCTAGCGATCGTTGTCCGTAGGCCGAAAATACGGCATCTGCGGAATTGGTCTCCCTGTAGTTTGCGCAGGCAAATAGCTCTGTTCCACCCTTGGCGAGGATTCTTCGCCATCATGGGGAGACTGATACCCAACCCCATGGCCAATCTCTTGGGCCCCCGCATAATGACTGTCGCGCAAATGCGCAGGTACTTCAACATCGACACCTTCTCGCACGTCCCGGCGCGCATTCCAAATTGCCTGTGCCGCGCTGTTGCTCTTTGGGGCTCGCGCCAGGTAGATCGCACACTGTGACAAGTTGAGTTGGGCCTCAGGCAAACCGACGCGATCAACCGCCTGTGCGGCAGCAACTGCCACCAACAACGCTTGTGAATCGGCGAGGCCAATATCTTCTGATGCAAAAATCACCATGCGGCGCGCGATGAAACGCGGATCGTCTCCCGCTTCAAGCATGCGCGCCAACCAAAACACCGCCGCATCAACATCGCTGCCCCTCATGCTCTTGATTAAGGCAGAGATAACGTCATAGTGATCGTCGCGGCCATAACGCAGCGAGCTCACACCAAGTGCTGACTCGACATGATCAAGCGTCACCTGGTCGGGTCGCGCTAATGCACACGCCACTTCAAGTGCTGTCAGGCTCTGTCGACCGTCGCCTCCCGATAGTTGCATCAACTTTTCAATTGCTTCTGGCGTTGCAGTCATTGCTTCTGCTTGCAAGCCCCGATCAAGGAGCACGCGAATATCTCCTGTGTGCAATGGTTCCAGACGGAACAACGTGCTGCGACTACGCAGCGGAGCATTTACTTCGAAGTATGGATTTTCGGTTGTTGCACCAATCAGCGTGATGATTCCACTCTCGACAGATGGAAGCAGTGCATCTTGTTGAGAAGTTGAGAACCGGTGGATTTCATCGACGAACACAATGGTTGAGCGACCATGCTGACCCAGCCGCTGCGTTGCCCTCTCAATTGCTTCACGAACGTCTTTTACTCCTGAGGTCACCGCTGACAGCCGCTCAAAGGCCCGATTGGTAGAGAGTGCAACCACCTCGGCCAAAGTTGTCTTGCCTGTTCCCGGTGGCCCCCACAAAATGACTGATGACAACCTGTCTGCTTCAATCAGTTTGCGCAGCGGCGCACCAGCCGCAACTAAATGTTGCTGCCCAACAATTTCATCGAGACTGCGCGGACGAAGTCTTGCGGCAAGTGGCGCCTGCCCTTTGAGGCGATCCTGCACCGCAGCAGTAAACAAATCGTCGGCGTGTTCCACCGAATGTTGCCTAACTCTTTGCCGGCGGTGGCAACAAACGAATACCTAGTTCGTTCAGCTGCGCAGGATTCACAGGAGTTGGAGCATTCGTCATTGGATCTCCACCTGACTGTGTCTTTGGAAAGGCAATGACCTCGCGAATGTTTTCTTCGCCAGCCAAGATCGCAACCAATCGGTCGGTACCGAATGCAAAACCACCGTGTGGTGGAGCACCGTACTTGAAAGGTTGCAAGAAAAAGCCGAAGCGACGATCCGCATCCTCGTCCGAGATTCCAAGTTGCCGAAAAACTCGACGTTGCATTTCTGGCTCGTGAATTCGAATTGAACCAGATCCAAGTTCCCAACCGTTGAGCACCAAGTCGTATGCCAACGCGCGAACACTCATCGGGTCGGATTCAAGTCGCTCAATGTCTTCTGGATGGGGCTGGCAAAACGGATGATGTCCCGGTTGTGGTTTACCCGTTGTCGCATTGACTCCAACAAACAGCGGGAAATCAACAACCCACACATAGCGATACGGGCCCTCATGCACCGGCGGTCGGCCAATGTCGTTGCGTAACGTGCCGAGCACATCACAGGTGGTTGCCCATGTATCGGCAACAAGTAACAACAGGTCGCCTGGTTGGGCACCCATCGCGGCAACGAGCGCGCTTCGCTCGGTATCTGACAGAAACTTTGCGACCGGCGAGTCAAGCGACAAATCCTCGCCTACCTTCATCCAGACCAAGCCCTTTGCACCAATTTGTTTTGCGCGGTCAGTGAGTTGGTCAAGTTTGTTGCGACCTGATGCAGCAGCCTCTGGGTATGTCGCACTGTCGACCCTGAGGCCCTTAATGCTTTGCGCTTGCGAGAACGCTTTGAACTCTGTCTGAGCAAACACTGCGGTTAACTCAACGAGTTCCATTCCAAAACGCATGTCAGGCTTGTCGAGACCAAAGCGATTCATTGCATCAAGCCACGTGATCTGCTCAATCTGCGGAGGGCGCTCGCCTAACACTGCTTCGGCTGCGGCCATCACTGCTTCGCTGATCGCACCAAGCACATCGTCTTTGGTCACAAAACTCATCTCGGCGTCCAGCTGCATGAACTCGTACTGGCGATCTGCTCGTAAATCTTCGTCACGCAAGCAACGAGCGATTTGGTAGTAACGATCGATGCCAGCAACCATCAACAATTGCTTCCACAACTGTGGTGATTGTGGCAACGCGTAGAACGAACCTGGCTCCTTGCGTGATGGAACCAAAAACTCTCGTGCACCCTCAGGCGTACTCGGCATGAGGAATGGTGTTTCTACTTCAACAAAATCTTGGGCTTCCATTGCTCGCCGAATAGCCGAGTTCACCTTGGCGCGAATTCGTAAATTGCGTTGCATCCGCTCGCGGCGGATGTCAAGATAGCGGTACTTCAATCGAACATTTTCGTCGACATCGTCTGCGCGGGCATCAATAGGAAATGGTGGTGCCTCAGCAGCATTCAGCACGGTGACAACGCAATCTGTTAACTCGACCTCACCCGTGGGCAGGTTGGCATTGATCGTTCCATCTGGACGCGCCTGCACTCGACCCGTAATTTGCACAACCCATTCGGAGCGAACATCGATTGAGTTATCGACAACGCACTGAAGCACACCGCTGTAGTCACGAACGTCGAGAAAGGCTAAATGCTCGCCATGCTCGCGCCGACGCGCGATCCAACCGCATACCGTAACGGTGTTGCCGATATTGCCTGATCGTAAGCCGCCACACAGTTGCGAGCGGAGCGAAGTTGCTTCGCCTAAAGGGTGCAATGGTGACGACATGAGGCTTACAGCCTAGTTTGCCTCGCGAAAATTGCTGACTTCTTGACGAATTGCAGTCACTAGTTGAGCACGCTCAACTGTGTACTGATCCCCCGAATTCATTGGTCGAATCAGTACCTGGCCAGCATCGAGTTCGTTCGTGCCAATGATGATTGACACCTTTGCCCCGCTTCGATCCGCTGCCTTCATCTGGGCTTTCATGCTTCGACCATCAAAGGCTCGGTCGGCACCAACACCAGCACTTCGTAATTCGTTGCACACTTTGGCTGCCTCAAGTCCGCCCGTTGTATCAACGACAAATGCAAACACACGTGAGGCTGGTGCAGGAAATACATTCTCGGCATCACAGGCAAGCAACGTGCGGTCAAGACCGAGAGCAAAGCCAATTCCAGCCGTCGCCGGACCTCCTAACTCTTCAACCAATCCGTCATAGCGACCCCCACCACCAACCGCTGTGTGAGCCGCAGTGAGTGCAGTACTCACAAACTCGAATGTTGTCCTGCGGTAGTAGTCCAAACCGCGAACCAAACGATCATCAATTGTGTACTTAATGTTTTGTGCATCAAGTGCAGCCAGCACAGCAGCAAAGTGATCTCCAGCTTGCGCACTGAGATAGTCCCTAATTCGCGGAGCATCAGCAATGACGGCTTGGTCCTCTCGACGCTTTGAGTCGAGCACTCGAAGCGGATTCTTCGACAGCGTGATTCGGGACTCCTCCGACAGTCGGTCGATGTGAGATTCGAAATAGGTCCGCAAGACATCAGTGAATCGCTGCCTGTCTCCTGCATCGCCTAATGAGTTGATCGATAGCTGCACATTGGTCAGACCAAGTCGCGCATAAAACTGTGACGCCAAAGCGATCACTTCGGCATCAAGATGAGGATCGTCAACACCAAGAACTTCGATACCCACTTGATCAAACTGTCGATACCTGCCCTGTTGTGGTTTTTCATAACGAAAGTTAGGACCTGCGTACCACACCTTCCATGGCGTAGTCGGCCGATGCTGCACGAACGCACGACACACACTCGCTGTCTGCTCAGGACGCAAGGCAACACGACGCCCACCCTTGTCTTCAAAGTCATACATTTCTTTGGTGACCACATCGGTTGCCTCGCCGAGTCGCAGAAACACACCGAGATCTTCGAACATCGGTGGAATCATGTACCCATAACCGGCTTCTTCAACGACGTCAGCAAACACTTCTTGGAACAATCTCCAACGAGCCGCATCAGGTGCAAGGATGTCCCTCGTACCGGGACTCGTGCTAAAGGCGCTCACGAGGAAACATTAGTTGCCGGGTGGTCTCCAGCCATGACACGGTACGCGTCATACACCGAATCAATGCGCTTGATCGTGCGTAACACTGATTGCAAATGACTCGGATCAGCAAACTCAAACTCAAATCGCATGCGTGCGACCCGGTCTGTTCCCGTATGAGTAGAACACGCAACAATGTTGACGTGCTCTTCGCTGAGAGCGTTGGCAACATCGCGCAACAGTCGTGAACGGTCGATTGCCACCACTTCAACGGCAGCGACATAGGAGGTGCTGTCATGGCTGCCCGCCCACTCAACGTCAATCACTCGACCAACATTTTGGCTAATCGCCGTGATGGCATTTAAGCAGTCAGCGCGGTGAATGTATACCGCTTGTTCTGCTGTGAGAAAACCCAAGATCTCATCGCCAGGAACCGGGGTGCAACATTTAGACAACCGCACCAATGTTCCCGTCATTCCTTCTACATGGATCCCTGACTTCTGGTCTTGAACATCTCGGTCATCAAGTCTCAAACCCACCGATATCTGTTCCCCAAAACCACCATCACGCATTTGTCGACCAATTCGACCAGCCAAGGCTTCAGCCGAAACATGACCTTCACCAATAGCCCTAAACAACGTGGTTTCATCGCTGTAGTTCATGGCCTCAAGTTCGGATGCAAAAACCTCGGAGGTGAGCACACGCTGTACGGGTAGTCCATGCTTGCGCAGATTCTCTACGAGATCATCGCGGCCATTATCGACAAGGTCTTCATTTCTTTCACGAGAGAACCACTGCTTTACCTTGCTCTTTGCCTTCGGCGAGACAACAAAGTTCGCCCACTCTTCCGACGGTCCAGCATCTTCGGACGTACTGGTTAATACCTCACACGTGTCACCCGAATTGAGCCGCGAATCAAGTGCAACCAACCGACCGTTTACTCGCGCACCAATACACGTATGGCCAACTTCAGTGTGCACACCATAAGCAAAATCCACCGGTGTGGCATTGAGTGGTAATGCGATAACACGACCTTTTGGCGTGAATACGAACAATTCATCTTGCTCAAGATCCGTTTTCAAACTTTCGAGGAACTGTCGCGGATCAGAGACTTCGTCCTGCCAGTCGATGATGCGATTGAGCCAGTCAACATCTGCAGTGGGCACACCGTCCTTATAAGACCAATGTGAAGCAACTCCCCATTCGGCGCGTTGGTGCATGTCACGTGATCGGATTTGCACTTCAATGGGCTTTCCACCAGGACCAATCACCGTGGTGTGCAAGGACTGATACAAGTTGAACTTCGGCATTGCGATGTAATCCTTGAACCGACCAACCACTGGTTTCCAGTTACCGTGAATCGCACCTAAGGCCGAATAGCAATCCTTCACCGAGTCAACAACGATTCGAATTGCCATGAGATCAAAAATCTCATCAAAATCACGACCCTTTTGCACCATCTTTTCGTACAAGCTCCACAGATGCTTGCCGCGAGCAGTCAATTCGGCATCAATGTTGACTGCGGTGAGCCATGTATTGACCTGGCCGAGCGCCTTTGCCAAATACACATCACGCTCAGGTGCACGAATGGAAACCAAGTAATCAAGTTCTGCGTAACGCTTCGGGAATAATGCGGCGAACGAAAGATCTTCAAGCTGTTGCTTCAGCTCTTGCATACCAAGCCGATGAGCAAGTGGAGCATAAATGTCGAGTGTCTCTTGAGCAACACGTCGCTGTTTGTCGACTGGAGCCGAAGCAATCGTGCGCATGTTATGCATGCGGTCCGCAAGTTTGATGATCAAAACACGCATGTCCTTGGCCATAGCCACAAGCATTTTGCGCATCGTTGCGGCTTGCTGGGCTTCACGTGAATCGAATTGCAAACGTTCGAGCTTTGTTAGCCCGTCGACCAATCCTGCAACCTCTGCCCCGAATTGCATCTCTACATCGCTGAGCGTGATCTCGGTGTCTTCCACTGCATCGTGCAACAACGCTGCAACAAGAGACATTTCATCGAGACCAATATCGGCAACGATCCGCGCGACCGCGATTGGATGGCTGATGTACAGCTCTCCACTCATCCGCGATTGATGTTGATGTGCAGCGCTTGCAACTTCGTAGGCGCGATTGATCAGCGCAACGCTTCCTTTTGGGTTCCGTCGCTTGTAGGCCGACAGCAAGGGAACGAGATCTTCAATTACCGCAGATTGATTTCTTCTCCATGGCAGAACCCGCGACGTTGTGCTCATATAGAGCGATCTTACCTACGTTTGTTTTTCCGCGGACGCGGTGGGTGGCTGAGCGCTGCTGTAGCTGATAGCTGCTCGCGTGACGCCCCTATAAGCACGTGCTTCTCTTGAGCTTCTTGGCTCGGATTCGTAGGTACACGCGCCTGCTTCTTTCCAGACCCGGCAATGCGCAACATCTCTTCCCCGAGGTGCAGCTCATCGGCAAGCGGCTTGAACTTCAGCTCACGGGTTTTCAATATTGCCAACAACGGAGTAGCTACAAATATCGACGAATACGTACCAAGCGCCATACCGACAAGCAACGCCAGGGCGAACTCTTCTAGCGCAATCGCACCGAGCACCCACGACCCAATCACCAACAACGACAACACCGGCAACACTGCCGCAATCGACGTGTTGATTGACCTCATCAACACCTGATTCATTGAAATGTTGGTGATATCTCCATAGCTCACTCGCGATGTAGCAAATCGTTTGGTGTTGTCATGCACCTTGTCAAACACCACGATGGTGTCATACAACGAGAAGCCAAGAATCGTCAGAATAGCAACAACAGTTGCTGGAGTTACCGAAAATCCAAACAGCGAGTAAACACCAACACTGATGATCACGTCATGTGCCATTGCTGCAATCGCAGAGACAGCCATTTTCCACTCGAAACGCCATGAGATATACAACGAGACAACGAGGAAGAACACAAGTAATGCGCGAATCGCTTTTTCGGTAATACTCGCGCCCCAGGAAGAACTGACAACGGCAACGCTGACGTCGTTAATTCCAACCTCTGCCTGATCAGCAAGCGCTTGTTGCACTTGAGCGCTGGTTGATTCAGTCTGAGCACCCACCTGCACACGAATACGCTCGCCTTCGGATCCACTCAACACCTGAACCTTCGCCTCGTTGACATCAATTTGGTTTGCTTCCAAAATGTTTTTGACATCATCTACCGAAAGCGAAACTGCACTCACCTCCCACGCCACACCACCTTCAAAGTCCATACCCAAGTTGAGACCACGTGTG
>Ga0129324_10000616_pt1 | contig 25325 bp, 23 predicted proteins | sample CPBDNA_7_FD_96879 | JGI IMG/M metagenome (GOLD analysis project Ga0129324, IMG submission 96879) | Freshwater to marine salinity gradient microbial communities from Chesapeake Bay, USA - CPBay_Spr_15_0.2_DNA | ecosystem: Environmental > Aquatic > Marine > Coastal | place: USA: Chesapeake Bay... | reverse complement strand
ACTGTTACAAAGTTAAGATGTATTTTAAAGGATCAGGGTGTTTCTATTCCAAAGTCGATACGTAAGAATGCTCTTGTTCAGAAGGTATATGAGCTAAGAAATAATTAAAGATATAATACTAATATATGTCATGGGGGAACGACGAAGATCTATATCTGTATTTTGGGACTATGAGAATGCCCGCCCATTGTCGGACACTTGTATGGTAGAGATATCTTCTAGGATAAGAAATATACTTCTTCCCCATGGTGATATAGTGTCTAGAAAGATATACTATGATGCACAATCTCCTGCGGAGTTTAAGACAAATCGCACAGATTTGGATATGACGGGATGGACCCTTGTGGACTGTCCAAAAAGGCAAAAGAAGGAGACTCTTGACAAAAAGATTATTGTCGATATGATGTTTTTCATTGCATATGAAAATCCGCATGACGCCTGCATATGTTTGATTTCAGGTGATGGGGATTTTTGTTATTCGATGAATCGCATCCGTGACCTAGGGGGATATACGATTTTGTTGTACCCAGATAAAATCACGTACCATCCTCTCATATTGAATGTCCACGAATCTCATTCATGGGAAAAAGAAATCCTTAAAAAGGAAAAGCTTGATAAGAAAAAGATGACACAGCATCTTGAGAATAATCACGACGAAGACTACTTGAGAACTACTGACGAAGAAGTCATGTCTGTCGGGAGTACCGTTGATGACGGGAAATCGGAAGACGATCCTGATGAGATTGCTCTTATAATATTTCTAAATGCTACACATTCGGCTGTTTCAAGAGCAAAAGATGGTGAAAGGGCTTTAGATGCTCTTATTGCAGAAATATGGTACAAACAAATGAATCCAGGAGATTCAGGGACAGTTTCACAGGAAACAAAGGAATGGTATAAATCGACAAGAAAACAAGCGTTTGATTTGAAATATATAAATGTATATGAAAATAAAGATACACCGGGACATGTTACACGATATTCATCTTTGACAGATATCGGGAGGAGAATGATTCGCGATAGAGCTTTTTCATTTTCATAGAACTTTATATAATGTCTGTTATATATAAAAAATGGATTTGAGTTTATTAATTTTAATTTTAATATTGGTTGTTATGTATTTTTTTATAGTGAAAATGATGCGAATAACAACATATCAGTTTATTCATATTCCAAAAAATGCGGGGACAGCTTTTTGTAAATCGGGGAGTCTACAAGGTCTCGATATATGTTGTTCTAATAGTTATGAAGATTGGTCGTGTCATCAGGGTGCTCATTATAAAATCCCATTCTTTTTAAAGAAAAGACCTCATAATACGATATATATTGCGTCGATAAGAAACCCATATAGTCGTTTTATTTCAGCCTTTTCGCATTATAAATACAAATCAAAACGCTATTCAAATGACATTAAAAATAAGATGTTTGATATGACACGATTCACGGATGTAAACGACTTTATACAAAAAATAATATCAAAAGATAAAAACGCGATTATAGCATTCCGAGATATACTATTTGATACACAGACAGAATATATTTGTTTAAAGAACTCAGGAATTCACAAACAAGTTAAGTATCTTTTAAGACAAGAGTATATGGACGAGGATATCAAAAGCCTATGTAAAAAAACAGGAGTATGTATAAACTTAACTAAAGATAAATACGATGCAAACATCAACACATACCCTTCCATGGAGCTAAATAAGACGAGTATTGAATTTATTAATAAGCACTACAAACGAGACTTTATTTTACTTCCTTATGAAATGAAAAATGAATAATGTAACAAGTGTATGTAACAAGTGTATGGAGGAATCAAAGACACCAGAAGATTTTCATGTAAATATTCATAATGACTTACGTCAGTGTCTATATCTAATGTCAATTCCGAAGAAATTTATATATCAAATAAGGAAAGACTCGGTTCTTTTCAGAAAAGAGCGTGTTATTATTCATATTAGAATCAAGGATATGGTGGGTGGTGATAGTAGGATTATGGTCTATGTGATATCAAACGGTAAAAAAAATGGAACATATGAATGTATTACATATGAAGAAGTAGTCGATCTCGCAAAAGCTAACATGATGTATTAAATTGTTCGTAACACATTCTACACACCGGTTCATATTCATTAAAATCACCTATTAGAACCTGATTCGTATCTTTGACGTTTCGCATACTGAAAATAGCATCGTTCCCTTGTTCGCAACGACGACATATGGCTCTTACCTTGATACAAGAGTCACAAAATGGGATAAGATCTAGAATATATCCAAATTTTTTTCTACGAAAATCGCCATCTAATCCGGATACGACAATATATTTGTTATATCTTAGCCAATTCTTAACAAACCCCTCGAGATCGCTAAAGAATTGTGCTTCGTTGATACAAATTGTATTAGCGTCCGTTAATGTACTTTCATTGATATCACTTAGATTTTTTGTGGATATACACTTTTCGGTATGTCCACTGTGAGTAGCGATATTTTCCAGACCTTCACCTTGCCTATTATCAAGAACGGTATTAATAATTACGACATTCTTACCCATGAGTTGGTGACGTTTTGCAATTTCCAAGAGTCTTGTTGTTTTTCCAGAAAACATCGGACCCATGATAATTTCAAGATAGGATGCTTCGTGGTTCATCATGGTTTCCTGAATTGTGGACCGTCTTAATTCATTTTTAATCATTTTTAATTCATTTGTTGTATGTATTTTATATATTCATCTATACCGTGGATACGACGCAGTTTATTTATGTTTAAAGTAAGTCCACCATCACTTCCTAAAATTCTTGTAGAAAAACATGGTGCATACTCGTGTCTTAATGGAAAAAATGGAACAACGTCTCCTCTTACTACAAAGTGCTCTCTATTAATATTAGATTGACTTAAAAGCCGACAAAATTCTTTATCACCTATCTTAGGCATTCCAAATGTAATCAAACATATATCCGGTGACATGTTTCGTATATTTTTATCGAGACATAAGAGTGTCGCAAGTCCCGATCCCGCACTATGACCAGATATATAAATGTTTTTGTTTTGATTTTTTTCTATTATCATTTTGAGCAACTTTTTGTTTTCTTCATATGCTTTAAGATATCCCGAGTGTATCATTCCCGGACTACAAAAATCATCAGAAAGATCTGCATCCAAATTTACACACCAGTCTTTAATTGTTTTGGTACCCCGAAATGATATAAATAAGTCAGTACTATTAGAAAAACACAAACCCACATCATTTATTTCTACATAGTCATTCATGTTTTTTCTTTCATAGCAAGCTCTTATCATATATGCGGATTCAAGTATAGCCTCCTTCTTAATACCCGAGAACCTTGATGGACTAAAGTTTTTTGTAAGCTGCCTATTTCCATGTTGCTCTCGATTTGGTCCAAATTTATTATTTCCATATGATAGATTTAACGATACCACTGCTAAGATATTAAAAAAAAACAATCCTTTCATGAATAAATACAATAGGGTTATCTTTTATAACCTAATTTTAAAATACACAAAAATAATGGACCCAACACAACTAACCTCTTCCTCAAAAGATACAAAGGAACTTGAAAAGTTTAAAGATATTATATTAAAACAAAAGAGTATAAAAAATAAAGATGATTATTTGAGCTTAAAAGGTGATATAGTATGTCGCTCATATCATATTGACCGGGTTGTTCATATTGATCAAAACTTAGCTTCGATAGACAACAATAGTGTACTTGATATTGAAAAGCTAATTTTTGAATTTCAAAAGATGATCCAGTATAATACTCTCCGATTACCGAAGAACCCTAAATTAAAAACCCTTGAAAAGGAACTGAACATTGAATCAAAAAAGTTTATGAGTATATATCACACATCGTTTCCACAAGCATCGCAATTTATTTTTGTCACTCACGAAGACGATTTTATCACGATGAATAATATTGCTAAATCAGAATATTGCATTCCTTTCTTTTCTTCAAATAAACTCCTATCCCCCTTTCCCTTTTCTGTAATAGATTATAATCAAAAAACTCAAAAGGCTAAAGAAATTGATATCGATATGGTCCCACATGAACTTTTATCAGAGTGTATAGATATATTTGCAAAAAAAGCAATCCGAAAAATAAATGAGATACAAACTCGTTCTCAGATACATATCACGAAACAAAAACGTAACGAACATAATTATCATAGGGAGTTATCTGAACTTAAAGACGAGTCACCATTGTCATTTACATCTTTTTTTGACTGATTATAATTCCTTCTTATAATTGCCATTAAAAATTCATTTTGAAAGACAGACCTTTTTCCCCCATCATAAGGGATAGCATATTTATTGTCTAAGAGCCATTTGTTTATACTGTCGGAATCTTCATCAAGCCATATATCCGCCAGTAATCTCCCATACTTATCATTACCTTGAACCTTGATACGAACATATTTATTCAATATCATCTTCATAAGCTCATCCCTTACAATCTCCGCCGCACTTTGTTCCAATGACGCTCCTCCTCTTAGTTCCGGTGTATCTAATCCCGAGATTCTCACTGTGAATCTACATACTTCCCCATAAGGATTCGATACTATTGTTATTGTATCCCCATCATAACACCTAATAACATATCCGTAGTTAATATCGGGAACAAAAATAGGAAAATCGGTCCACTTTGAATAAGGTGGTACTCTAAATTTATTCATCATACTAAATCCTTTTTGGTGGGAAGAGGGGGGGTCCTTTTGTGGTGGATATTCGCTCTGGGGATTTGGTGTGCGTTTGAAGGAACACTTTGACATGAAATGAAGTAAGGTAGAACACATGATTATATTGAATAAATTATAATGTATTTAAGTGTTTGAGCTTTTTATTATACACTGTATTATAGGTCTTTTTGTCCTCTACGAGTATCTTTTCTTGTTCTTTAACTTTAAGTAGCACATCATTATGTAATCTATTACACTCATTTATAATCATATCGCGACTTTCGGTAATTTTATGAAGTGGAAGATTCAACTCATGTTGTATAAATGTATATCTAAGACCACCCCAATACTGTGGATACGAAGCAAATTGTAAAAACTCCACCACAATCGTAAATTTTGTAATCGGACTTCCATAAACGACTATCCTTGATGCTATATGATGTCTCTTATTGAGTCTCATTGGATAATATACAAGGAGTTCTTTGTTCTCCGGAATAAATAGCTTTCCTCCGTGTACAAATGCTACATGTTTAAAACTATCAGTTGATTTATACGTGACCTTTGAGTCGCTATCGGAACCATCCGACAAAACGAGCTCAATTGTATCATCGTCTATTTCGTTGATCGATTTTATGAATTCAGAGGGAAGCTTGTAATAAATCCTATCAAAAAATATAAACGAACCGACAAATTCATCCAATGAGGGAGGTGTATCAGATGGAATCTCGGGAATTTCGGGAATTTCAGGAATCTCGGGTAGAGTAAAGTCATATTTAAGTAATTTGAAAGAGTCATCATATTCAATGATAACACCGTCTGGGATAGTTGTTGCATCTAGCTGATTTTCACTCTCAGTATGAGTTATTATATTCTCATCTATAGAATCGGATACTACTACACTTGACGTAGTTTGTGGTGTTTCCGCGGATTGTTTAAGATGAAATGTTACTTTAATTGTCTCAATTCCAAGAGGCTTTTCAAATATATATTTTAGACAATTTTTATACTTGTAAAAGTGTTTAGGAGTAATGAGAGTTTTTTCAAAGTCTATTTCGACGGTAATAGGGGGCAAAAAATCAATATGAAGCTCGTTGAATAGACTTGTATCCCAATCTATCTCAAATTGAACTACTGGTGAAGATTCAATAGGTATCCATTTCGGTGCTCCTATAAACGGAACTCCTAGAGAAAAGGGGTCTGTTTTTAAAGGAACGATTGTATATTTGTCGTCGATAAATATCTCACGAGTTTTTAAATCACCGGTTATATATAACTCATATAACTTATAAATGTACACAGACAAAACCGAATGATTGTTATTGTTATTTATTATTGATTGAAGTACGTCCGCAATTTGATGATACAGATGAATGATATCATCGATAACTTGTAATAAAATATAGGCATTTCTTGATTTCATATCGAGAACAACTGGATCAGGTAGAGGTTCATTCACATAGAATAAATCATATACTTCCTTTGCTTTATCTAAATCTAGTGTTTCTAAATAAGCTGGTATTTCCGCTTGCCACATTAAGTCTTATCTGGAATATTTTTTAGATATTTTTTGATACTTACTATATTAGAGTTTCTTGAACATATTAATCATTTCTAGTCGTGTTTCTTTTACATCAACTATGGGTTCTATATGTTCCTTTGTATCATAATGATTAATATAAATACTTTTGGGATCTACTTTTTTTTCTTGGGTAAAGGGATTCATTATTCTTGTATACTGTGCACCATCTGCTCCTGTAGAAGCACTCCATTGCCATCCGCCATTGTTAGAACAAGGATCATAATCTATTAGTTTTTGTGCAAAATACATTTCCCCAATACGCCAATCACATTTTAGATTTTTTGTAAGAAACATTGCCGTTATCATTCTTCCCCGGTTATGCATAAATCCAGTTTCATTTAATTCTCTCATAGCTGCATCTACAATCGGTATCCCGGTGCGTCCTTCTTTCCACGCTTTAATGGCTTCCTTATCGTTGGTCCAAAGTCTATCATAATCTTTTTTTTGATCAAAGTTCTTTCCAAATACATGTGGATAATGATGACATATATACATACAAAAGTCTCTTACATGAAGTTCTCTATTTAACGCCTCACATGCTTCTTTTCCCCCAAGTGCCTTTTTTACCGCATGAAATGTCTCTCTAATCCCAATAACACCAAATTTAAGATAGGCGGATAATCTCGTTGATGGCTTATCTATCCTATTACGCATGGTATCATAGCTCTTATGGTTCTTTAAATTTCGCAGTTTCGACAGTCCATTCTTTCTACCACCTATCAAATCATTATTAACTGGTTGTTTTTTGTCATAAAATTGATGCATGTCTACTTGAGGTCTATTCGTGTCAAGTAAAAACTTTTGTTTTGCGACAGTTGGAACTATGTCTACTTTACCTCTTAACGTCACTGCCTTTTTATAATACGGTGTTAATACTTCATATGGCTTGTTATTATTTGTAAATATCTTATTGGGGTCTACTATACAGTGATTCATAACACATATAAAAGTCCGATTAAGCCTTTTACATTTGTTTGATATTGTTGTTTCTCGCTTCTTTGCAAAGGGCGTATAGTCTTTTGATATTGCCACAAACTCAATGCTATCATCAAAGTCTATGAGTTTCTGTATGATATCAATGTGTGATCCGTGATAGATATTTAGAGGAATAGTCGTCTTTAATTCATTGATACATTCGACCATAAAACGAACACATCTATCCGATTTATATTTATTCCTCTTGGTCATCTGCTCGGGTGTAAAGACGAAAATACCATATATTTTTGAACAATTCTTAGATAACTCATAAAGGGCAGCATTATCATCAATTCTTAAATCCCTAGTGAAAACGAATATCCCGGTTGACATTATATATATCTAATTTACTTATTTGGTATACGTGCGTTTGTTAGAAAAATGAAGAAAAACAACCCTTAAGTAGAATTTATAGGTATCTTTATGTTTCGCTCATGGCTTCTGTACTAGCGAATATATTACCCGATGACATTGTGTATACGATTTCTACCTTTGACGCACTTCACAGAGAAAAAATGGCTCCGACACTCCGAGCGATCTTTTTGAGGGAGGTGGCTGTTAATGGTATTCTTCGTAGACTCGATCGCATTTGGTATTCACATACCCTTTTAAAGGCACGTAACTATGTTGAAGATCCGGGATACTTCGTTAAGATGCTCTCTAAGTGTAATTGCTGCTCACGACACAAAACAAAACGCCCCCAAAAATTGAGCGACTCTACAGAGTACCCATTCCACAACAACGGCAACCGAGATTGCACGTGCATGTGTAGACATGCAAGTAGAATGATCGTTAGAGAGTTTGCACCTCCGCAATACAATGATGGTGACTATTACAGCGACGACTACAGCGACTACGAGGACAACTTTATCTACTAAAGTAAAAAATTTTTTACGTGTTTTTACGTGTTTTTATATTTTTTTTAAATATTGTTGATTTTTTTCGCGTTTGTTTATTACAGTGTCTTTGTATGTAATTATCATAGTTGTAATGGTATACCTTTTGCTTTGATGAAAATGCACTTGCTGATAACCCTAGCCAATTCGCTCTATTTACCGCGGCATCGTGATCAATAAGAGTCCTTCTGAACCAATCTTCTCCTTCTTTCCAATCGACTTGAAGGTGTCCTCTTGTCAAATAATCCGCAACAACATGTCTTTGAAGGTGATGAATCCACCCACTCTGGCTTAAACTTTTCATCGCCACATCTACATCATGTCTACCCGTTTCCCCACTTTTCCATTTTTCCAAGCCCTCTTTATTCCTTTTCCATTTAAAAGGTCTAATTCCAATAGAAGTCGGACCCCAATATCCCTTTAGATAACTACTTGCGTGAAAAAACTCCCTCCATATTAATTGATCCGTTGCACTTCCAATTTTTGAATCAGAAGGTATCCGGTATGTACTACCTGACCATAAAAAATAAGCCAACGACGGAGATAAGAGTCCCATGGCAAATAGTGGACTACATCTCGACGTATTTTGATCTCCTTTAGTTTTCGTATCAGTCAATTCTATATCAGCACATGTATGTGGTTTATACCATGAATCAGAACGAAGATCCTCTAATGTTTTATCGAAATAATGTGCAACTTGTGTATCAAGGTCCTCATTAGATTTAATTAATGGGAAATCTAAGGTGTTTGGATTTGTTATAGAATTTTTTTTAGAACACGTATCTGTAATGTATTTTTCTAGTTCGATGTAAGTCATCCATCCTTTATTTTTCTTTTTAAACGAGGGACATTGGGGTTTAGTATAGTTTTTGGATACCGCATCTTTATAGCATGAAATGTCGCTATAACGTTTTATAGATTTTTCTAGGTCTAAAATGGGATCTAAAAATTTCTTGAACGATATAACTTGCGGGTAGTATATATTTTCAAAAATCTTTTTTACGGAATACAACTTCCAATCAATGAGCGTCAATGTAGATACTCTTTTTAAGTCAAAGCTTTTTGCCAATGCAGAATCAAATTCTCCCCATTGCTTAGGATCATCCGTCTCATCAATATAGATGGTTCCCGATAATCCCGCATCTTCTTTCAGGGCTTTGATAAAAGACTCGTGTGTCCCCCTAAAACAATAAAGTTCTTTTTGAAATGACTTTGCATGAAGATAGATCGTTTTCAACAAAAACGTATATTGATGATGACTATATATGTGTTTACTATTTATAAAAAATACAACCGGTCCCTCTGTTTTATCATAAAGTGCATTATCTATCATCCTAAATGAAGTCCGATTGATTATCATTAAAAACTCCCAGAAAAATATATAAATGCAATATGAACAGTATATAGTAGGCTCATTACATGATTCGTGAATGTTCATCAACGTTTAATACACAGTATTGTTACATAGACGGAAAATCGATTCACATCAAGGAATACCTTCAGGAATACAATCAAAATAATCTTAAAGGAAAAATTTGTTGTCAAAATGGACACGAACTAGAATTTCACAAAGGAGAAAAAAAGAAAATGTATTTTAAACATAAAAACCATGGTGATGCTAGGGGGGGTCCAATGAGTCAATGGCATTCGGATATGCAGGGTTACTTTCCAATTATCGAAAAGTACTTTAAAAAAATTAATAATGAATCACAATTAAAGAATAGATGGGCGGACGTTTTTATTGATAAATGTAATATTATAATTGAGATACAACATAGTAAAATAGATGCGGAAAATGTAAAATGTAGACACGACGATTATAAATATCACAAAGCAGAGCTAATATGGATTGTCGATGGGAACACAGAAGATGTAGAAATTAAAGAATTGACTAACGGAGGATTTTTAGTTATTTTTTCTGAAAGTTGGAAATACCGTTCTTTTACATACAATAATGAATATATACTCCTTAATGAGAATGAAAGATTTTATAAGATACCCGTTCGTAGTGTGCATAGTGGCATGATATCTGTGAAGGAATGGAAACATATTGATGATGTTATGTCTCAATTGAACAAAGACCCATTGGGTGTGTGGTCTTTGTGGGGATATAATGATGAAATCAAACCAAAAATGACCGTTTACCAAAAAGGAGCAGGAAACGGAAAGACGTATGGTATTTGGAAATCAATCTTAACAAATGTAGATAAAAAACAATTTTTAATTTTAACAAAACAGCATTCGGCGGTGGAGGTCATAAAGAATGAACTAGATGAACAAGCAAAACGCAATGAGATGCATATTGAAAATATGGAAGATACCTCATATGATGCGTATTGTAAAAAGCACATAGTAAAATACACCCATGTTAATTCAAATTATAATTGTATCGTAATAATTGCGACCATCGATTCCTTCGTTTATAATATTGTGGGTGTAGGTCGCGAATCTAGCACCAACATATTTGGAAGTTTATTGGAAAAAATTTTGACTGACGGATGTACGAAAGTTAATTCTAATACAGGGGGTATGAAGTATGCGGGGGTTAATTTTTTGTTGAATAAAATGACAGAAATATGGATTGACGAAGCTCAGGATCTTAATGAAAATTACTTTAACTCCATGGTAAAACTGATGTGTGAAACAAAAATAGATACCGTGATGGTTGGAGATAAACTACAAAGTCTAGAATATAAAAACAACATAATTACTAAATCAGATTGCAATATAGAAGAAATTGATATCGTTTTGATGGAACCAGAAAATACTAATCATCGTATTGAAGTTAAGAATATGAAAGAAAAATTGAACGAACTAATAAATTTTGAAAATTTTGATTTACCCCCAATATCAATAGATTCAAATAGACATTTACTAGATCACGGGGAGGATGTTATCGAAACAATAGACCAACCTATTATATACAATGACCATAGTAAAGAAAATATTGAAAAAATGGAAAAATTTATTGATAATATTATAAATAAAGTAGACTCTGAGGTGAAATCACACAACTATGAGCCTAAAGATTTTATGTTTATATTTCCAATGATGAAGGGAAATATAATAGCTGGGGAATTAGAAACAAGATTGAATGAGTATTGGATAAATAAACTTCCAGAAAGCAATGAATATCAAAAGTACGCATATCTTCATAGACATGAAGAAGGAAAGGTTATAGATATGAGTCACTCAAAGGATTCTTCTCGAATCGTTACAATTAGAACTTCCAAGGGTGATGGAAGAAAGGTCGTTTTTGTATTATCTTGCACAGAAGAGGCATTGACGATTATAAGTCAAAATCATAGTCGGGCAAATGATTTGATTTACGAATCTTACTTTCATGTAGCTATGACACGAGTCAAAAATAAAATATTCTTTGGATTAGTCAAAAACAACGATGATATCCACCAAAGGTTTGGAAAAACGGGGTTGGTAGAATATGAACCTAAGATAAAAAATAGTATCAATTTAGATCAGGTTCTTAAATTTATTGAAGAAGATTCGATTATAAAAATATTGAAAAATAGTGGTATTGAAGAAGAACCTTTTTGTGAAGAATCAAAAATGAATGGACATATGGTAGATTGGAATTATCATTGTATTCGTCGTGCGATTTATTTGATGTATGCGATATTTAGCATTCTAAAAAAAAATAGAGATGTATCTAGCTTTGATGAGTCGCAACTTAAGGTTGTTTTAGATAAGTTAAAGTCAATTCCTATTTTAAAGTTAGAGCCAAAGAAATTTTATAACACATTAAGAAAATCATATATTGATGATGAGAAAACAGGGAAGTCTCGTGGTCTCGATTATTTTCCACTATGCAATCTTTCGCATAAACCCATGTATAAGAATTTTTGCAAAAGGATTGAAGCCATTATGAAAGAAAATCAAAAAAAATACAAAGAAGATAATTTATCGTTATGTGATCTAAAACCATTAGAAATGGTAATTCAATGGTATATGATAGAATTATATTCTGAGAAAAAATTTCATCAAACTACACCAACAACTATATACAATATTGTAGATTACTTCAATGGGCTAAATGACGGAAAGGAAATGGAATTATTAGAAGAAGCCAGAAATATTAACGGTGTAATTACAGAATTAATGAATGAAATTTTGAGTTCAGATTCTAAAATTAAATGGAATGTATTTCACAACATATTTTATAATGGGGTAAATGAGCCTAAATATAATCCTGAGGATATGAAAATAAAAACAAATGTGGATATAATTGGGGTTAATGAAACGACGGTGTATCATATGGTATTCAAGAGTGATTTCAATTCATTGAATTATTGGAGCACAATGATAGAAATTCTATTGGAAAGATTTATTATCTATAATACATCTAAAAAAGGGTACGATGTTAATAAATTTAAAGGAAAAATTATTAAAACATATCTATTTAGTTTAAAAGAAAAAAAATATTATGAATTTACTATAGATGATGCAAATGATAAAACACTTAGAGAGGAGTTAAAAAAGGCACTTGTAAAACATTATTCTTCATTTAACATTCAATTATATAGATACTGTCAATTTGTAAAAGAATCATCTAAATGGAAAGAGCAGGGGGTTGCTACACCTCTTGAATATATATCAAAAAAATATAATGAAATTAAATATGTACGGGACTTTTTTACATATCTACATAATAGAAGAAAGGAAGATAAAGATTATGTTAATAGATTAATTAACGATGAGACTCGTTTTTGTGATAAACTCAACGAATATATAGAAGAAATGTGTGATAATATGTTCAATCTAAAAACGATAGAAGATGATGATTGGTAGTTAAAAATCCTATTTAGAAACTATAATAATATCCGCGTCGAGAACATACTCCCGTATTTTTAAGAGTGTAAGACAAAAATAGTCGGTTTTTTGAGGTCTTTCCCTTTTCTCCCAAAAAAATTCTTTTTTGTTTTTTGTTTTTTGTTTTTTTTTGTTTTTTTGTTTTTTTTTGTTTTTTAGCACAGAATAGCGGGATATTCAACCTTGGTAGTAACTTCTGGCTCTTCATCGCAAAAGTCTTCCTCATACTCGTACTCCTCAAGATCCTCTCCAGACGAACGCTCACGAACACCCCAGTACATGAGGACGAGCTCTTTGTTTATGACCACTTGACCTTTGAGAGGGGCGAGACGAGTGAGCTCCCTACCAAAAACCCCTTTGGATACATGTGGTTCCGTTTTAAGATACGACTCGTATACCTGACGAAACGATACTTCCCAATCGGCACATTTTCTCAATTTTAGCGTATTGGGACCATCGTAAAACTCAAGGTTTTCTTTAAGCCACCTAGCAACAACATCGATGTTGCACTTCTTATGAGGTTTCTCATGAGGTTTCTCGTCTTCAGGCTTAGGCTTAGGCTTCAACTTGACTTCCGCCTCGTCTTCTGGAAGTTGCCCCTTTGAAAGTTCAAAGTAGTCTCGAGCACACTTCGCCCAATGCGACTTTGTCTCTTTATCGAGAGAATTCCACTGCTTCGTAGCCCTATCCTTACGCATCGTATTAGACATACCGGACATCAAATCCTCGTTCATCTCGTAGAACTTATACTTGAAGAACTGGAAGGCGTTTCGCTTAGGAACGCCGTAGATTTCCGCCATTATGACTAGGTGACTAGGTGTGTTTTTCTCGTTTGTTTCTGACCATATGTTACATACTTAAGATACAAAATGCATCATTTTTTTACACAATCGATTAGTTGGCAAGAGCCCTACGAAACATTTTGCTCATAAAAACATTTTCCATGTCCAAAATTTCTTCTTTTGATAACCTTAGAAACCATTCCGGAAAACCGGGTGCAGTATTATATACTGGAATAAATGTATAGTTACACGAACTTTCTAGAGATTCGTTTGAAATGGCTCTCTTATTTGTAATTTTGTTGTTATAAGAATCTCTATCTAGACATGTTGACGATACATGATAATAATCCCAGTCCGTCGTTTCTAAAAGAGATGATATACATTTCCATAAGAGTTCTCTTCCGAATATGTGATAATTTTTAGGACGATGAAAGTCAATATTATGACCATGTAGTATTTTATCACATTCTTTAAGACATTCCGTTACAAGAATACCGTTTTTTCTTGATATCAATGCCCAATTAGCGGGTCTAGGATAGCCTCGTGGGTTCAGTAGACATTTTTGTGAATGACATCCGAATCCAACAAAATCAAACTTTTTAAGATGTTCAAAATATCTATTCAAGTCAGAAAAGACAATGATATCCGCATCGAGCCACATACCCCCATATTTTTTCAAGAGTGCAAGACGAAAATAATCGGCTTTTTGAGGTATTCTTAATTCATCTAGCCTTTCCCGTTTCTCCCTGTCTAATTCTGGTAAATATTTATAAATAGTTCTTTCATTGAGCATATGAACCTCAAAATCTTTACCAATATTTTTACGAATAGTATCTTCACACAAGTCTAAATAAGCTGGTCTGGATATATTTTCGCTTTTATTTTCCCAGTACATCCATATATGTTTTGGTATTTTTTGTGAATTTCGAAGATATTTGAAGGAGAACTTGTTTGTTTGTTTTCTTATAACAATAATCAAGATGATTGGGATAATCAAGATAGTGATAAAATAAGGATTCATTACATTTAAGGAAATTTGAATTTATTTTATTAATGATTAAATTTCATCCAGATATACATAAGCAAATTCAACTTTATAGGAACAATGGGGTCTTTTTAAATATGCTCTTTTATGGACCCCCTGGAAGCGGTAAGCATACTCTTGTAATAAAATTGTTAGAGGAATTTTTTGGTAAATTGGGAGATGCATATGAGCATAATGACGAGATTTTGGGATGTAAATTTTATGTATCTGATCATTATATTTATATTGACGGATATGATTGGAAAAACTCAAAGGTAAATGTATGTAAATGTATTGAAGAATTTACACAAACTCAACATGTGAATAGAGGTGGACATAAGGTTATTTATATAAGATATATCGATGTATTTTATGAGACACAACAAGAACTGCGTCAACTCGTAGAAGATAGTTATAAGGAATGTCGTTTCATATTTACAACTCGATCCATTGATAGCGTAGATGCTTCACTTGTAAGTAGATGTATTCCTATATGTGTCCCATCACCAAAAGAAGATGTTATTGTAGATTGGTTAAAGAGTGAATTTGACACAATTGAGCCTTTTAGATTAAAGGATATTTACAAAAATTCATATGCAAATGCTAGTATTGCGTATCATATGGCTATATTTAATAAGGAGTGTAAAAAATCTGAAAACACAAACGTTTTATTTGCGAATATTATCTATAAAACAGTAACTACTTGTAGAAAAATAACAGAAATACACGACCTTGCGGAAAAGTTTTTTAGGTGTAATGTATCTTTATCATATGTTCTTCGTGAATACATGAAAAAAGTTCCAGATGATGAAAAAAAAGAATCGCTGTGTGTTATACAAAAATTCACATCGCAAAGAACAAAAAGTATATTTGATATCATAGAACTCTTTTTAGGACTCACGCGTGCTTCGCATCCCGAATATAAAAGAAACGCTGTTAAAAGTAATTGCTAAAAAATGACATATTTTATATCTTAAGTAATCCATACAAGGAATAAAACAATCACATACACGCACACACTCAAACTCATTTCATCTATGGGGTCTCGTAGTTTTATCAACGTATTCTGCACTCTTGACAACAATAGACGGAATTCTTTACTCGAAGCTCTTAACAAAGAATCAACCGAGTCTGGGGCGAATATTGCTAATGTGATTAAGGATATGAATATTGAGAATTTGAACATGATATTGGACATATCATCGACGGAGCCCGTTGTTCCAGAGCCCGTTGTTCCAGAGCCCGTTGTTCCAGAGCCCGTTGTTCCAGAGACGGCTGTTCCTGTGCAAATTTCTAGTTCACAGCGTGTCTATAATATGAGGCGGGAGAGAGCGGAGGAAGATGTCGCTGATTGGATTGTAGATAATTTCAAATTACTTTCACCCAGTACGTCTGGGGCTGCGACGAGTCGATCTGGTGGAAGAGGCCATCCGGTTGTACCGGACGAGGACCTCTTTTGGCTTCGCCGTAGTAGTATGAGACTGGTTGATATTCATCGGCTATATCGTGAACAAGGGGGGACAGAGAGTAATAAAATGATATCACGTATATTAAGTGGACATTTTGGACTTAATAAGAGAGTAATATCGTGTAAAACTAACTTCTATGGAATAATCCCTATCAGACGACTATGATTCTTCGATGTATATATTCCCACCCGAAGCCTAAAAAAACAAAATTTTTTTAAATTCATGGGAATTCAAAAATTCACATTGCAAAGAACAAAAAGTATATTTGATATTATCAATGTCATCTATCCCTCCCTCCCTCGTCCTTTAAAGAAAAAATAGACTTTTATGTACACTAGACGATGAATACAAGAGTGGTGAATCTAGTGAGTATTCACATCTCTCGATAATCTCCAAATAATTTAAATATATTCCCAGGTCAATATGATAGATGAGAATGGATATGAATTTGAAACTAACACCGTTTTAGAATTTATTCAAAATGATGCAAAACTATTATTAAATAAACCAATAAATTTTCATAAAGACAAACATAGAACTCTTTTTAGGACTCTTACACCCGAATATAAACGTAACACGGTTACACCATTGTAAATTTAAAACGCCAATTATTTTTTTAGAGTTGGAATTAAAGATAATTACCCAGGTAAATAGCTTAAAAGTACCACTATAATAGTAGGTAATCAAGCAGGTTTACATGGACCAGCGTAAGAAAATGATCGATGAGTATATTCGGCATACAAAGGAATCAAAATTAAAATATGGAGAGAAGACGTTTGTGTGCTTGCAAGGTGGTGATTTTTACGAGATATTTGGATATTCGGAATCCGATGAGCAATTTAACATATGTCGGGATATATTGTGTATACGCGTAGCTCAAAGAAATAAGACGGAGAATTCGGGGTTTGTGGCGGGATATCCTATGCATAGTGGACATGTATTTGAGGCAAAATTATTGTCTCATGGATATACAGTGGTTTATGTCACACAAGAAAACAATGGACTCTCTGGTACAAAGCGTGAAATTACGCGTAAAGTAACACGTGTTTGTTCTCCGGGGTGTAATATGAGTGACCCCCAAGATACACAAGCATCTTCTATGTTTGCTTCTATTTTAGTGGAATATATTGGTGACGATGAGCCGATTGCTTATCTATGTCTTTATGATGGTACAACTGGTAAAATTACGATAGAACATGTGGGTGGTGTTTCATTGGATCATTGTTCGATGGCACTTTGTGCGAGGGGGTTCAATGAGGTACTTTTGACATGTATTTCGGATGAGCCTATTGAAGCTAATATTGATTGGAGTGGTTTAAAGAACGGGCTTTCTATTTCGAGGTCTTATGTACATTGTCGGTCTATTTCCAAGAAAAATGCTAAAAGTACAATTTTAGATGTTTCCATATATCAAGATACGGCACTAAATAGATTTTTTTGTCATCATAGGAGTTTGTATCAGGATATTTTTTCTAATTTGGATTTACAGGATACTACGGGAGGGGACGTTGGTGCGATGATATTGCTTTTGGAGTTTTTAGAATCACGAGGGGAAGACTTTGTAAAGAGATTACCAAAGCCAGTTGTCACAACACAAAAGAGCGATTTTCTTATGTGTTATCATGGTGTCTTTGAGAAACTTCAGATTCATAAAAAGGATACAAAAAGTTCTAAAAAAGATAGCTTAATTTCGTGTATTAAATATACAAGATCTCCTGGAGGGGCTCGTTGTTTAAGGACGTGTATTACAAAACCACTTACATCTGTAGAGGCGATTAAAGAACGTCATAGGATTGTTGGATACTTTGTAGAAAATCCGAATATTTTGGAGTATTTGAAGAAGGATTTGATGATAGTAGATGTTAAGCGATACGAAAGAAGTATGGCTATTCAGAAACTTAATCCATATCATATTCCTAAACTGATTGATACACTGAATAGGATTATGGTAATAAAACGTCGGTGTGAGGATCTCAACTATTTTGCGGATAATTGGGATACATTTGTTGAGTTTGTCGAATATTTCACTTCGCTTTTTAATTTGGAAAATTTGAATAAATCAGAAAAGGAGTCGGAATGTAATATTTTTGCGGAGGGTATTGTTCCAGAGTTGGACGTGTTATTTAAGAGACAAGAGGAAATTCAAGAAAAACAAGCAAAATGGTCTAAATTCCTATCAAATTTCATAGAGCCTAATTCAGATACCGTTCAATTAAAATATACGGAAAAAGAGGGGTATTATTATACGACTACTTTGAAACGAGTACATAAATTAGAAGCATATATGAAAACAAATAAGGATTTGGGTGAGATGAACCTTAAAATATCGAAAAACCGAGCTTCTTATGCTTCAATAAATTTTCCAGAGTGTTCCCATGCATCTCAGGAGCTCATTCAACTACAAAAAATGTGTCTTTCCAGGACAAGACAGGAGCTAAGTAACTTTCTCGGTAAAACGTTTGAAAAATATTCAAATGTTATTACGACATGGTTTTCTTGGGTTGAGCATATAGATATGTTTTATTCCTTTGCCAGTGTAGCCAGAGAATGGAATTATGTATGTCCACAAATAAATGACTCACCGGAATCTTCAATTGATGTCAAGGGGCTTCGCCATCCTATTATCGAACAGATTATGGATTCCATGGAGTATATACCAAACGATGTATGCTTAAATGCGGATTCTTCCATGTTATTATATGGAGTAAATTCGGTAGGAAAGTCTTCTCTTATGAAGAGTATTGGACTATGCATTATTATGGCTCAAGCGGGTATGTGGGTTTCTGCAAAGTCCTGTACAATATCTCCTTATACGAGGTTATTTTTGAGGATTGGGAATAATGATAATTTGTTAGATGGATATTCTTCTTTTACATGTGAGATGAGAGAAGCACATACCATATTGAGATATGCGGATGAGAAAAGCATTGTATTAGCTGACGAGTTTTGTGCTTCAACGGAGAATGATTCGGCTACAGTACTTGTGGCATCTACGCTTGAAATGTTGGGAATGAGGAGGTCATCATATTTATTTGCGACTCATTTGTTTCAATTGCTAGAAATGGAGTCGGTGATACATTTACCTGGGTTGCTTATAAAGCATTTAGAGGTCCATACGACAAAGGAAAACCAACTCGTCTTTCTTAGGAAATTAGTGGATGGTCCACCGGAACGAAGAGACTATGGGTTAAGTGTTGGTAAAAAAATATGCACGATACCAGATTTCATAAAAAGGGTAGAGAGAAATGCTCTACTTTTGACACAAAATACTCAACCGCAAAGACAAACTAAAAATCAAGCTAATTTGAAACGTTCGAGGTATAACGCAAAACTTCTTGTAGAGAAGTGTTCTTTTTGTGGATATAAGCCATCCGGATCAATGGATTTACCCTTGGAGACACATCATATCTCTTTTCAATGCACTGCAAATTCAGATGGGTTTATAGATCATTATCATAAACATAAGTTACATAATTTGGTTGTAACATGTAAGCCTTGTCATATTCAAATTCATAGGGGAAAAATTCATGTTAAAGGATATACGCATCATGAGAATGGACCAAATCTGGAATATGAGACGAGAGAAGAATGTTGACATTTTTCTTCTAGATAGGTATAATGGACTGGGGAGATATCGTTCGGTTCACTCGTGATGGAAATGAATCACGGGGTGTGGTACATTTTATTGATCATAATACGAAATATGTTGAACTTGTCTTGGATATGCCGCTTTTTTCAAGTCCAGAAAATGGAATTGATAACGAGGCTTGGATTTCTTTTATTATGGATGAAAACGGAGGTGGGATTTCAAACGACATTGACGAAATTACGAATATTGAAATCGTACATGCAAATGAAGAAAGATCTTTTATCAAAGATAGAAGTATTGAACTAGATGATATAGTTTATGCTGTATCACATAAGGGGAGTGATTTAAATGGTCGTAGATATACTGTAGAAGACCTGGGTGATGATTTTATTGAACTCGACGATTTGGATGCCGAGGAAGATACTGAGGTGATTCGTTTAGATATATCTCGTGGTTTATCTATAAAAGAAGGGTTTATATGTGATTTGGTAAAGGATGAAGATGAGGAAGCTTCTGTGATTGTTCCAATTGAATATAGAGAGAAGAATGTTGAAGAAAATATCATATTTGAAGAGAGAGAGCTTACAAAACAAGAAAAGGGTCAGTGGATATTTGATACGTTTTCACATGTATCTACCAGAAAAAAACAAATGGACCATCTTGTTAAGAGAACGCTAGAAACTATTGAAGATGTTTCTATAAGAAAGGATTTTCATCTAAAAACTCCTTATTCTAAATGGAATGATAGTGTAACAAAATGGGATTACTTTACTCCTTATGTTTTGAATAAAAAACGTCCAGACCTTGATGGTATATTTCTAGACTTTCAAGATGCTCAGCGATATTATGAAATGTATCTATCTGAGGCGAACGGGTATGTAAAAAATATGAGACGGTTATCAACCATACACTCTCTATATTGCCCAGAACCGAGTAACTTGAGCCCAATTGGAACTTTTGAAGCCATATGTGATGAAGGAAATACATTTAAAGTACTCGGACCCATGTATCTACCAAGATTCTATACCGATCAGAGTGGGCACCAATACTCTGAGAAAAACCTATGTTTATTCGAACAAGAATGTTATTCTTATGGTTCAAGTGTAAGATCTCCATTTGGTGATACCCGCCTTATGGAGAACATTATTCCTTCTCCCGAGGAATTTATGAAAGAGTGGAGACGAAATAATACAAAAGATTTCTTGAAATATTACTCTACAAGCTATGAAAACTTACCCAAAGAATATGCTTATGTGCCATCATATTCGTCAACTTTACCGGCTCACAAAAAGGGGATATTTACGTATACGATTAACAAGAAAAACATAGGTAATAAAACACTAAAGAGATTTGAACACAAGGTACAGCCGAGTAAATTTCAAGCAAGACTTGGTAAGTTATATAATACATATACAAATATTTGGAGTCCATGGAAATTTGATGAACTTGATGCATGGAATGATATGGTATGGGAAACGGATCTTATGATGAAAATGTTACCTCTTAATGAGAGCGATTCTCGAGTTGTAGTATGTGATCTTCGAAATGAAAAGAGACCATTCCGACTCGGAGAATACCATAAGAGGAATGGTAAATATCATCAGTTACAATTGATTCAAGGAAAGGAAAGATGGGTCCCGAAAAACCCACCTAGAGATGGGGTGTCGTCCGTATGTGCCATTGAGGAAGCTCGTAGACTCGTGAATGAAGTAGAGGTTTATGTCAAGGGTAAATATAACTCTATTGACTTTAAGAAAAATTCACCAAAATGGAAGAAAAAAACCGCTATAGAAAATTCTGAAAATTCTGACGCCTCTGATGTTAAAGAGCTCATATCTTCAAAGACCTTTTATTCACTTGATTCTATACAAGAGAAACTAGATTACTTGAGTTCGGGAAGAGGCGTTAGATATCCTAGAACAATGGAAAATGAATATTGGTACTATGATATAGCCACTGGAAAACCAAGTATACCGAGACACGAATACGAGTTACTATTGATCGAGAAGGAGCCACACCTTGCGTCAAAACACATGGAAACAATGCTACAAAAATGGGCAGAGCCTAACCAAGAAGGGAACTGGGTAAGCAAGGCAAATGGTGATGTATTGCATGTATTTCACGATCAACGAGCCTTTGGTGAAGGCATGAATTATATTTCACGACCAAATGATGAGGATCCCGAATTTGACGACGACGAACTTGACGATGACGAGGATCTTGGCGAGGATCTTGACGAGGAAAAAATTAAAGAAATAGAAGGAAAAAATATCAAAACAAAGGAAAAACTTACTAAACTACTCGCCGAGATAAGGAAGGTTGTAAAAATTAATATATCAAATATAGATATATTATTTCAACAAACTATTCAGCTTGCGAGGTACTATAATAAAAAGGGAGATATTAGTAAGCGATGGAGTAGTTTTTTAGTGAAGATACTGTACAAGCATGCTCCAAAGTCGATGAATATATCTTCGCAATTCGTAAGACCACTTGTATCGACAATTGTAAAAAAGGAAATTGATGGGACACCTGTTTCGGTTGACTTAAGGTACTTATTAACTTCAAATTTTAAGAATATAACGGAAAAAATAAAAAAGGATAACAGACAAAAGTTTTTGATAGAGTTTGAGACTTGGTTAAAGGAGGACCTTCCTGAGTTTAAATCCCAAGTATCATCAACATCGAGCCAAAGGTATCCTTCATACGAATGGGTAGGATTTCGTCCTAATAAACTCACAATGAATACCCTTTTTTATTTTGATAAACTAGCAAATTCTAAGAAGATAAGTGTTACATTTGCTAAAAAGATTCAAACTCAAGAACAACCTATAAATAGATTTCAAAAAGTAAAACATACGAATACTACGCATCTATACGAAGAAAAAGTAGAGGATATAGAGGATATGGACCCAGTAGATAGTTTGAAAGAAATGCTATATAATACTTTGGATGATACTTGGATTGAGTTTAAAGATACCGATTTGACGAAGCCACCTGGAAATTTTGAAGACTCATGGATATTCTCATTAAAATTCTCAAAGGAGGTCATGAAGTATGATGTTTTTTATAAGTTTATGAGAAAAAGCTGGATTTTAATGACACGTGCTTTAAGTGAAAACATCTTTAACCCCAGGAATATTCCATCTCACGAGCCTTTGAAAATTTTACCGGGGATTCATAACGTTATGATGAAATGGAATAAGTTAGATGAAGAAGTTGTCGTTGGAATTCACACACAGCTAAAAACTACACTCAAGGGAGATCAAGATAAGATGAAGGTAATTTATGATACACTAATTGATAATTTTAGCCCAATATTTTCTGTTATTCTAAATAATAAAAATCGCAATGATAAAGGCTTAAATATTGTTTATTTAAATATGTGGATTCTTATGTGGAAGCACTTATTACATGAAGTAGATGTACCAGAGCCATTTAGTTATCCAGAATATAGAATGGCATTAAAGAGTATAGTTGACTATATTACTGGGCTTCCAATGGATACGTTTTTTTCGGATTTTGATTTAGGTTATAACGAAAAAGAAATCGAAGAGGCGGTTGCGTTTAATGCCGAATTAGAACGCGAAGAGTTTTTGAAATTTGGTGCGGATCAGAGTGTAGAAGAGGAAGAGGTTGATAAGGTATTAAAAACATTAAAAATGGGTAGATGGTCAGCTGGTATGACTGCTGTTTGGAAGGTTGTAGAAGATTATGATAATGGGGAGAATATCACGAACGTCGTGGGAAATGGAGAAGGAAATATACATGTGTCATCTCTAAATATTTCCGACGAAGGAGAGTCATATGAATATGAAGGTATGGCTGAGAACTTTGAATAAACTACCATGGAGCGACAATAAAAGTAGTCATCGTTAAACACTGGAAAATTATATCTTTTCAAAAGATCATTGGATAAGTATGATATAGCTTCTATTATTCCATCGGGTGAAGATTCGTAAGAGAATGATGCTATATCATCGTTGTTACAGTTTTGTTTCATATAGTCGATAAATTTCCGATTTTGTCTCTTTTTCATTTCGGCAATAGATGGAATGATCCAATGCTGTCTATATATCTCAAAAACAGAATCCATTACAACAAACTATAAAACATCATAAAAAATCATCACAATTCATTTTTATATTTATAAAGTCAAATCTCTCCATTGGATTCATTATAGACCATAGGTTTTTTACAGTTCTTTTCGATTTTTTATAAAATACAACACGTCTATTAAAGTCAGCATTATTATCTGACATATTCAGAATACGAAAGTACTTGAATGTAGATTGAGTCTTTCCGTATTTTAGTCTCTTTAATACAGTTAATAACATACTATTTACCATAAGATATTCGACCAATTCTACTTCCAAAAATATCCAGGCAGTTTTCAAAATATATCCGGGAGGAACAAATCCTACCGTCCCGTTATCAACATTATTAAAAATAAATTTCATAACGTTTTGATAAAAACAAGAATAAATATACTTAAATGTGGTAATAAATAATTTTATATCATAACATAGATCATTGTCTTGTGGTTTTCTTGTAAATGGCTCAATAATATTTATTTTTATTTCATATGGTATTTTGTTAAATTTATTCATTGAATTTAGAGCAACATTATTATTGTGTTATATTCTTGTGCGATTTCTTCTATAAGCTGAATACAGACCCTTTCAAATTCTGTAAAGGTGCTTATACTTTTGTACATTGTCACAATATTTGCGAAAACGCGTTTAATTTTTTGGAGCGATAGTTCCCTATTTGAGGATACTTTAGATTCTTCTATGAAAAGGTGATTTATCTGTTTTAGGAGTCTTAAGGAGTCATGTATTGTTTCTTTCATAAAAAAATGAAAGAAAATTGTCTTTACAGCTTTAAACGAATTATAGAATGTCTTGTGGTATTTGTCTATTGAATAACGGACAAGTAACAGAAGTAAATATTTCTGATAACTGGTCAATCGATTATTATGTAAAGAAACGAGGATATACATTGTATTCAAATTGTGGATTCAGTGATATTAAGGACAGTAAGGACAACAAAATCATTCTGTTTGCAAAGAAGAGTGGGAAGGCTGGTACAGAGAATAAACATGAACTCCCCCCTCCTCTTGATACACCATTGTTTTATGATGACATCTATGTGTTTAAGACAACGTGTGACGATTTGAGTCCTCTCTCACTTACAAAATATGAATTCCGAAGACTTTATATAAATGCCTTTAAGGGATTTCACAGTATAGATGATACTGAATCTGAAGGAAAAAGCGAAGATGAATCCAGTATCGGGAGTTTATGTGACTTTATTATAGATGATGACGAAGAACTCGAATATTATGATACGGATTCCGACGAGGATTCCGACGAGGATTCCGACGAGGATTCCGATGATGAAGAAAGTCCTTAGGAAAGTTCTTAGGAAAGTTCTTAAGAAAATTCTCATATATTACAGATTTTTCTTCGAATTTTCCCATATTT
>Ga0129324_10000614_pt1 | contig 25388 bp, 26 predicted proteins | sample CPBDNA_7_FD_96879 | JGI IMG/M metagenome (GOLD analysis project Ga0129324, IMG submission 96879) | Freshwater to marine salinity gradient microbial communities from Chesapeake Bay, USA - CPBay_Spr_15_0.2_DNA | ecosystem: Environmental > Aquatic > Marine > Coastal | place: USA: Chesapeake Bay... | reverse complement strand
TTGGTCTAAAGCTTTGTCCTTCTGATCTTGAATCACTTCTTGGTCTAAAGCTTTGTCCTTCTGATCTTGAGTCACTTCTTGGTTTAAAGCTTTGTCCTTCTGATCTTGAGTCGCTTCTTGGTCTAAAGCTTTGTCCTTCTGATCTTGAATCACTTCTTGGTCTAAAGCTTTGTCCTTCTGATCTTGAGTCACTTCTTGGTCTAAAGCTTTGTCCTTCTGATCTTGAGTCACCTCTTGGTCTAAAGCTTTGTCCTTCTGATCTTGAATCACCTCTTGGTCTAAAGCTTTGTCCACCTCTTCCTGAGTTTCTAGAAGATCTTGCTTTGAATCCTTTAGGGTCTGCAAAGCTTGGATCAATTTTAGCGTTAGGATCCATCATTTTGCAAATGCTTCTCCATTTTGAATGGTCTTGAGGAGTAATTAAGCTTATAGCTGTTCCTTCGGTTCCTGCTCTTCCCGTGCGACCAATTCTATGAATAAAATCCTCTTCACATTGTGGTAGGTCATAATTAATGACGCATTCAAGGTGAGGGATATCCAGTCCTCGAGCAGCAACATCGGTTGCAACTAAAATGCGATATTTCTTGTTTCTAAATCCACGAATAACTTTTTCTCTATTGCGTTGACGTAGGTCTCCATGTATTGCATCAGCGCTATGACCGTGGTCACGAAGTTTATCAGCTAGTTTCTCTGCTTGACTCTTTCTGCCAACGAATATTACAGTTGTACCTTCTCTTGTTTCAAGTTGAGTGAGTAGAATTCCTTGCTTATCTCCCTCTGAAGTGCGTATTATTTCTTGTTTTATTGTATCTGCAGCGGCTACTGTTGATCCTACTGAAACTCTAATAGCGTCATTAGTGTATTCTTTTACTAATTTAAGTATGTTATGTGGTAATGTTGCAGAAAACATCAATGTTTGACGTTTTTTAGGCAAATATTTAGCTATTTCTTCAAGCTGAATTCCAAATCCCATATCTAGCATTCGATCAGACTCATCTAATATTAGAAAGCTGGCTGAATCTAGTTTCAATGTTTTTCTATCTAAATGGTCATTAAGACGACCAGGTGTGCCTACAATTAATCTTGGCTTGCAGTGCAGTTGTTGCAGTTGCTTTGGCATTGGATCTCCGCCAATGATAAGTGCAGTACGTACTCCAGATTTTTTACCAAGCATTTGAGTTAACATAGTTAATACTTGCATTGCTAGTTCTCGTGTTGGAACTAATACTAAAGCTGTCTCTTCTGGGTTATTTAGAAGATATGCGGCTAAAGGAATTCCATAGGCTCCTGTTTTACCAGTTCCTGTTGGAGCTGTTCCTAGAACATCTTTTCCTTCTAGGGCTGGTTTTATTGTCTGTGCTTGAATTGGGGTAGGGGTGCTATAATTCATGAAGTCCAGCGAATTTAATAGCGTCTCGGGTAAACCGAGCGATTTGAAGTCTTCCATATTTACATTTCCTTGGTAGAGGAAAGTAAAAATGCAATGTCTGCAACTTGCCTCTAAAATTAAAAGAGCAGGCAACGTAAAAGATAAATCTACATTGCCTGCTTAATTCTTTTTGTATTACTTGTAGTAATTAGTCTTGTATTACTTGTAAGTTTACAGCTGAGGTTTTACCTTTGTTGGTTTCAAGCTCATAACTTACACGCTCGCCTTCATTTAAAGAAGGGATACCTGCTTTTTGTAATGCGCTTACATGTACGAATACATCACTTCCGCTTTCGTCTGGTTGAACGAAACCGTAACCTTTTGTTGGATTAAACCACTTAACAACACCTGTAGACATTTTGTCTCCTTAGAAAATTAATTAAAAACATACCTTAACGGCCAGAGCTTTATTATTACAGCTACTGCCGCCATATACTCAAGTCAATTTTTATAACTAACAAGAGAAAAATGCTTTGTTTAAGAACACTCTGCTTAATTTAATAAACGAGATGAGTATATCTTTAAAACAAAGATTAAATAAAACTTAGAACTGCATTATACATAGAATTATTAGTTAAGTCAAATTCTATTTTAGTAGTAAAGATATAGGGTCACAAAGATTATAAAATTAATTAAACTTATATAACTTTAAGTTGTATATGTAGTTATTTTTTGTTTAGTTTCTTGTGTGACCTTTATTTGGCGATATGTTTCTAGACATTTGAACTAATTGACTGAATAATGCATTATCTTTTGCGTTTCCTCTTAAGCTTTCATGATGGTTTCCACTACGTTGAACATGTTTTCCATGTATACCTACGCTTCTAGGGTCAATGTCACCAAGCCTGTTTTTATGTGGAGTTTTTTTAGGGGAGTAATTTCTTTGATGAAACTCATCGCTAATTTTTCTTGAATCTGTAGCATACCAGTTATTAATTTCAGCTTTTGATTTGGCTTCTTCAGTAGCTCTTTTTGTAAAAAAACCTAATACTTCTTTTTCAGTAAATTGTTTAACTATTGTTTTTGGCTTGTTCTCAACTATTTTTGATATGGACTTAGGAGGTAATTCTTTCTCTTCTTTAATTGTTTTTCCTCTCTTTATACTTTTATTAAGTGTAGGAGCTTTTCCATCAAATAATGAAACTAATCTATTGGCAAAGGGATTAATTTCATTAAGATTAAATTTTGTTGTTTGTATTGAAAGAGAGTCATTGAACGTAACATTTTCAGGATTTTTAGTAGTTAATAAATTGATATGAGGAGGATTTTTTTCTTCTTTTTTTTGTTCAACTACAAATTTTTGTGCTTTTAAGTATTTTAGAAGCTCTTGTTCAACATTAGTTTGAGATGATTTTAAACTTGTATGCTGATATGCATTACTAGAAGGATTATATCTTCCATCAAAAGATTGCCTCATTCTATCTGCTATTTGAATGGCATGTTTTCTAGTAGTTAAAGGTTTTGTTGTCACAAATTTATAATAATTAAGAAAAGTTAACTAGTTGTGATTATCTTCATTTTTGTAGTTTTGTCAAGCATTAAAACTTTATGGCAAAACATAAATAATAAGTTATGTACATGTTTTAATATTAGAATACGAGTGTCCAATATCATATGAGATGTAATACTACAAACATATAGGAAGTATGTTCTGAGTGATTAGATATCAATGATATTTTTTTTCTATAATATTTAATAAATCATTTCACTAGGATCAAAATTAAATTCTATTCTTTCCCAAGCTTTATATTGATCTATTGGTAAGTCTTGTAGTGGGCTGCATTTATAAACAGCTCTCACTGCTGCGTCAGCGGCTACTTTATACATTTCATCACTTGAGTATCTGTTGTTATTAATAACCTTAGCTTTAGATACGCTGCCGTCTTGATTAAATGAAATATCTAGAAGGATTTGTAATTTTCCAGCATCTTTATTTCCTGCAGGTGGGCTCCAGCATTGTTCAATTTGTTTTTTTATAGAGTCCTTAACACTTAAAGAAAGTTTCATCCCTGGATTATGTTGACCCTTACTTGTTTTATCTACTTTTTCTTCAATATCACTTTTCTCTTCAGAATCTTCTAGAGTTTTAAATAAGGCATCATATTCATTTATTATAGGCTTCTTCTTTTTTTTAACTATTTTTTTTGGTTTTGGTTTAGAGATAGTTTTTTCTTCTTTCTTTTTAAGTTTATCTTTTTTGACTATTTCTTCTTTTTTAATAACTTCTTTTTTTTGCTCTGTAGTTTTTTCTTTAATTTCTTTTTTTGTTTCAGTAGTAGTTTTCTGTTTTTCTATAATCTTTGTTTCTTTTTCTGATTTTTTCTTATTTTGTTTGTTTTCAATATTTGTTTTTTTTGCTATTGGTAATAAATCTACAGAAATTATCATTTCTGTAGGTCTTTTATTTTGGCATTGTGAAAAATTTAAAAGCAGTAATGCAAATAATAAGATATGAGCAAGTGAAGAAAATAGGATTCCTTTATGCTGTAATAATAAATCTATTATTCTTAAAGTATTTTTCATTTATTTATTATGATCTAATTGAGTTATCAAGGAAATATGGTTATATCCAGCTGCATTTATTGAGCTCACTACATTCATTATCTCTCCGTAATTAGAGTTTTTATCTCCTCTTACCATAATTCTACTTTCTTTTTTTTCTTTGGTTACTGCAATTAATTTAGTTATTAGGGTTGCTTTTTCAATAGAAATATCTTGAAGAAAGATTTCTCCTTTAGAGTTTATTGTTATGGTTAAGGGCTCATCATTGCCACTGATTGGAGTTGCAGAGGCTTCCGGTAAGTTAACATTGATTCCAGAAATCATCATTGGTGCTGTTACCATAAATATTACAAGCAACACCAGCATTACATCAACAAATGGAGTTATATTTATTTCACTCATTAATTGAAGTTTTTGTGTAGATCTTCTTCTATTTACGTTCATCATCGCCATGATTTAATCCTCTATCAATTTCTTGGAAAAGCAATGAACTTAATTCACTAGAAAAGCTTTCAATTTTATTACTAATAATATTAATTTTATTTGCAATCAAGCTATAAAATATCATTGCTGGAATAGCGGCAACTAGCCCAATTGCTGTTGCAAATAATGCTTCTGCAATTCCTGGGGCAACAACAGATATTGAAGCATTTTTCATAACTGCAATTGCTTTGAAACTCATCAATATTCCCCATACTGTACCAAATAAGCCAATAAAAGTAGCTGAAGAACCAACGATAGCAAGAAATGAAATATTTTTACTTAATTTATCAACTTCATTGTTCTTAGTAACTTCCATTGCTTGAAGTATGCGATCTTTCACTCCAACACTTAAATAAGAAACATTTTTTTGACTCTTGCTATGAACTTGCTGTTTACTCCATTCATCCATTGCTTTTACAAAAACAATAGCAAGCGGGTGGTTTGCTCTATTACGGAGTTTCTCGTATAATTGATCAAGTCTCTGGCCTGACCAAAATATTTTCTCAAATGTTTTAATTTGACTTAATACTTGACGAAGTAATAATGATTTATCTACAATAATTGCCCAGCTCCATATAGAGGCTAGCAAAAGAATTAATAATACTAGTTTTACTACTATATCTGCATCTGAAATGAGGCCAATAATTGACATATCATGTGGTTGCATGGCAACATTGGTAATAGTTCCTGTTGAGGCAGTCATTTTGCTTTCCTTATATAGAATTAATTTTAATTTATCTTACATTAACTATATCTCTTTTTCTAGTATTTTCTTGAAATTAAGAAGTCTTAAACTTATACTAGAGGCAAATATTTACAATTTCTATAATATAATGAAAAATAGTTTAGATACAATACCAGGGGTTGGAGAAAAAGCTATAGAAGCTTTAAAGCGGCTTAATATATATTCCCCTAATGATCTGTTATTTCATTTCCCTAGTAATGTAATTAACAAGAAGATTTATCAACCTATTTTTTCTTTAAATATTGGTGATTTAGTTGTTCTAAAAGTTAAAATCATTGCAATAGACCAACCAAGCAGTAGTTATTCTTCTAAACGTAGAGCATTCAGGATCTATTGTGAAAATGAAACAGGAAAATTACAGTTATTATATTTTAGCTACTATCCAAACTATTTATTAAAATGGGCTAAAGTTGGAAGTGAAGTTTTAACCATAGGTAAAATTGATGTTTTTAATTCAATAAAGCAGATTGCTCATCCAGAAGTGTTAAACTGTGATAATCTTCATAACAAAGTTGATGAATCTGAAGTTATTTATCCTCTTACATATGCTTTGTTAAATAAACAACTAAGAAAATATATTCATTTTACTCTTGAGCAACAACAAATACCTAATGAATGGATTTCTTCTGATCTGATTATTAAGTATAATTGGAAAAGTTTTCTTGAATGTCTTAAAAACATTCATCAACCAAAAAATAATAAAGAAATTGACCTATACTCAAATGAAAGACAAAGGATAGCTTATGATGAGCTTCTTGCTACGCAATTAATGGTAAATCTTTTGCGCCATTATAAAAATAAGCAGTTAGGTAGAGCCATTATATCTTCTGGTAAACTATATAAAGAGTTCATAAATAATCTACCATTTGAGCTTACAAATGAGCAGCAAAAAGCTATTGAAGATATTATTAAAGATCAAAATTCTAACAATAAAATGTCACGTCTATTACAGGGTGATGTGGGTAGCGGAAAAACTGTTGTAGCAATAGCTGCAATATTAAATGCTGTTGAAAGTAATTCTCAAGCTGTATTGATGGCTCCAACTGATGTTCTAGCAAATCAACATAATTTAACTTTAGAAAAGTTTTTATTTAATCTTCCTATAAAATTTGCACTTCTTACTGGCAAAACTAAGCCGAAGATAAGAGCAAAAATAATGGAGGATTTAGCTAACGGAAAAATCCAAATTTTGATTGGTACTCATGCTGTGTTTCAAGATAAAGTTGAATTTAAAGATCTAGCTTTAGTTGTTATTGACGAACAGCATCGTTTTGGAGTGGAGCAGCGTTTATCATTAGTAAATAAAGGAAATAATCCAGATTTACTAATAATGTCAGCCACACCAATTCCACGTAGCTTAAGTTTAGTTCTTTATGGAGATATGGATGTTACTCGTATAAGTGAAAAACCTAAATCAAGGATTCCCATTAAAACATCAATAATGCCAACTTCAAAACTAAATTCTGTAGTTGATTCTTTAAAAAATATTTTAGAGTCAAGAGGAAAAATATACTGGATTTGTCCTTTGGTAAGTGAGCCAGATGAACCTGAGCCTGAGAATACTAAAGTTGCCGCTGAAACACGAATGAAATCACTTGCTAATATTTACCCTAATATTGTTGGTTTAGTTCATGGAAAATTAGATAACAAGCTAAAACAAGATAATTTAATGAAATTTGCAAATGGAGATTTTAAAATACTTGTTGCAACTACTGTAGTTGAGGTAGGAGTAGACGTCCCTGATGCTACAGTCATTATTATTGAAAATGCCGAGAGTTTTGGTCTTTCTCAGTTGCATCAATTGCGCGGAAGGGTAGGGAGGGGAGATAAAGCTTCACATTGCATCCTGCTTTATAAGTCTCCAATAAGTAATACTTCGTGGCAACGACTTAAAATTATTAAAGATACTGAAGACGGATTTGTGTTAGCAGAAGAGGATTTGAAGCTAAGAGGTGGAGGTGACTTAAGTGGCACCAAACAAAGTGGAGTTCCTGATTTTAAATCAGTGGACTTTGTTGCTCACCATCATTTAATTAGTGCGGCGCATAAGCAAGCAAAGGATATCCTTGCTAAAGATGCTACTCTTTCTTTAGACGAGAGTAAAAAATATCATGATTTACTTAAAATCTTTGGCTTTAATTATAAGAGCCTAGACTGGTAATGATTCTAGATAATTTATTATCTCATATATATTATACTTCTGCTATTAAGTTATGAGTTTATGTAGGTTTTTTTTGATTAGGCTGCGTGCTTTCATTTAAAGCTATGTCTTCTTTATTGCAAAAAAGGTCTTTTAGTAATCATTTTTTACTATTAATAAAAGTTTGCTTTTTTTAATTATTTTGTTATAGTACTTAGATAAAATATAATAATTTTTGGGTCTATTTAATGCCAAGAATACTAGCCATAGATGATGAATCAAGCTGTTTAGAAATAATTGAGTTTTCTCTTGTAAGCAAGGGACATGAAGTTCACATGGTTGATAGTGGTAGGAAGGCTTTAGATTTTTTAATGACAGATGAAGGCAAAATTGATTTGATTTTACTTGATATGATGATGCCAGAGATGAATGGTGTTGAAACTCTTAAGCATATTCGTGAAATTGAATCTGCACGTAATATTCCTGTGGTTTTTCAAACTGGAATTTCTAGTTGTGAAGATAATGGAATTATAAAAAATGAAAATGAATATATGATTCGTAAACCATATAAACGTGCTGAGTTGTTAGAAATAATTAATACTGCACTTTGCTCTAGCGTGTAAGGATCTAAAATAATATGTCAAATTCACAATTATTTATTAATCAAAGATATTTACAAGACCGATTATCGAGCACATCATCAATAAATGCTCAAGGGAATGATGGTTATGATGTGGATGTAGGTGCGTTAGCAAGCTTTTTTAATGCAGTTGGTTTGCGTAAACTACCTGAAGATTTTTCTGAAGCAATAGAGACATTTTTTGGTAGTTCTTTTGCAAAAATATTTACTTTTGGTCTAAATACTTTTCCTAATTCTGATTGGAAGGTGTTAATCGGTGCAATGCAAGAGCTTAGTGTATTAAATATAGCTAACCCTGCAGATTTGGGGTTAGGTAATTATATCCATCTAAAATCTGGGTTATACAACACTCAACGACGTTAAATTTCAATATTCTCAATTTTTTCTAATATTTTATTAAAGAACCCTTTAGCCGCTTTGTTTAACTTGGCTTCTAAAGAAATATTTTCTTTAGCCCATTCTTCAATAGGTTCTTCTACTAAATGCCATAAGTTAGCCTTAGGATATAGGGTTTTACCAATTCCTTCTACCATGATCATTGTTTTTTGTAGAAGTAGTAATTGTGGTTGGGTTTCCATTTGATATTTTTCAGTAATATCAAATAGCTGCTTAAGTAGCTTTGCAATAGAGATTTGTTCTGGTGGTAAATTCATGATAGGTTCTCCAATTGCTCTACAGCTTTGAGCAAATTCTTCTGCCATAAAGTCTTTGCTAACAAATCCAGCATCATGATGTATTTTGGCGATTAAGGAATAGTCTCTTTTTAAAAAACCATGTAAAATCATGGCAACATATATGCGGTTTTTATAATCAAGTCTGCCCATAATACCAAAATCAAGTAAAATTATTTTCCCTTCATTATTAACCATTATATTTCCTTGATGCAGATCAGCGTGGAAAAATCCATCTGAAAAAGCCTGGTGAAAAAACATAGTGGTAAAATTAGTAGCGAGTTTTTCTAGATCAATTTTATTTTTAATAAGTTCATTTTTTTTATAAATTGATATTCCATCTATCCACTGCATGGTGAATATTTTTTTTCCAGTTCTAAGCCAGTCTACTTGAGGTATAATTATTGAATTTGATTTATTATTTTCATGAAGTTCTGCAGCGGCGGCTGCTTCAAAACTTAAATCAAGCTCAAGTTTAAAGCTTGTCTCCAGGGTTTCAACAATTTTATTTAATTTGAGTCTTTTGTATTTAGGGAAGAAATATTCAACTTTTTTAGCTATGAAGTAAAAAAACTTAATATCACGCTTTAATATTATTTCTATGTTTGGTCTAAGTACTTTAACTGCAACTATATTTCCTTCAATGGTTGTTGCTTTATGAACTTGAGATATAGATGCCGCTGCTATTGGTTTTTGTTCAAAACTACTATAAATTAATTCAAGATCTTGATTAAATTCTTTTTTTATAGTTTTGCTAACTAACTGAAAGCTAAAAGCAGGAAGTTTATCTCTTAAATACCCTAATGAATCACAAAATTCATTTCCTATTAGATCTGGTCTTGTAGACAGAAATTGACCTAGCTTAATGAATGAGGGGCCTAGCTTTTCAAAAGCTTTAGCTATATTATTTCTGTTTTTAAGCAAGGTAAAAGCTATTTGTAATGATCTAAAATAGTAACGTATATTATTAAACATAAATTTGTTTTTAGTTAGATATAATTACTTTATAATTTATCAGGTTTACTAGCTTTAGGGAAGTTATTATTCATATAGTAATTATAGCTATTTAGACAGTCTTTTTTTATTTGTTGAATTAATATATCTATATTTTTAAACTTTATTTCACTTCTTAAATAGTGGGTAGGAACTATTTTTACTATTTTTCCGTACATATCATGATTGAAATCAAATATATGGATTTCAAATTTAGGTTTTTTAACTTCAAAGCAAGGAGTGAAGCCATAATTTATAACGCCTGGATATTCCTTGCCATTATATTCCATAAACCCTGCATAAACCCCAAAATCTAATAAAAAATCACTAGGTGGATTTACATTTATTGTTGGGTAACCAAGCTTTCTTGCAATTTTTTGTCCTTTAATAACAGATCCTGATATAAATGGAAATTTATTCTGCATCAATTCTTCTTATTAACTCTATCATTTCAACGGCTGTATCTATCATTTCTTTTGGTTTATTTCCTTTTTTACCAATAATCCTATCTAGGGCTTGAGCTTCATTCTCACAAGTTAGAACTCCAAAAATCACTGGGATTTGGTGTTTTAATGATACTTTTTGACAACCAATGCTTACATTGTTGCAGACATAGTCATAATGTGTTGTTTCACCACGAATTACAGCTCCAAGAGTAACAATTGCATCAAAGTTGTCTTTTAGTGCTAGTTTTTTAGCAATAATAGGAATTTCTATAGCTCCTGGAACATAGTATATTTTATAATTTATATTAAGTTCATTCGCTCTAATTACTGAATTTTCTTCCATTAAGCTTGTTATCTTTTTATTAAATCTACTGATTATTATGGCAATATTCATGTGTCCCTTCTTATATGATTCATTTTTAGGTATTTTGTTTCTATGTATTTTTTATTTAACTCTTCTTGGATACTATAGCTTGGAATTCTTTCTACATTTATTGATAAAGCATCAGATAAGGCTTTTAACTTATCTGGGTTATTAGTTATTAATTTTACTTTGCTCGGATTTAGTTTTTCAATTGCCTTAATAGCAACGGTGTACTTACGATTATCAATAGGTAAACCTAATTCAATATTCGCTTGAACTGTATCTAAACCTTCACTTTGTAGTTTATAAGCTTCAATTTTATTGAATAAGCCAATTCCTCTTCCTTCTTGACGAAGGTATATTAAAATTCCAGATTCCTTGGAAATGGTTTTCATAGCATTATCAAGTTGATCTCCACAGTCACATTTCTTTGATCCAAATAAATCTCCAGTTAGGCATTCTGAATGGATTCTAACAAGACATTCTTTATTTTCGATGTCTCCTTTAAATAAGATTAAATGTTCTTTGTTTCCTTCTGTTATTGCAAAGCACTTAAATAAACCAAATTTTGTCGGGAGGTCAATAATATTTGAGAACATATTTTAATCCTTAATAAAGTTGACCAGTTCTTCGATACTGATAAATGATAATTGATTTATATCTGCAAAGTTTTTTAATTCTTTTCCTCTTAACATTTTTCCATCATCTCCTATTATTTCACAAATAATTGCTGCAGGAGATGAATTTGCTAATTTAGCTAATGTTACAGCTGCTTCTGTATGACCTCTGCGTTCTTTTAAACCTCCATCTCTAGCAACTACTGGAAACATATGCCCTGGTCTAACTAAATCTTCGGCAACTGCATTTGATCTTACTACATCTAATGTTGTTTTGACTCTATCTGCAGCAGATATTCCTGTAGCTATTCCATTTTTTGAATCTATACTTACTGTAAAGGCTGTACGTTTTGATTCTTCGTTGTGTATTGTCATTTGAGGAAGTTTAAGTTTTTTTGCCAATTCTGAATTAATTGCAAGACAAACTAAACCTGAAGCTTTTTTTATTATAAATGTCATTATTTCTTCAGTTATCTTTTCTGCAAGAATAATTATATCCCCTTCATTTTCACGAGTAATATCATCTGTCACTATAATCATCTTTCCCTGAGATAAATCATCTATAGCTTTTTCTACTTTATTTAACATTTAGTTTCTCCATATATCTTGCCAATATATCTACTTCAATATTCACGGTGGTTCCTATTCTGTAATATTTAGCAATTGTTACTTCTAGCGTGTGTGGAATTAGCATTATTTCAAATGATTCTTTATCTTCATTGCAAATAGTTAAGCTCATTCCATCAATTGCTATATAACCTTTTTTTACAATGTAGTTTTCTAATTCTTCTGGTTTTTCAAATTTAAAATATATTGACTCTCCTATGTTGCTTTTACTAATAATTTTTACTGCTTTTGCAACATGTCCTTGAATTATATGTCCGCCAAGTGGTTTATTAAGAGTTAAAGAAGTCTCTAAGTTAACTTCATCTTCTATTTTTATTTTAGATATATTTGTTAATTTAAGAGTCTCATAGGCTGCTGAAACTTTAAAAGATTCATTATCAATCTCTCTTACTGTCAAGCATACCCCATTTACTGAAACGCTATCTCCGATGTTAATCCTTTTCATTCCTATAGCTGAGAGCGTAAAGTCTTTATCAAAATTTTTTTCTTCAATTTTTATAACCTTTCCTAAGGTTTCTACAATTCCTGTAAACATTCTTGATTCCTAAATTTTCCTTCAATTAAAATATCATTACCTATAAATCTATTGTCTTTAAATCTAACATTTTTTGCATCTTTTATAAAATTAATACCAATATCTTGATTAAATGGAGATATTGAGTCATTACCAGCAATAAATTTTGGTGCAATATAGCAATAAAATTTATTTATTAAGTTTTTTTCTAGAAACTTTGATAATGTGAACGATCCTCCTTCGACAAGTAAACTAGTTATTCCCATTTCACCCATCTTTTCTAATAGTTTTATTAAATCAAAATTATTATCTGTATTAATTAAATGAGTTTTATCAGGATTATATTTAAATAGGTTAGAATCTTTTGAAAGTGAGTCAAGATTCTTACCTAAAATAAATTTATGAGGCTGTCTTTCTTTTGCAAAGTCTTTCTTTCGTACGTTAAGGCTGGGATTATCAATCTTTGCTGTATTAGCTCCTATTAAAATAGCATCAACAGAGTTTCTTAGATCCTGCACATGATCTCTAGATTCATTACAAGAAATCCATTTAGAGTCATTTTTAGTTGCTATCTTTCCATCTATTGTCATTGCCCATTTAGCGATAACAAATGGTCTTTTATATTTCATGAAATGATAGAAGATTTCATTTAGCTCTATTGCTTCTTGTTTATGATCTCCAATATATACTTTTATTCCTGCATTTTTTAGTTTTTCTAGAGATTTTCCTGCTACTAGTGGATTAGGGTCAATTTCAGACAAATGAACTTCTTTAATTTCAGATCTAATTATTTTATCAACACAAGGAGAGGTTAAGCCATAATGATAACAAGGTTCTAAATTTAAATATAAGCTAGATTCTTTAGCGTTAATTCCTGCCATATCAATGGCTTTAGATTCAGCATGATAATCTCCTTGGTATAAATGATATCCGTAACCAATTAGTTTGTTGTTTTTTATTAAGATGGCTCCAACCATAGGATTAGGAGAAACAGAATATTTACCTTTTTCTGCTAGTTGCAGAGCCAGTTGCATTGGGTTTTTAATAATTTGATTAAGTTTTATCTCCCCTAAGCTCATAACTTGTTCCAGTTTAAGTTAAAATAAAGGGAAAATGATTTAGCATAACTATGCTCATAACCAATTGGCTAAGCATTAGCTTATTTTAAATTCTTTTTCTTTTATCCGGACTATAACCGTCGGCTTTGGAGTTTAACCAAATCTGCTGACCTTTTCTAAAAAAATCTAGAAAAGCGCTCACGGGCTCAAGTAATAAAATACTTATACCGTCGATGGGGAATTTCACCCACCCCTAAAAATATGTTATTTTAAGAATTAGCATGTATATAAATTAGCGTCAAGGAAATTTATACACTTCTATTTGCTACGCCAAGCAGGATTTATTATTTGTTTTGAAACCTGATTACCTTGTAGTGCATCTATTCCAAGCTCAATTAACTTATTCATTACATCTTTATTTTCAACAAAGTCAGCAATGATTTTTTTGTTAAGTAATGCTTTCATTTCAATAACTGACTTTACAAAAAATTCACTATTATAGTTATTTAATATATCTTGAATATAAAGTCCTTCTATTTTTATTAAATCTACTGGAAGTTTTTTTAGTTGAGCAAATGAAGTATATCCGGAGCCAAAGTTATCAATTAAAACTTTACATCCCAGGGATTTTAGATTTCGAATAAAATTAATAGATTTTTTGAATTCTTTATGAATAATAGATTCGTCTATTTCAATAATTAATCGGTTGTGAATGTTTTTATTTTGTAATAATTTAACTGCTTTTTTTATCCAATCTTGATTATATATGCAAGATAATGAAATATTTATTGATAATTTTATATCGGGATGATTAATTAACTCATTAATGACTAGATTAAGTGTGAGATCGTTAATAATATTAATGAAACCAAACTTTTCTGCTGTAGATATATAGTTATCACTAGTGAATTCGTCGCTAACATTCTCTTCTGTTTTTAATGTACATTCATAAAAAAGAATTTTTTGTTCCTGGCTATCAATAATTGGTTGGAATGAAAGAAATGTATTGCTGCTTTTAAAGGCTTGCTTCATTTTTTTTGCAATAGACTTATTTTTTAAAAAAACTGTTTGGTTCTCAAAAAACTGATGAAAAAAAATATAATGCTGGTCATTGCTTGAAGAAATGCTTTTTAAAGCAAAATATGCTTTTTTAAAGATCTCTTCTGCTACGCTTGAATCATCTGGAAATAATGAAATCCCAGTAGTTACATTTATTGATAGTGAATTATCAAGGTATTTTTTGCATTCTATAGTTTTTTGAATGTCTTCAGCTGTTGATTCATATTCTTCTTTAGCTATATTATTTACTATAATAAAAAAGTATTTTTCATTAATGGGTGAAAAAATATATTCAGGAAAAACTTTTTTTAAATCATCACAGATATAAGGAGTAATATTTTTTGTATTTTTTACAGCTTTTGATTCATCTATATTTATAATATTTTTAATTCTAATAAGTATAAAAAGCCCCATTATATCTTTATGAATGCTTTCATTTAGTTCTTTAAGCAAGGATATATTTTTTTCTAAAAGATAATGACTCTTTGACTGATCTATGCTCACTTTTCTTTCTCATAATATAGTTAACATGCGTATATATTAACTATATTATAGTTCAAGTACTTGATGTAATCAATGATATTAAAATTTTGTTTTAAATTAAAAGTAAATTACATAGAATTTTAAGCATTTAGAACAAGAAATACTTAAGTATCAATATTTTCTAATATGCTTTAGAAGCTTTTTATTGTATTATTGAGCTATGAAATTAATTATTCCAAAATTTTGGCATCAGAAAAGACTTTTAAGCTTATTACTTTTGCCGTTATCTTACTTATATATTTTGCTTACGTCTTTAGGCCGTAAAAAATGCATATATATTCCTAAAGCTAAAGTTATTACTGTGGGGAATATAACAATGGGTGGCGCAGGAAAAACACCTGTAGCTTTATCTATTGCAAAGCTAATGAGTCAACATAAGATAGCCGTCCTAACTCGCGGATATAAGGGGGTAATTAGTGGCCCTTTGATGGTTAATGAAAAGCATGATATTACTGAGATTGGTGATGAAGCATTGCTGCTTGCAAAATATGCTCCAACATGCGTATCAAAAGATAGACTTAAGGGAATTAAGTTTTTAGAAGAACTTGGTTATGATCTAATAATAACAGATGATGGAATGCAAGATAATAGATTTTTTAAGTCTTTATCAATTCTGGTAGTGGATAGTTATTTTGGCTTTGGAAATGGTTTAGTTTTTCCAGCTGGTCCTTTGCGTGAAAGAATTGAGTCTGGAATAAATAAAGCTGATTTTATTGCGGTCATAGGTAGTGGAGATTTTACTCCTCCTAGTACTAAACCTATCAAATATGCTGGATTAAAATCTAAACAGAAATTAGAAAGCCACAAATTTATTGCATTTGCTGGAATTGGTAATCCAAATAAGTTTTTTCTTACTATTAAGAAATATGGTGGAAAAATTATTAAAGAAATTGCTTTTGGTGACCATCATCAATATACTGAAAGGGAATTGGATGATCTTGTTAATATGGCAAAGAAATATAACGCGAAACTTATAACTACGGAGAAGGATTATGTCCGTATAAGTATGAAATATAAGAAGAAAATTGAGGTTCTGCTAGTAGAGCTAGTATGGGATAATGAAAATGAATTACAAAAGATGCTATTAAAACTATGAAAAAACTACGTTATTTTTTAGAATATATTTTTGTAAAAACATGGTTATTTATTGTTGAGTCTCTACCTCTTGAGATCGCTTCTAATATGGGATCAAAGGTTTTTCAAGTAATTGGTAAGAAGTTAAAGGCAACTAGAACTGCTCGTACTAACCTAAAAAAAACTTTTCCAAATTTAAATGATAAAGGAATTGAAGATATTATAGATGGAGTTTGGGATAACTTTGGTAGGGTGGTCGCAGAAACTTCTACGATAATGAAAATGCCTCAAGATGAATTTAATAAGCATGTGCAAATAAAAGGAGTGGAGAATTTACTGAAGTTTAAAGGAAAACCTGCTCTAATATATACTGCTCATCAAGCAAATTGGGAATTTGTTGCTAAAGCTTTAATACCTCACGATTTAAAAGTTGGAGGGGTTTTTCGTAAAGCTAATAATCGTTTGGTAGATAAAATAATTAATGATATAAGACATTTAGTTGATGTTCATATGATTCCAAAGGGCAGGGCAGGAGCAAAGGAATTAATTTTTGCAATAAAAAATAATGAACAAATTGTTATGCTAGTTGATCAAAAAATGAATGATGGAATTAAAGTTCCATTTTTGGGTAGAGATGCAATGACTGCTCCAGCAATTGCAACTTTATCCTTAAAATATGATTGCCCTATAATTCCACTTCAAGCTATAAGAACGGGTAATTCTAATTTTGAATTAATAATCCATCCTCATCTCGACAAAGCAAATAAAACAGTCGAGGATATTATGATTGAGATTAATAATCACATAGGTGAATGGGTTAAAGAGCGCCCTGAGCAATGGTTTTGGCTTCACAGAAGATGGATGGATTAAATGATAGGTAAGTTAAAAGGAATATTAGATCAAATTGATGAGGATAAGGTTATTCTTGATGTAAGTGGAGTTGGATATATAGTTCATATCTCAGCAAAGTCTCTATCTTCTCTGCCTATGCTCGGTGAATCCACATCATTCTTAATTCATATGCAAGTTAAGGAAGATGATATTAGTTTATATGGATTTATTAATTCCATTGAAAAAGAATGGTTTGAGAATTTAATTACAGTGCAAGGTATTGGCACAAGGGTTGCGTTAGTTATTCTTTCTGCCTTAGACCCTAGATTTTTAATAGCTGCAGTAACAGAGCGTAATAAAGAAGCGTTTAAGCATATTTCAGGTGTTGGACCAAAGCTTGCAGAGCGTATATTTACTGAGTTAAATAAAAAAGCAACTGCTCAATATTCAGGAACTCCAAAAGAAAATAGCATTGAGATTGAAAATAGTGATATTAAAGATGCCTTGATTGCGTTAACTAATTTAGGTTATAATAAAAATAAAGTAGAAACTATTTGTAAGCAAATATACCAAGATAAGCCAGATACAAGCATAAATGACTTAATTAAATCTGCATTAAAAGAATTATCATCCTCATGACAAATAATTTAACTGACCCTGAAATTAAAGACGAAAATGAAATTAAGCTAAGGCCAAATAAATTTAATGACTTTATTGGTCAAGACAAGCTTAAGGAAAACGCAAGTATTTTTATTAAGTCAGCTACTACCCGTAACGCTTCGTTAGATCACGTATTACTATATGGTCCTCCAGGCCTTGGTAAAACTACACTTGCTCAAATTATTGCTAATGAAATGGGAAGTAGTTTTAAATCAACAGCAGGACCAATTTTATCTAAATCAGGAGATTTGGCTGCAATTTTAACAAGCCTTAATGAAAATGATGTTTTATTTATTGATGAAATACATAGATTAAATATTAGTGTTGAAGAAATTTTATATTCTGCAATGGAAGATTTTAGCCTCGATTTAATGATAGGTGAAGGTCCTGCTGCAAGAAGTATTAAAATTGATCTTCCTAAATTTACACTTATTGGGGCTACAACTAGAATAGGGCTTATTTCAAATCCTTTACGTGATAGATTTAGTATACCATTTCGTTTAGAATTCTATGAACCAAAAGATTTAGAGAAAATAATATCTAGAGCATCAACAATAATTCAAGCAACTATTAAAAAAGAGGCGGCTCAAATAATAGCTAGGCGTTGCCGTGGGACTCCAAGAATAGCTTTAAGAATTCTAAAAAGAATACGTGATTATGCTTTATGTTATAATGAAAATATAATTGATGAGAAAATTACTAATATTGCTTTAAGCGAACTTGATGTTGATCAATTAGGTCTTGATTCTGGTGATAGAAAATATTTACGTTTTATTGCTGATAATTATGCAGGTGGTCCTGTCGGAATTGAAACTATAGCAGCTGGACTTGCTGAGCAAAAAGATAATATTGAAGAAACAGTTGAGCCTTTTTTAATTCAACTTGGATTAATTCAGCGCACTCCAAGAGGAAGAATGCTAACTCCTCAGGCTTTTGAGCATATAAATTAATATATAGTTTGTTGATAGCTATATAAACTAAGTTAAATAATTCTACTTCTACAGCTTTCAAGTTTTTCTTGTAATATTTTTTCTAAGTAATGAGTAGAGAATTCTTTCTTATATTCAGATAGCAATTTTTTTATAAAATCTATAATTGAATTATTGTCCTTACTGCTTACGCTAAAATCTACAACTTCTCTGCTAAGCTCTTTTGCGGATTCTTCATCTAATTTCATCTCATCAGCGGCCCATTGTGCGAACGCCTTGCTTGCCATTACTCGTAATTTAAATGATTTTTCTTTATCAAGTATAAATTTATGTTCAAAAGCATTTTTTCTATTTTCAAGTATAGTCATAATTAAACCCATGTGTATTCAACTATTAGTTATATTATCATATATATCTTTAAAATCAATTACCTAAAAATAAGTTTTTTCTATAGTTGTTTATTTTGTAAAAATTGACAATTTCATTAGTATATGCTAGCTTTTGTCGTTAAAATATAAGGTAATTATTATGGAAAATAAGTTTAAAAGGATAGTCTCTTTTGCAAGAAAAAGAGTAAGAAACAAAGAAAAAGAAAATAAAATAATTGAAGATCAATTTCCCAAATTTAAAGTTAATCTTAATGAAGATGGAATTAAAGCTATTAATGAGATTTTTCCACAAAAATTTGATTCTTATATATTGGAAATTGGTTTTGGTTCTGGAGAAAATATTATAGCCCAGGCTCTGGATAACCCAAATAAAGCCTTTATTGGTTGTGAAGTATATACTTCTGGGGTTACAAGCCTGCTTGAGGGCATAGAAGAAAATAAATTAGAAAATATCAGAATATGGCATGATGATGCTATGGATCTTGTTGATATGCTTCCTGATAATTCATTAGATTTAGTTTATATATTGCATCCTGACCCATGGCCGAAGAAAAGACATAATAAACGCAGATTAATTAATGAAGATTCACTTAGGGACATCTCTAAAAAAATGAAGCCAGGATCAAAATTATTAATAATAACTGATCATGATGATTATGCGAGTCATATAACTAAAGCAGTTGATGAGGTTAAAGATATATTTTTAAGAGAGTTTGATAATTATCCAGCAATTGTGAAAACTAAATATCGTCTCAAAGCTGATGCAATTGGAGTAGAGTCAGAATATTTTTGCTTAAAGCAGCTTTAAGGAGAATCCAGCTAGAAGCTAAAAAAAGTCCTGGACCCTCGGCCTTTGACCAAGGGTGACGAAGTAAAAAGGCCAAGGAGCTTCACAAGAGAGGTACAAGCGCAATTAAGGAGAATGCTAAAGTATAACTGAAACTAAAATGTTAGAATAAGAGACTTACAGTCTTCATTATTGTTAAAGATTATCCAGCTAGATAAGTAACAACTGGACCCTCGGCCTTTGGCCAAGGGTGACGAAAGTTAAAGTGGCTAAAAGGGTGACGAAAGTTAAAGTGGCTAAAAGGGTGACGAAGGTTAAAAAGGCAAGGGTGACGAAGGTTAAAAAGGCAAGGGTGACGAAGGTAAAAAAGGGTAATAGAGTAAGGATAAAGTTAGAGTAAGGGCATTAATATAGTAAGTTCAATATTGCTAAATAATTATCCAACAGCAATGTACAGATATTATATACTGGAGCATATTTATATATGAAATATGCTGAGTAATATTTTATTTTTTGCTATAAATGTTCAATATTTTAAACAAAGTTCCCATTTCTTTGGGGTTAATTAACCTATTTAGTCCTGAGTCAATTTCCTCTATTTGAATGGCTGTGGTGTTTCTCTTTAATATTTCAGCTCTTAGTTTAATTCCTAAGCTATTTAAGAATTCTCCTTGGGCAAAAGTTCCTGATACTTCGCATCCACTCAGTAGGGCTTCTTTTTTTATAGCAGAAAAGTTAACATGAGCCGTTAGGTCTGTTTTTCCTATGTCTTTAAATATAGAGCTATATTTATGGTTTTTAATAGCCTGAAGAGTAGAAATATATTTGTCGTTAGTTTCATAACCATAATCTATTATAAGCATTGAGCCTGTTGTTTCTTTTAATAAATTGCACAGATTCTTTACAATTTCTTTAGTTTGATAAGAAATTTCTATTATGTCACCATTTTTAGCTTTAGGATATTCTTGGCAAAGAGAGTTATTTAAATCTGGTGAAGTAAGGGCTTGAGTGAACTTTTCATTATCTATATATCTTTCATGCCATTCTTTATTTTCAAATATATATTGATGAATAGGTAAACAATCAAAGAATTCATTTGCAATAACTAGAGTTGGAAAATCTTTTGGAAGACTTGAGATGCAATTATGCCAAGTAGCATCTAAGCAATCTTTTTGTATTTCTATATGCGCTTTATTAGTTTCAACTAGATGTATCTTACAAGCTTTTGTAAATCCTTCAATATTTTTAGTGGCTCTAAGCAGGTCTTTCATTAATGTAGCTCTACCTGGGCCTAGCTCAACTAAATTAAATTTTGCTGGGCTTCCCATTTGTATCCAAGCATTTGCGCAGTATATACCAATCATTTCACCAAATAATTGGCTTATTTCAGGAGCAGTTATGAAATCTCTTTCCTTGCCAATAGGATCTCCACTAATATAATATCCACAGTTTTTATCATACATAGCATCTTGCATGAACTGAGCTACTGTTTTCACTTTGCTCTCATGCTATAAATGATTATGATGATTCCACTTAGCAGCATTGGTGTGGAGAGTAATTGCCCCATAGTTATATTATAAATTACAAAACCAATTTGTTCATCTGGCTCTCTATAATTCTCTATGAGTGTGCGGAATAGGGCGTAGAGCAATAAAAATATTCCAGATATCATTCCAGAAATATCTCTTATTTTTGTTTTTGTAGCTAATAAATATAATATAATAAAGCTAAGTAAACCTTCTGTTAGAGATTCATATAGCTGGCTTGCATGCCTGGCATGTATTTGCCCCGGAAATATAACTCCCCAAGATACGTCAGTTATTCTTCCATATAATTCAGCATTTATAAAATTGGCAATTCTTCCAAAAAATAAACCAATTGGAGTTGCACATGCAAGAAGATCCATAATATCAAAGAATTTCAGTTTATTTAATTTACAGAAAATAAAGCTGGCCGCTATAACTCCAAATAATCCTCCATGAAAAGACATTCCACCATCCCAAGTACGAATAATATTTCCTGGATGAGCTATATTATATTCTAAATCATAAAATAACACATAGCCTAGCCTTCCACCTACAATAATTCCTATGATTATATAAGTGATAAGGTCATCAATTATTTTATTAGATATTTTATTTTTGTTTAGCATTCTTATATAGAGCCATGAAAGCAAAATACCAGCAACATATGACAGAGAATACCAAGTGACTTTTAATGGTGAGCTTCCAATCTGTAGAATAACTGGATCAATATTTGGAAAAGAAAAAGACAAATCTATACTCCTCTTAAGGCCGCGCCAGTGTTTTTTATAACTGAATCAATAATTTTGCTAGATAGGTTCTCTATCTCTTCTTCTTGTAAAGTGCGATCTAATGCTTGAATAGTTACGGTTATAGCTACAGATTTTTTATCATCTTCTATTCCTTTTCCTGCATAAATATCAAAAATATCGATAGTTTTGATTAGCTTTTTATCAATTTGAGCAATACTTCTGGTGATTTTATCTATTTGTGTTTCTTTATCTACTAAAAAGGAAAAATCACGTTTAACGGCTTGATAGTCTGATATTTTCAGAACTCCTTTTCTACCAAATTTAGATTTTGCTACTGGTATATTGTCTAAAAATAATTCAAATGCTACAGCATCACTATTTAAATCATAATTTTTAATAATTTTGGGATGCAACTGACCAAAATATCCTAATATGTTTTTTCCAAGTGAAAGGCAAGCCGCTCTACCTGGATGGTAATATTTTGGTAAGTTATTAGTTGATATTTGTGGCTTACTAGGATCAATTCCAAGCTCTGATATAATATTTAATATATCTTGTTTAGAATCAAAAATATCTATCCTCCGGTGATCATTATATATATTGCGATCATTATTATATCCTGATCTAAGTCCTGCTAAGCTTTGTTTTTGTTGATTTATTTCAATTCCTTCAAATATTGATCCCATCTCAAATAATGCAATATTTTCAATGCCTCTATTTTGATTTTTTAACGCAGCTTCAAGTAAATTAGGAATGATGCTTGGCCTCATATAATCAAGCTCAATGCTAATTGGATGCTTAAGATGAAGCTCGTCTTTGAGATCTGTAAATAATTTTGCTTTTTCAGAATGCATGAATGAAAAGGTTACTGCTTCAGTTAACCCTAAACTTGCGGCAAATCTTGGTAATCTATAAAAACTACGTTGCTTGCTATCCAAAGAAGGTGAGGAAGACTTATTTAATGGCAGTGGAATTGAAGTTATATTATCATATCCATCAATTCTAGCTATTTCTTCTACTATATCTTCAAAAGCAGTGATATCTGGTCTCCATGAAGGTACTGTAAGTTTAAATATTTCGCCGTTATCTTCAATTTTAAATCCTAAGTTTAATAAAATATTTTTAACGTGGGATTTCTCATATTCAATGCCTATTTTCTTTTTTAAACTGCATAATGAAAAATCAAATTGATTTTCTTTAAAATTTAGCTGATCAATTATTATAGGTTCACTAGGGGCGCCAGAGCATAGGTCCATTATCATTTTACTTGCCATATCTAGGGCCAATTGCATAAATTCTGGATCAATTTTGCGTTCTAGGCGGTATTTTGAGTCTGTGTCAATTTGATGAAGGCGCCCTGTTTTAGCAACGATATCAGCATCAAAGAAACCAATTTCTAAGAATATATTTTTAGTTATCTCACTAACTCCAGAATCTTTTCCACCTATAATCCCAGCAATAGATAAAATCTTTTCATCATCAGAAATTATTCCTTCATTTGAGTTAAGCAAGTATTTTTTATCATTAAGAGCAATAATTTCTTCATTCTTTTTACTATTTCTAACAACTAAATCACCTTTAATTAAGTCTGCGTCATATACATGCAAAGGACGCCCGAAAGTGAAAGTAAAATAGTTTGTTATATCAACTAAGGATGAAATACTATTAACCCCAATTGATTTAAGTTTTTCTTCTAACCATTTGGGACTTGCGCTATTTTTTATTTCTTTAAAATATCTTCCTATATATTTAGGACATATTTCTGGGGTTTCTAGCTTTACATTTATAGGAGAAGAAAAAGTTCCTTTGATAGAAGTTGAGTTTAGAGGAATAAGTTTTCCATATCCCGCTGCTGCTAAATCTCTTGCAATTCCGTATATCCCTAAACAATCACCTCTATTTGGAGTTATTGATATATCAATAAGGATTTCATTTAAGCCATAAGCTTTAGAAAATTGGATTCCAACAGTTAGATTATTATCAAGCTCCATAATTCCATCTGATTCAACTCCAAGATCAAGCTCCTTTGCTGAGCATAACATACCAAAGCTTTTTACATTGCGAATCTTAGATTCTTTTATCTTTAAGCCATTAGTTGGAATTTCTACGCCAATAGGAGCTAATATAACTTTTATGCCTGCTCTTGCATTAGGAGCTCCGCATACTATCTGTAATGTTTCTTTCCCATTATTTACTTGGCAAATTTGGAGCTTATCTGCCTCTGGGTGAGGGATTGCTGATATTATCTCTGCAACAATAAAATTTTTATATTTGTCTTCTTGATTGATAACTTCTTCAACCTCAAGGCCAATCATATTCAGAGCATTGACTATCTCTTCATGTGAGTTATCTGTTTCTAAAAATTCTTTTAACCAAGAAAAAGTAAATTTCATTATTTTAAGTCCGTAAAGTTATTGTTAATTATTATCTAACTAATATAGCATTACTAAGCTTACAATCAACTTTTTTATAATAGTTTAAATTTAAGAACTGGATCTTCGGCCCTATGGGCTAAGGATGAGGAAAGGTTGCTGGAAAGATGACGAAGGTGAGGAAGTAAGGATGACGAAAGTTAGGGAGCAAGGATGCGACTGTCCATCACTCCGTCATTCTTGTCAAACGAAGTGAAGACGAGAATCCAGGGATAAAGGTAGAGAAAGAAGGAAGAGAAGGCCTGGATCCTCAGCCCTATGGGCCAAGGATGACGAAAGTTAGGGAGCAAGGATAACGAAAGGTTAGCTGTAAGGATGACGAAAGCTATGGACAAGGATACTACTTCCTCATCAGTCCGTCATTCTTGACAAGCGAAGCGAAGGCGAGAATCCAGGGATATGTAATTGGGCTAAAAGAAGAAAAGAAGGAAGGGAAGGGCTGGATCCTCGGCCAAAGGGGCCAAGGATGACGAAAGTTAGGAAGCAAGGATGACGAAAGTTAGGAAGCAAGGATAACGAAAGGTTAGCTGTAAGGATGACGAAAGTTAGGGAGCAAGGATGCTACTGTCCATCACTCCGTCATTCTTGTCAAACGAAGTGAAGACGAGAATCCAGGGATATGTAATTGGGCTAAAAGAAGAAAAGAAGGAAGGGAAGGGAAGGGAAGGGCTGGATCCTCGGCCAAAGGGGCCAAGGATGACGAAAGGTTAGCTGTAAGGATGACGAAAGCTATGGACAAGGATGCTACTCCTCATCAGTCCGTCATTCTTGTTAAACGAAGTGAAGACGAGAATCCAGGGAAAAAGGTAGAGAAAGAAGGAGGAGAAGGCCTGGATTCTCAGCCAGAGAGGCGAAGGATGACGAAAGTTAGGGAGCAAGGCTGCTACTGTCCATCACTCCGTCATTCTTGACAAGCGAAGCGAAGACGAGAATCCAGTGTTATTTCAAGGTAGGTAATTTAGCTAAAAGAAGGAAGAAGGAAGGGAAGGTCTGGATTCTCGAGCCTCCGGTTCAAGGATGACGAAAGTTAGGGAGCAAGGATGCTACTCCTCATCACTCCGTCATTCTTGACAAGCGAAGCGAAGAAGAGAATCCAGGGAGAAAGGTAGAGAAAGAAGGAAGAGAAGGCCTGGATCCTCAGCCAGAGAGGCGAAGGATGACGAAAGTTAGGGAGCAAGGA
>Ga0129324_10000613_pt1 | contig 25390 bp, 19 predicted proteins | sample CPBDNA_7_FD_96879 | JGI IMG/M metagenome (GOLD analysis project Ga0129324, IMG submission 96879) | Freshwater to marine salinity gradient microbial communities from Chesapeake Bay, USA - CPBay_Spr_15_0.2_DNA | ecosystem: Environmental > Aquatic > Marine > Coastal | place: USA: Chesapeake Bay... | reverse complement strand
TTCTGAATCCTCCACGTATCATTTACACCATCGCCATTAGAAGAAATTCCTTCGGCAACATTGAGAACTTCTGTACCTGTTTCTCCACCACCATCAATATCAACAAGTGCTAAAGCCAATGCGGAATAATCAGTAAGGTTAATTATATCGTCAGTATTAATGTTACCCTCCAATAGGGAATTGTTATTGGTGTCGTCTAAAGTAGATGGAAGCAGTTCCCAATCTCCATTTTTATAGCCTGCTATAGAAAGGGCTTCGAGGCCGCGTGCCTCTAAAAGAACATCGAGTTTACTTAAAGCATTCCACGAGAGTGAAACTTTGGCATTTCCAGTCGCATTATTAATGCTCCAATAGTGTTGTGGATGAATTTTAAGAACCTGAGCATTTGGGGCAAGATCCTTGTGTGCAGTATGGCGGTAGTCTATTTCAAGATAATCCACCCCAGAGGCTTGACTTATTACAAGCGGTTGCAAGATATTATCGTGTCCAGAAGGAAATTGAAAAAACTGTGGATTATAGACTTTGACATTTCCATCTACATGGGCGCTGTGATCCGCATTTTCCCATTGACTATTCGAAGCAAAAGAAACCACACCACCAGAAGGTCCGTGTTCGGTAATAAAAGAACCCGTTTCGAAAGTAGTGATGGGTGCCTTGATATGAAGTTCCGTGTCTGGAGCAATATAAAAATTACTGTGTAGACTGAATTGGGCGATAGTATATAAAGGAGTAAAAAGAATTATTAGTAAGTAGTTTTTCTTCATAAGCCAGTGAGATTCGAATTCTATTATCTTTGAAAATTAAATTTGTTTATTAAAAACAACAAATTATTTGTTTAAATAATAATAGAATTTTAAAAATATTAAGGAAAAAATTCAAAAATCAAGACATAAATATTTACTATAGTAAACGTGATTGGATGATGTGGTTTAAAATTACTGGTTTTCCAAAAAAAACTAACCCAGCCACCCCTCTCTATCCAAACTTCTGTATTGAATTGCTTCAGCAATATGATCAGAATTAACTTTTTCTAAACGTTCTAAATCGGCGATGGTTCGCGCCACTTTTAATATGCGATCGTAAGCACGAGCAGAAAGTGAAAGTCTTTCCATAGCATTTTTAAGGAGCTGATTCGCAGCAACGTCTAGCGAGCAATATTTCCTAATTTGGCGGGTGGTCATCTGAGCGTTGTAATGTGTTGTTTTCGATTTTTCAAAACGCTCTGATTGAATGTTTCTGGCGAGAATCACCCTTTTACGAATCTCAGCTGAAGACTCAGCAGGTAGGGTGTCTGAGAGTTTTTCAAAAGGAACAGGAGCAACCTCTATATGAATGTCGATGCGGTCCAAAAGTGGGCCAGATATTTTACCCAAATAACGTTGCATTTCAAAAGCGGAGGTATATTGGCTAGTCTTTCTGTCATTGAAATATCCCGAAGGACTCGGGTTCATACTTGCCACCAACATAAAGGAGCAGGGATAAGTGACAGTAAACTTGGCTCTTGATATCGTAACTTCTCGGTCTTCCAGTGGCTGTCGCATGACCTCTAATACCGTACGTTTGAATTCTGGTAATTCATCCAAAAACAACACACCATTGTGGGACATAGAAATCTCCCCGGGTTGCGGGTAAGCGCCACCGCCTACTAATGCTACGTCTGAAATGGTGTGATGAGGACATCGAAAAGGACGAACACTGATCAGTCCTTGGTTTTTAACTTTCCCCACTACCGAATGAATTTTTGTAGTTTCTAGGGCTTCTTGCAATGTCATCGGAGGCAAAATACTTGGCAGTCTTTTTGCCAGCATGGTCTTTCCTGCCCCGGGGGGGCCGATTAGAATCACATTATGTCCTCCTGCCGCAGCGATCTCCATGCATCGCTTGATGGTTTCTTGTCCTTTTACGTCCGAAAAATCATGCTCCGGGTATTTTAATTGTTTTAAAAATTCTTTACGGGTATCAATCGCTGTGGGTCTAAATTTTGATTTATTATTAAAAAAGTCAATTACCTCCTCTAGTTTTTCAAGACCAAAAACTTCTATCCCAGAGACGATTGCAGCTTCTTTTGCATTTTCCTTGGGCAATAGAATTCCCTTAAACCCATCTTTGAGGGCCTGAATTGCGATCGGTAAAGCACCTTTAATGGGTCGGATCTTACCGTCCAATGCCAGTTCCCCCATCATTAAATAATCACCAATGTCAGGGGCATGAATTTGACCTGAAGCTGCCAATATCCCAAGTGTAAGCGGTAAGTCATAGGCAGCACCCTCTTTCCTTAGATCAGCGGGAGCCATGTTGATTGTGATTTTTTTTCCTGGGAGCTTGTAGCCAATATTCTTTAGGGCAGCAGCGATTCTAAAATTACTTTCTCTCACCGCATTGTCGGGTAAACCGACCAGATGGTAACCGATTCCAACGTCAATATTGACTTCAATGGTAATGAGTTGTGCATCCACGCCAAAGACCGCGCTTCCATAGACAGAAATTAACATAAAGTATTGATAAGAATTGGTGTTTAAATATAATGAAATATTAAATACCAGCTCAAAGCCTGATTTATAAGTACAGTTAAACCGCTACTTTAGGGTTTTAAACTTCTGTAATCCTTGCCTTAACCAGTTTTCATAGGTCAACTTGTCCGTATATTGAATGGGCTGATTGAGCAAAACATTGTCAGGACTCATTAGGACATAAAAAGGTTGAGAGGCAGTCTCAAAATTTAAGCTTTGAAATGTCGCCCACTTCTCCCCTATGGTATTGATGGTCTTGATCCTTCCATTGGGATATTGAAAATCAAATTGATCGGTTTCAGGCAACGCCGTCCGGTCATCGATGTATAGAGAAATAATGATAAATTCATCTTTGAGCATCCGATAAACCTCCCCTTGCGACCAAACATTTTCTTCCATTTTTCGGCAATTCACACATGCCCAACCTGTAAAATCAAGCAAAATGGGTTTGTTAGTTTTTAAGGCATATAGCTGACCTGCTTCAAAATCCTTAAAGCAATTTAAAGCCAAAGGACAATCGCTATCTAATTCATAGATACTGTAAAAAACTGGGGGAGGAAAACCACTAAGTAAAGACAATTGTCCCTTTTGATCTTTCCCTAATCCTGTACCGAGATAAACCGCAAAAACTAAAATCAAAACAGCCAGTATTCTTTGAATGGGTTTAATTTTTTCTCCTTTAATGTCATGTGGAAACCTAAACCAGCCCATCAAATAAAGAAACAGCAATAGGGAAATGATTAACCAAATACCTATAAATATTTCTCTTTTCAAAAGTCCCCAATGTCCAACCAAGTCAGCATTCGAAAGGAATTTTAAAGCCAGAGCCAATTCAAGAAAGCCTAAAATCACTTTGATTTTGGTCATCCACCCCCCCGATTTAGGAATCGATTGGAGTGCATTGGGGAAGACAGCAAATAGGGCAAATGGCAAAGCCAATGCTGATCCAAAACCACCCATTCCAATTGTCAGTTGCATCGCCCCTGCATCAGAGGACAAAGAGCTTGCAAGTAATGACCCTAAAATTGGCCCGGTACAAGAAAATGAAACGATTGCCAAAGTGAGTGCCATAAAAAAGATTCCCAAGACCCCTCCGCCTGATGCTGCTGTGTCAGACCGATTGCCCCATCCACTGGGTAAGGTTAATTCGTAATATCCAAAAAAGGAAAAAGCGAAAAAGATAAACACCAAAAAGAAGATGACGTTTAAGACGATATTCGTCGCTATGTTATTCAATATTTGTGGATCTACCGCGTCCAGAAAATGGAAGGGCAAACTTAAAATCAAATAGATAATCAAGATAAAGAATCCATAAAGAATCGCTCTGATGATTCCTTGTTTTTTGGACCCACTGTGTTTTAAGAAAAAAGAAACCGTCAACGGAATCATGGGGAAAACACAGGGTGTGAGCAAAGCAATAATTCCACCAAGAAAACCCAATAAGAACAAATTAAAGTAACCACTCCCCTCACCCTTATTCATGTTTTGATCGAGTAGCGATTTGTCTTTAAAGTTTATCTTTAATTTTTCTGATTTTAATTTACTTGCCGCATTAATGGTTTTTTCTGCAACGGGTTTTACTAAATCGGAGGACAGATTAATATCAAAAGATTCTTCCCTAAAAATACAGACTTTATCATCGCAGGCTTGGTAATTGATTTCTCCCGTAATTTGACTGGTTTCGGGTTTAAGCAATCGGATTCGTTGACGGAAGGATGCTTTTTTATCAAAATAAGAAAGCTCCATTTCAAAAATAGGATCAAATTCAGTAATGCTTTCACTTGTTTTGATTGCCCCAACCAATTCATAAGCTGCTCCTTCATTTTTAAAAACAAATTCTGTTGGCAATGGACCATCTTCTGGTAAATCGAGCGCATAGAGGTGCCAGTTTTCGATAATTGACGCCTCAAAACTCAAAATATATTCGGTGTTTGAAACTTTCTCAAACCCGGTCACCCAAGTCACAGGCTCTTGAGCCTTAAGTATTGTCGTGAATAGAATCGCAAAAAGTAGTAGTAAATTTCTCATTCGAAATAAGTTAATCTATTAGGGTGATTTTGAGGTTGTTTTTATAGGCTGAAGGTGAAATAAAACGTTCGTCACATCGATGACCAATGATCCATACAATTTGATTTTCGGAACATAAAAGCCACTGATTTTCCTTTTGAATTTTAGAAAATTTTTGGTCTTTAAAAAATTTGCTGATCAATTTCTTGCCCCTCATCCCAGAGGGAAAAAAATGGTCGCCCTCTTCCCACTTTCTTATTTTTAAAGGAAATTTAATTTTATCGAATTTCAAAATAGCAGTTTTGTTGTTTGGAGAATTAACAGAATTAGTTTGTTCAAACTTCAGGTTTAATGGAACCATAATTTCTTGAGTATCCTCTAAAATAAAATAAGATTTCGGTTTATCTAATTCTTTTTTAACAGAAATAATTAACTGATCTCGATCTTTTAAAATCCGATGGGTATCAGATTCTAAAAACTTACCCGATTGAGCAGAAACTAAAGCTTTCAGACTTGAAAGGTCTGGGAAACCATATACTCGAAAAAGTTCATACCATAAGGCATCGTTAGACTGAATTGAAATTAATGATTCATTTGAAATATAAATTAATTCTTTATCGAAAAAAAAATATTTTTCTTTAAAATCATTTACAAGTTGGTCAAAGGCAAGGCTAGTTGAATTAAGGTTTGACAATGAAGTTTTGAAACCCTCTAAAAATTGTGGCTGAACTTTTATTAATTCTGGAATTACCTCATGTCTCAATTGATTCCTTAAATAATCTAAAGTTGCATTCGAGCTGTCTTCCCTCCATTCCAATTGATGTTTTTGAGCATGGTTTAAAATCATCTCCCTTGAAAAAGGTAAGAGGGGTCTTAAAAGCGTATTCGTTTGCTCAGGAATCCCCAAAAGTCCTTTGAGACCTGATCCCCGTGACAGGTTGATCAGAAATGTTTCTATGCTGTCATTGAGGTGGTGGCCTGTTGCAATCTTAGAATAATCATTTGCAACCCTTATTTCTTCAAACCATTTATAGCGTAATTCTCTAGCAGCCAACTGTTTAGAAAGCTTATGTTTTTCCATGTGAACCTTGGTGTTAAAAGTGGTTTCAAAAAACTTACAGTTAAATTGTTCGGATAATTTTCGGACAAAAGTTGCGTCTTTATCACTTTCACCTCCTCTAAGATTAAAATTACAATGTGCAATTCCAAAATTTAATTCACTTTTAAAAAACAAATCTGACATTACCACGCTGTCAAGCCCTCCACTAACCGTGAGTAGAATGGAATCACTTTGGGTGATTCCTAAGCTTTTAATATGGGCTTGAAATTCGTGTAACATTTTGCAAATTTAGAGAAGAAATAACTATAATTCATCCCAATAAAAATAAATCCAAAACCGACCTACTATTTCTTTTGTGTCGATTTTTTTTGAAAAACAAAAATAAATGTTGAAATTTGCACTGTTATGATCAATAATAGAATTTTAAATATTGTTTCACCAATCGCTCCGTTGCGCTTTCCGCGTCGCAACCGTCGCCCCTAGTGGGTATGATATAAAGTATGAGACTCAGGTGCGCCCAGTCTCTTTTTCCAAGAACCTTTCTATTTTTTTTAAACCTAAACACATTTGTCAATAATGGAAATTATTATTGCCAACTCAAGACATATTAAACACTCAAAGGCGATTAGCGTTTGTATAGGTGAATCGGCAAAAGTCAGAGGAACTGGTATTGCTAGGAGAAGCGCTGAGTACATCAGTAAAAAAATGGAATCTGGAAATGCGGTTATTGCATTAGACAATGATCAATTTGCTGGATTTTGTTACATCGAAGTCTGGGGGCATGGAAAATATGTCGCGCATTCGGGCTTGATCGTGAACCCAGACCACCGAGGAAAAGGACTTGCAAAGAAAATTAAGCAAAGGGTCTTTAAGCTTTCAGAAGAAAAATATGCCAACGCAAAAATATTTGGAATCACTACTGGAATGGCGGTGATGAATATCAACTATGAACTGGGTTATAAACCCGTTTCCTTTTCTGAATTAACGGATGATCCGGATTTCTGGAAAGGTTGTCAGACCTGCAAGAACTATGACGTATTGACGCGTACAGAAAGAAGTATGTGTCTTTGCACAGGCATGCTTTATGATCCTCAAAAAGATAAAAATAAATTGAAAAATAATTCAAATGGCGAATAAAACATTAGTACTCGCATACAGTGGAGGTTTAGACACTTCCTATTGCCTTAAAAAACTATCACAAGAAGGATTTGACATTCATGCGGTGAGTGTAAATACAGGAGGGTTTTCTTCTGAAGAAGTTAAAAACATGGAAGCCAAAGCGCTAAAAATGGGTGCTTTTTCATATAAATCAATCGACGCGTTGAAATCTTTTTATTCCAAAGTCGTTAAATATTTGGTTTTTGGAAACGTTCTTAAAAATGGTACCTATCCGCTTTCCGTAAGCGCAGAGAGGATCGTTCAGGCACTCGAAATAATCGCTTATGCAAAAGAAATAAAAGCAGACGCCATTGCTCATGGAAGCACGGGAGCTGGGAATGACCAGGTCCGGTTTGATTTGATTTTTCAGGTATTAGCCCCAGAGATAGAAATCATTACGCCCATTAGAGATCAACAACTCTCTAGAGAAGCTGAAATCGAATACCTAAAAGAACAAGGAGTCGAAATGGCTTGGGAAAAAGCTCAGTATTCAATCAACCAAGGTCTTTGGGGAACAAGTGTGGGTGGAAAAGAGACCTTAACATCAGATAAAAGCTTACCTGAATCGGCCTATCCTAGTCAGGTTAAAAATAATACTCCTGAAAAAGTGACCCTTAATTTTGAAAAAGGGGAGCTGGTTGGTTTAAATGGAAAAAAAGATACTGCCGTTAACAATATCATGGCACTACAAGAACTAGCCAAACAGTTTGGAATTGGAAGAGAAATTCATGTAGGAGATACAATTATTGGAATTAAAGGAAGAGTAGGTTTTGAAGCCGCTGCACCTTTAATCATTATAAAAGCACACCACCTTTTAGAAAAACATACGCTCAGCAAATGGCAGTTGTTTCAAAAAGAACAGTCTGGTAGTTTCTATGGAATGTTACTTCACGAGGGGCAATATCTTGATCCAGTAATGAGAGATTTAGAAGCTTTTTTAACGAGCAGTCAGGAAAATGTAACTGGAAAGGTAATGGTAACCCTTCACCCCTATCGATTTGAATTGGAGGGAATCGATTCTCCACACGATTTGATGAATGCCTCTTTTGGCAGTTATGGAGAAATGAACAAAGGTTGGACCGCAGACGAAGCAAAAGGCTTTATCAAAATCATTTCGAATCAAAATAAAATTTACCAACACGTAAATAATAAATAATGAAAAAAGTTGGAATAATAGGAGGTTCAGGGTATACAGGTGGAGAACTAATCAGATTGGTGCTACACCACCCTGCTTTGGAGCTAGATTTTATCTACAGCACCACCAGACCCGGTACACCACTACATGACACACATGTTGATTTATTAGGGACAGAAACTCCTAATTTTACGGATAAGATTAACCCAGCAGTTGATGTGGTTTTCTTGTGTGTTGGTCATGGAAAATCAGCAGGATTTTTAAAAGAAAATAAATTTTCGAAAGCGACAATCATCATTGATTTAAGCAATGATTTTAGATTAAAAAATGATGCTTCTTTTCAAGGTTATGATTTTGTATACGGGCTTCCTGAATTACAAAGAGAGACCATAGAAAAGTCAACTGCCATTGCGAATCCGGGTTGTTTTGCTACAGCAATTCAGCTGGCATTATTGCCTTTGGCAAGAAAGGGTATGATCACCAACCCAGTTCATATAAATGCCACCACTGGAAGTACAGGAGCAGGCGTTGGTTTAAGTGCAAGCTCCCATTTTAGTTGGAGAAACAACAACTTGTCTTGGTATAAACCTTTTACTCATCAGCACTTGGGAGAAATAGGAGAAACCTTAGGCAACCCTAAGCTGTATTTCCTCCCACAAAGAGGTGATTTTACCAGAGGAATTTTTGCCAGTTGCTATACTTTATTTGATGGAAATTTAGAAGACGCAAAAAACATTTATAAGGATTTTTACAAATCACATCCTTTTACGCACGTGTCAGAAAATGAAATTGCATTAAAACAAGTCATTAACACCAATAATTGTGTAATTCATTTGCATCAGTTTGAAGATCAATTATTAATCACCTCAGTGATAGACAACCTTGTTAAAGGAGCATCTGGTCAAGCCATTCAGAATCTGAACCTCATCATGGGTTGGGAAGAAGATTTGGGTTTAAGATTAAAAGCAAGTATATTTTAAAATATTTATAAAATAATAATTATGAAAATAGCCATCATAGGGTCAGGGAATTTAGGTTTAAGTATTGCCAAAGGATTGGTTTATAACAATACTTACACCTCACTTTACCTCACAAAAAGAGACCTAAGTTCAATTGAAAACTGGAAAGAATACAACAATGTCAAAATCACATCTGACAACAAAGAAGCTGTGAAAAATTCTGACATTATCATTTTTACGGTACAACCCTCACAATTTGATTCCATCTTGGAGGACATTAAAGAGGTATTAAATGATAAGCACGTGCTTATCTCTGCAATAACTGGTTACAGTATCGGAAGAATGGAAGATAAATTAGACGCTAAATACCCAATTATCCGAAGCATGCCGAATACTGCTATTTCGGTTGGGAAATCAATGACTTGCTTGTGTTCAAATGTGGTGGGAGAAAAAAGAATTGCCATCGCAGAAGCCATTTTTAATGGACTGGGTACGACAATAAAAATTGATGAAGACAGAATGCAAGCAGCAACGGTTATTTGTGCCAGTGGAATTGCTTTCTGGATGAGATTAATCAGGGCGACCACGCAAGGGGGTGTTCAAATGGGATTTGACGCCGATGAATCGATGCAGATGTCCATGTATACTGCCCTAGGGGCAGCAAGTCTTCTTATCAAAACCAATTCGCACCCTGAAAAGGAAATTGATAAGGTTACTACCCCAAAAGGCTGTACCATCACTGGGTTAAACGAAATGGAACACCAAGGGTTGAGTTCTTCGTTGATTAAAGGTTTGATGGCCTCCTTTGAAAAAATAAATGAAATAAAAATTCAATGAAATTATTTGATGTATATCCTTTGTACGATGTCTGTCCAGTAAGGGCAAAAGATGTCCATGTCTATGATGAGAAAGGAACCGAATACCTTGATCTCTATGGAGGTCATGCAGTCATTTCGGTGGGCCATGGTCATCCACATTATGTGGAGCAACTTGAAAAACAACTACATAAAATCGCCTTTTATTCCAATGCAATTATCAACCCTTTGCAGCAAGAATTGGCAGATAAAATTGGGAATCATTCTTGTTTGCATGACTATCAAATGTTCTTGTGTAGTTCGGGTGCCGAAGCCAATGAAAATGCCCTGAAACTGGCTTCCTTTCAGACAGGAAAAAAAAGAGTGATTGCATTTAAAAATGCTTTTCATGGAAGAACCAGTGCTGCGGTTGCAGCGACTGACAACAGAAATATTAATGCACCGTTAAACCAGCAACAAGAAGTTACATTTTTAGCTTTCAATGATGCGCAAGCGCTAGAGGAAGAGCTAAAAAAAGGAGATGTATGTGCTGTTATTTTCGAACCCATTCAAGGGGTCGGAGGACTAGACATGCCTGAAGATGATTTTGTTTTTCAAATGGAAACTTTGTGCAATCAATACAATACTTGCTTAATCGCTGACGAAGTTCAATCTGGATTTTCTAGATCTGGGACTTTCTTTGCTTTTCAAAAAAACAACATTAAGCCGCACATCATCACCATGGCCAAAGGAATGGGAAATGGTTTTCCAATTGGAGGTATTTTGGTACATCCTGACATAGAGGCCAAATACGGGATGCTCGGTACAACATTTGGAGGAAATCACTTGGCATGTGTTGCCTCGATTGCTGTTTTGGATATTCTTAAAAATGAAAACTTACAAAACCATGCCAAAACCATGGAAGCCTATTTTATATCACTTGCCAAAAAGTTAAATGGGGTTAAAATTAAGGGAAGAGGACTCATGCTGGGCTTAGAATTTGACTTTGAAGTGGGACCACTTAGAAAAAGGCTTATTTATGAAAAACATATTTTTACTGGAGGAAGTAGCAATAAGAACGTATTGAGAATCTTACCTCCTTTGACCGTTCAAAAGGCACATTTTGATCAGCTTTTTGAAGCATTAGAAGAATTATTATGAAGCATTTTATCACCTTAGCAGATTTACCAGATTTTAAAGAAACACTTTCCAGCGCAATTGAATTAAAAAAAGATGCTACTAAATTTGATTCCATTGGAAAGGGTAAGACTTTGGGGATGTTGTTCTTTAATCCCAGTTTAAGAACTCGGTTGAGCACTCAAAAAGCTGCTCAAAACTTGGGGGTTCATACCATGGTTATGAATTTCAGTAATGAAGCTTGGGCGCTAGAATTTGAGGATGGAACCAGAATGAGTGGACTCAGGTCGGAACACGTAAAAGAAGCTGCTGCAGTAGTTTCTCAGTATTGCGATATGGTTGCCATTCGAGCATTTGCTTCACTTACGGATAAGGAAAAAGATGAGGCTGAAATTGTATTAAAAAACTTTGCCAAATATGCGAGTGTACCCATTATCAACATGGAAAGTGCTACTGCGCATCCTTTGCAAGGATTGGCAGATGCCATTACAATTACTGAACACCAAACCATTCATAGACCCAAAGTCGTTTTGACATGGGCGCCGCATCCAAAAGCACTTCCCCATGCCGTTGGAAATTCATTTACAAAAATGATGAACTACATGGAAGCAGATTTTATAATTGCGCATCCAGAGGGCTACGCATTGAATCCTGAAATTACTAAAGGAATTAAATGTGTCACCAACCAGGAAGAAGCATTAAAAGGGGCTGACTTTGTATATGCAAAAAATTGGTGTTCTTATGAACAATATGGACAAATACTCAGAACCGATGATGAATGGATGCTTACCCAAGAAAAAATGGAATTGACAAACAATGGAAAGTTTATGCATTGCCTTCCGATAAGAAGGAACATTGTAGCGGCTGATGGTGTATTGGACAGCCCAAATTCTTTGGTTATAAAACAGTCAGAAAACAGAACTTATGCGGCACAAGCCGTCTTAAAACAACTTTTGGAAAATGGATAAGCTTTCTGTTGTCAAAATTGGTGGAAATGTAATTGAGGACACTGAAATCTTAGCCTCTTTTTTAAAGGATTTCACAGCACTTGATGGATTAAAAATCTTGGTTCATGGAGGTGGAAAAAAAGCCACCGAAATGGCACATCAACTTGATGTCCCTGTTCAAATGATAGAAGGCAGAAGAATCACAGATGCTGCCAACTTAGAAATCATCACCATGCTATATGGTGGTAAAATCAACAAGAATATTGTAGCCAAACTACAAGCTTTGAACTGTAACTCGATTGGACTTTCTGGGGCAGACGGCAACGCGATATCGGCCGTAAAAAGACCTGTTGATAAAATAGATTATGGTTTTGTTGGAGACATTACTGCTGTTAATGAAAAACTATTTCAATTACTTCTGAATAATGGGCTCAACCCCGTATGTTGCGCCCTATCTCATGATGAAAAAGGGCAGTTACTAAACACTAATGCAGACACGATTGCAGCATCAATTGCAAAAGCTTTGTCTAAACATTTTGAAGTATCTTTGTGGTATTGTTTTGAAAAAAACGGAGTACTCAGATCCATTGAAGACGAGCAAAGTGTCATTGAGTCCATTCAGCCGACAAACTATGCTGACCTCAAGTCAAAAGGAATCATTAATGCAGGAATGATTCCTAAAATTGACAATTGTTTTGATGCGTTAAGTAATGGGGTAAAAATGGTTAAAATTGGCTCCCCTAAAATGATTAATGGAAATGATAATCATACTACCTTGATATTATAATATGAAAAATGAATTGACAGAAAAAGCAATTGCATTGTTAAAGGATTTAATCGGTATTCAGTCGTTTTCAGGCGCTGAGAATAAAACTGCTGATAGAATCGAGCAATGGTTTGTGCTGAATGAAGTGGAGTTTAATAGAGATGGAAATAATGTTTGGGCTTTAAATAAATATTATGATTCGAGTAAGCCCACCTTACTTTTAAATTCCCACCATGATACCGTAAAACCCAATGCTGCTTATACAAGAGACCCCTACAAAGCAGAAGTTATTGATGGGAAACTCTATGGATTGGGAAGTAACGATGCGGGAGGGGCATTGGTTTCCTTGATCGCTTTATTTACTCATTACTACAATCATAAAGAATTAAAATACAATCTCCTCATCGCAGCAAGTGCTGAGGAAGAAATTGCTGGGGAAAATAGTTTGAGAGGATTATTGTCTAAACTCCCCAAGATAGATCTGGCCATCGTGGGCGAACCTACGGAAATGCAAATGGCAATAGCTGAAAAAGGCTTGATCGTTTTTGATGGAGTTATCGAAGGAACTGCAAGTCATGCAGCACATCAAAACAATGACAGTGCCATTATGAAGTTACCTAAAATTTTGGAGTGGTTTGGAGATTTTTCTTTTGATAAAAAATCAGATTTGCTTGGTCCCGTTAAGGTGACCGTAACGCAAGTTGAAGGAGGGAAAGAACACAATGTCATTCCAGCGAAAGTGAATATTGTTGTTGACGTCAGAGTAAATGATAAATACACCAACGAGGAAGCTGCTGAAATATTAATTAAAGAAGCCCCTTGTAAATTAACTCCCAGGTCATTGAGATTGGGATCCTCTTCTATTGATGTCCATCATGAATTGATTCAATCCGGAATTAAATTAGGTAGAACCACCTATGGATCTCCTACCCTTTCTGATCAAGCAGCACTGGAATGTTCTTCCCTAAAAATGGGACCGGGATTGTCCACCAGATCACATACAGCAGATGAATATATTTTTGTTAATGAGATTGAGGAGGCCATTGATATTTATATTAAGTTATTAGGAGAAATTTTATAATAAATAATAAAGAAAGCATGAAACTTTGGCAAAAAAAACAATCGGCACACGAAAAAATAGATCACTTTACTGTCGGTAGAGACCGGGAGTATGACCTTGTTTTGGCGGCATATGATTGTACAGCTTCCATTGCGCATGCAAAAATGCTGTCCAAAATAGGGTTATTAACTGAAAAAGAATCGCAAACATTAACTTCAGAACTCGAAGCTTTAAAAACTTTGGCTGAAGCAAGTAACTTTGTAATAGAAGATGATTTCGAAGACATGCATTCTAAGATTGAGTTTGTGTTAACCGAAAAACTAGGAGACCTAGGTAAAAAAATTCATACCGCCAGATCGAGAAACGATCAAGTTTTAGTTGCAATTCATCTTTATCTAAAAAAGGAAATAAGTGAAATAAAATCTTTATTACTTGAGTTTTTCAACCTTTTAATGGAACTCGCTGAAAATCACCAAAATGATTTAATGCCAGGCTACACTCACTTTCAGGTGGCCATGCCCAGCTCCTTTGGTTTATGGTTTTCTGCTTATGCAGAAAGTTTAATTGATGATTTAACGCTTCTTAATGCTGCTCAAAAAATAGTGGATCAAAATCCTATGGGAAGTGCCGCAGGCTATGGCTCCTCGTTTCCTATTGACAGGGAAGAAACCACTCAGCTAATGGCTTTTTCTGGCTTGAAGTACAACGTTATGGCAGCTCAAATGAGCAGAGGTAAGGCAGAAAAAATCACAGCAACAGGTATCGCTAGTGTTTCAGCAACACTTTCAAAGCTTGCAATGGACATCTGTTTGTACATGAGTCAAGAATTTAATTTCATCACTTTTCCCGACAATTTGACAACGGGATCGAGCATCATGCCGCATAAGAAAAATCCAGATGTTTTTGAATTGATTAGAGGGAAATGTAATTTACTACAAGGGCTTCCTAATCAATTGGCGCTATTGAGCTCAAATCTCCCAGGAGGGTATCACAGGGAAATGCAATTGGCTAAGGGTCCAATCATCGACGCGATTCAGGAAATAAAAAGCTGCTTGGATATTTTTACTTTTAGTTTAAAAGAAATTCAAATCAGAAAAGACATCCTTAAAGATTCAAAATACGATTATGTGTTTAGTGTTGATACTCTCAACGAATGGGTAAAAGAAGGAATGCCTTTTAGAGATGCCTACCGAAAAATGGGAAGTGATATCGCTGATGGAAATTATGCTCCAAATCGCGATTTGGATCACACCCACGTTGGGAGTTTGGGTAATTTATCTTTGGATAAAATTAAAGCTAAAATGAAAAAGGCATTGGAATAAACCAATGCCTTTATATTTTCAAAATTTCAGAAACTCATTACATGTGCAGAGCGCGATCACCAGTAGCTGCAAGCGCGGCTTCTTTGACTGCTTCGGCATAGGTAGGATGCGAGTGACTCATTCTTGCAATGTCTTCGGCTGAAGCTCTAAATTCCATTGCGGTAACAGCTTCGGCGATTAGATCGGCAGCTCGTGCGCCAATCATATGAACACCTAAAACCTCATCGGTAGTCGCATCGGCAAGTATTTTAACAAAACCATCTAAGTCTCCACTGGCTCTGGAACGTCCCAACGCACGCATTGGGAATTGACCGCTTTTATAATTTATACCAGCACTTTTTAATTGTTCTTCTGTTTTTCCAACAGCAGCGACTTCCGGCCAAGTATAAATAACGTTAGGAATTAAATTATAATCAATATGAGGCTTTTGACCTGCAAGTATTTCAGCAACCATCACTCCTTCTTCTTCAGCCTTATGCGCCAACATTGCACCACGAACAACATCTCCAATAGCATAGACATTCGGTGCAGAGGTTTGCATATAATCGTTCACCTCAACTTGTCCACGATCGGTGATTTTTACCCCCACTGCTTCAGCATTTAAATTGTCGGTATAAGGACGTCTCCCAACAGATACCAGACAATAGTCTCCTTCAAAAGAAACTTCGTTGCCTTTGGCATCTTTTGCCAGAACCGTTACAAGGTCTCCATTTCGGGTAACATTGCTTACTTGATGGGATAAGTAAAACTTAACTTTTTGTTTTTTCATCACTTTCATCAATTCTTTTGAAAGTGCGGCATCCATAACAGGAGTTATCCTGTCTGCATATTCTATTACAGAAACCTCGGCACCCAATCGACGGTAAACTTGACCCAACTCTAATCCAATTACACCTCCACCCACTACAACCAAGTGCTTTGGAATTTCTTTTAGTTTTAAAGCTTCTGTTGAGGTAATAACTCTTTCTTTATCAAGTGTTATAAAAGGCAAACTCCCTGGTTTCGATCCAGTTGCTATAATGATATTTTTTGCAGTAATTTCTAGTTCTTGATCCCCTTTTATGGTCAAAGTTGTTGCATCTTTAAAAGAGCCCAATCCTTGAAATACAGTGATTTTATTTTTATCCATCAAAAAGTCAATTCCCTTTGTGGTCTGTTCTACAACAGCTGCCTTGCGGGAAATCATTTTCTCAAGATTAACTTTTATTTCCCCGGGGATTTCTATACCATGTCCATCGAAATGCTTCACTGCATCCTCATAATGATGAGAAGAGTCTAGAAGAGATTTTGAGGGAATACAACCTACATTCAAGCAAGTTCCTCCTAAGGTTTTATATTTTTCTATTAATGCTGTTTTCATACCCAACTGAGCACATCTGATTGCGGCTACATAGCCTCCAGGTCCTGATCCAACAACGGCAACGTCAAAAGATTGCATAATCTTATTTTTTATTTGATTCAAAAATACAAATGTTTGTGGCTTCCCTACTCAATGGAATATTTTTTTTTTAAAAAAATACAACCCATTCGTTTTAATCTCAATGGGATTTTAATTTTTAGCTTAATTTTAAATCATAAAAGTCTAACTTGTAAAAAAGAAAAATCATACAATTGAAAACACCTTCTCTGCCCCTTAAAGTCGCTTTAATACCAGTTGTCGTTTTAGTTATATTATTGGCTTTTAATGTCTTCATTTATGGAGATGACGCACTCAGCGGATCTAACCAATTCATACTTTTAGTGGGAGCTGCAGTTGCGAGCTTGATTGGTTTTCTAAAAAAGGTTGATTATGAAACACTATTAAAAAAAATTGGTAAAAACCTAAAATCTGTATCGGGTGCAATTCTAATTTTATTATTTGTTGGCGCACTCGCTGGGACCTGGCTATTGAGCGGTATCATTCCAGCAATGATTTATTATGGGTTACAAATCATTCATCCTTCTGTGTTTTTACCAGCATGTATTATGATTTGCGCAATTATTTCGTTGGCCACTGGAAGTAGTTGGACCACCTCGGCCACAGTCGGGATTGCACTTATAGGAATTGGAAGAGCGATGGACTTACCCGTCGGAATGGTCGCGGGAGCAGTGATTTCAGGAGCCTACTTTGGAGATAAGCTTTCCCCTTTAAGTGACACAACAAACCTAGCACCTGCGATGGCAGGAGGATCGCTATTTACCCACATTCGTTATATGACCCTCACTACCCTACCTAGCATAACAATTACTTTTTTTGTTTTTGTGATTCTTGGACTTACTCAAACAAGTAATGAAAATGTCGACACGCTGAGCCTGATCACTGCCATTACAGATAAGTTTAACATCAGTCTTTGGTTGTTTGTCGTTCCGATTTCCGTAATACTAATGATTATTAAAAAAGCACCCCCATTAGTGGCATTATTCATTGGGACGCTTTTAGGTGCCGTTTTTGCTTTAATTTTTCAAACAACATTAATTCTTGAGCTTTCGGGTGGAGAAAAACTAGACTATACCAGTGTCTATAAAACCATAATGAATGCCATTACTATCGATACCCAAATTAAAACATCGAACGTGCTTCTCAATGAGTTATTCTCTTCGGGTGGGATGCAGGGAATGCTCGGAACCATCTGGTTGATTATCTGCGCTATGGTTTTTGGTGGGGTAATGGATGCAATCGGCGCACTTAAATCTATCAGCAATGCCCTTTTAAAATGGGCAACTTCCACCTTTCAACTTTTTGCCAGTACGGTCGCCTCCTGTTTGGCCATTAATCTGACAGCTTCTGACCAATATCTTTCAATAGTAATTCCTGGTAAAATGTTTGCCAAGGCCTACAAGGATAGAGACTTAGCTCCAGAAAACTTAAGCCGAACACTTGAAGACTCTGGAACAGTGACTTCGGTATTAATCCCTTGGAACACCTGCGGAGCTTATCAATCCGGTGTCTTAGGGGTCTCTGTTGGAGACTATTTTATTTATGCTATTTTTAATTGGGTCAGTCCAATAATGACTTTGATTTATGCCGCATTCAGTATTAAAATCAAGATGATTAGCGCTAGTAAATAAGGACGCTAAAAATGTATTTCAGATTAATTAATAATAGTAATTCAAATTAAAAATAGTTGACAAAGCCTACACTTTTTTCTAGTCCCTATTTATTTAGAGGTTTTGAATTTGAATTCGTATTTTTGTAGAACAAGTTCAATCAATGGCAAAAAAGCGATCAGGCCCTCGTGTCCCTGAATTTACGAAAAACAAGGAAAAGAAACAGCGCAGTAGAGAAATCTTGCTAGGCAGTTTTCTTATGCTCACCGGGTTTCTACTGATTGTCTCTTTTATATCTTATTTCTTCAATTGGCAAGCCGATCAAAGTACAGTCGAAGCTTTCTTGGATCGAAATATTCAGTCAAAAAATATTTTAAATAAAATTGGTGCCGCCATCAGTCATTTTTTTATTTATAAATTATTTGGAATTGCATCTTTTATAGTTCCTTGCTTGATCGCGTACTCGGGTTATCTGCTTTTTTTTAGTAAATCAAAAACATCTTTATTGATGTATTGGAGTTGGGGAATTTCCTATATACTATGGATCACTATTGCCTTAGGTTTCTATCATTCCTTATCCCCATTATTAAGTGGTTTGGTCGGTTTTGAAATCAATTCCTTTTTGGTGATCTATATGGGTAATGTTGGTTTGGTTACTGTTCTAATCTTTTTGATCTTATGCATTTTGGTGATTCAGTGGAAACTAACTCCTGAAAAAATCATTAATATTTTTAGCAAAAAAGAAGTCAATCACCCAGAAGAAGCCCCACTAGAAAATAGTTTAGATTTTGAAATGGAAGACTTTTTAGAAAGGCCAGTAGGTGAAAAAGAAATCCCTTTAGAAAATGTCACATCAAGCCCTTCAATGGAAATCATTGAGCCAGTAGCAGCTTCCGAGCCTGAAGTGGCAGAAGAGCTAACCATTGAGGTTGAAAAGATAAATGAAGAGGAAAGTATTACGGACAATCTCGCGCAAGAGTTAGTGGAAAAGTATGGTTTTTTTGACCCCACCCTAGAGTTGAGTAAATATCGTTTTCCTTCCTATGATTTATTAAAGGATTACGGAGAAAGTACGATTACCATCAACCAAGAAGAACTTGAACTCAATAAGAACAAAATTGTAGATACTTTAAACAATTATAAAATTGGAATTTCTAAAATTAAAGCGACCGTTGGGCCAACAGTTACTTTGTATGAAATTGTTCCTGAGGCAGGAATTAGAATTTCTAAAATTAAAAATTTAGAGGATGATATTGCACTTTCTCTTTCCGCATTAGGTATTCGAATTATTGCACCAATTCCAGGAAAAGGAACCATCGGAATAGAAGTTCCAAATCAAAACCCTAGTATTGTTTCCATGCGATCAGTTATAAGTTCTCCTAAATTTCAAAAGGCTGAAATGGAACTTCCCATTGCATTGGGTAAAACCATAAGCAACGAAACTTTTGTTGTAGACTTAGCAAAAATGCCTCACCTGCTTATGGCAGGAGCCACAGGTCAGGGAAAGTCTGTAGGATTAAATGCAGTGCTTTCTTCCTTGTTATATAAGAAACATCCTTCTGAAGTTAAGTTTGTTTTGGTCGATCCTAAAAAGGTTGAGTTAAATATTTACAGTAAAATTGAAAGACACTATTTGGCCAAACTTCCCGATATGGAAGATGCAATAATCACCGATAACAATAAAGTAATTCACACCCTTAATTCTTTATGTATTGAAATGGACAATCGGTATGAATTGCTTAAAAATGGAATGTGTCGTAATTTAAAAGAATACAACACCAAGTATCGTGAGCGTAAATTAAACCCCAACGATGGTCACAGTTTTTTGCCTTATATCATTTTGGTTGTTGATGAATTTGCTGACCTGATAATGACCGCTGGAAAAGAGGTTGAAACCCCCATTGCTCGACTGGCGCAACTTGCCAGAGCAATCGGAATACACTTAATTATTGCAACGCAACGACCCTCTGTTAATGTCATAACAGGGATTATTAAAGCCAACTTCCCTGCTCGGATTGCCTTTAGAGTAGCTTCTAAGACCGATTCAAGAACCATTCTCGACTCTGGAGGCGCCGATCAACTGATTGGACGTGGAGACATGCTTTATACCCAAGGAAATGATTTGACTAGAATTCAGTGTGCATTTATCGACACTCCAGAAGTTCAAAAAGTTGCTGATTATATCGGAGGACAAATGGGCTATCCTGATGCCTATTTACTCCCAGAATATGTAGATGAGAACACCAGTACTCTGGATATTGATCCTTCTGAAAGAGATGACCTTTTTAGAGCTGCTGCCGAAGTGATTGTAACTGCCCAACAAGGATCAGCCTCTCTACTGCAACGGAAATTAAAACTTGGATATAATCGTGCTGGAAGAATCATTGATCAAATGGAATCTGCCGGAATCGTAGGTCCCTTTGAAGGCAGTAAAGCGCGACAAGTGTTGCTGCCAGATCTAGTTGCATTGGATATATTTTTTAAAAATGAAGGGCTCTAAATTTAACCTCATGAATAATAAAATTTTATTTTTAATTGTTTGCTTAAATGCTTTTTTTATTGAAGCTCAAACTTCAATGGAAGCAAAAAAGCTATTAGAAAATGTTTCTAAACAAATCGAGAGTTATGATAACATAAAGTTTGAGTTTAATTATGTTTTAAACAATCGTAAAGAACAAATTAATCAAGAAAGCAAAGGAGAAATAACCGTAGCCGGAGATTTATACAAATTAGATTTCCTTGAAGCTACTCAGCTCTACGATGGCAAGTCTCTACATACCATAATTCCTGAAAACGAAGAAATCACAATTACTACTCCGGAGGAAGGCGACGATTTTGGAATCAATCCAACAGCGTTATTACATTTTTACAAAGAGGGTTATGATTATCAATGGGACATAACACAGCGAATTGAGGGTAAAAAAATTCAGTTTGTTAAATTAATCCCCACCGAGGAAGATACTGAAATACTTTTGATATTAATTGGAATTGATGTCTCAAGAAAGCACATTTTCAGAATCATTGAAGTCGGAATAAATGGAACTTATACTACGCTAACGATCAATGACATGCAAGTGAACACGCCTTTGTTGGAAGATTATTTCGTGTTCGATAAAAAAAAATATCCTGATTATTATATAAACGACTAGGATGTTAAAAATCATTGACCGTTATCTTATAAAAGAATACCTGACCCGTTTGGTCAGTGTTTTCAGTATTTGTTTTTTAATTTTTATTGTACAGACTTTTTGGCTGTTTATTGATGAACTGGCAGGTAAAGGACTCGATTTTGATACAATTTTAAAATTCTTGGTTTATTACTCTCCAAAGTTAATTCCTTTGGTTTTACCATTATCGGTTGTTTTGGCTTCTTTGATGACTTTTGGATCACTGGCTGAAAACTATGAATTTGCCGCAATGAAATCCACAGGGATTTCTCTTTTCCGTGCCATGACTCCCTTGATTATACTTCACATTGCATTGGGCATAGGAGCATTTTATTTTTCAAACCATGTCATTCCTTATGGAGAATTAAAATCTTATAACCTAAGGAAAAATTTAGCGAAATTAAAGCCAGCCATTGCGATTAGGGAAGGAGTGTTTAACGATTTGGGGCAGATGAGTATTAAGGTGAAAAGAAAGTACGGCCCGGATGACAGATTGTTAGAAGATGTAATTATTCATGAAAAAACTAAAGATTACACCAACAGAATCGTAATTAAAGCGGTCAGTGGAGAACTTAAAAGCAAAACGACTGATGCCAATCTTCAACTGGTTTTATATGACGGGAATCGATATGAAGAAATTAAAGAAAACGGCAATCGCAACAAATACAGGTACCCCCATGCAAAAGTTCATTTTAAAGAATATATAATGAATATCGATTTATCTCAATTCAACAATATCGATCTCACAGAAGAGAAATACACTACCACCTACAGGATGCAAAAAGTAGCTCAACTCAGAACCAGTATTGACTCTCTCGAAATTTACTTTAAAGCTCAAAAGAAAATTTTTGGTGAAAATTTAAATAAAAAATATTCCTTAAAAAAAGTCAGGCAATCAAAGAAGGGAGAAGAAGTTCTGAAAGACACTTTATTCCAAGCCAATGTGCTTGATTTTGTTGATAAGAAAGACCTCTGGAAGGTAAGACAGACGATTCAAAAATCAATCAGCACAACCAAAGGAATCATAACCAGTTTGGAAAATAATAAACGTAATTATTTTATTTATCAAAAAAACATCAATCTGCACAAGATCGCTTTCTATGATCGTTTTACTTTAGTTTTCGCCTGTATTTTTCTCTTTTTGATTGGTGCTTCTATTGGTGCGATTATCCGAAAAGGAGGCTTGGGTCTGCCCCTGGTGATCGCCGTTGTCATTTTCTTATCCTACCACTACATTGGTATCTTTGGTAAAAATGCGGCAGAAGACAATAGTGTATCCCCTGAATTTGCCAGTTGGATCTCGACTCTTATTATTGCGCCATTCGGGTATTATTTAACAAAACGGGCTAACTCGGATAAACCATTTATTAATTTTGATTTTATTACAGTTCCGATTTATAATTTATTTAAAAAATATACAAGCAAAGAAAGTGCTTGATCCTTATGGAAAAAATAGTATTAAATAGTATTGAAGAAGCAATTGAAGCCATAAAAAATGGTGAGATCATCATAGTTGTTGACGATGAAAATCGTGAAAATGAAGGAGATTTCATTGCCGCAGCTGATGTGATAAATCCTAAAATGATAAATTTCATGGCCACTCATGGAAGAGGACTCATCTGTGCGCCCTTGACTGAGAAAAGATGCAACAAACTTCAATTGGATCGAATGGTCAGCAATAATACTGATCCAATGGAAACTGCCTTTACCATTTCGGTTGATTTAAAAGGAAATGGCATTTCAACTGGAATATCTGCTTCCGATAGGTCGAGAACTATTCAGGCCTTGGTCGATCCTAAAACAGCTCCCTTTGACCTTTCTCGGCCTGGTCATGTATTTCCTTTGATTGCAAAAGAAGGTGGTGTGCTGAGAAGAACAGGACATACAGAAGCAGCGATAGACTTTGCTAGATTGGCAGGATTTAATCCTGCAGGGGTTATTGTTGAAATAATGAATAAGGATGGGTCCATGGCGCGATTGCCAGAATTGTGGGAAGTTGCTCAAAAATTTAATTTGAAGATTGTCTCTATTGAAGATTTGGTTGCCTACAGAATGCAACACGATAGCCTAATCATTAAAAAATCAGATACTGAAATTGAAACCCGTTTTGGAAAATTTCGTTTAAGAGCCTATCAACAAACCACGACCAGTCAGGTGCACCTTGCTTTAAGCAAAGGTAATTGGACTGAGGAGGAAGCCGTATTAACACGGATAAATTCTTCTAGGATAAACAACGATGTGTTGGGTATGATAACGGGGAAAACTAACTCTGGATTAGAAGATATTTTTTCTTTAATTAATAAAAATGAAAAAGGAGCTGTCCTTTTTATTAATCAAGAACAGTCGGCAGAAAATTTATTATCCAGAATTGAAACTCTAAAAAAAATGCAAACTGAGGGACAAATTGACAAAGCACCTCCGTTGATCATGGACAGTAGAGATTTTGGTATTGGAGCGCAAATTCTTCATGATCTTAAAATTAAAAAACTCACCGTAATTAGCAACTCTTCCAATAAACCACGAATCGGGATTACTGGTTATGGATTAGAAATCACTGGCTACATTAATTATTAGTCAAAAAACCAAAGTTTGATGCTGATCGCGATTACCATGATTAGCATCATAATTCTTATCACACGATCCCCTTTTTTTACAGACCAACGACTTGACCACCACGCCCCTATAGCGGTTCCAAGCGACATCCAAAGACCTACTATCCAATCGACTTTTCCGTTGTAGGCAAAAAGTGCGAGCGCCAGAGAAGTGTAAACTGCAATCAGTGCAACCTTGGTGGCATTTGTTTTAATTAATGATATCCGATTAAAGCCATTCAAGAAGATAATTATTACAAACCCAATTCCAGCATTGATGAACCCTCCATAAATTCCGATAAAAAAAAATGCAATGATCGATAAATATAAATATTTTCCAGTCACACGTTCTTCAATAACTTGAACTGTATTTTTATTTTTAACAATGGTTAGCAAACCAACAACAACCAAAATGATTGCAAGTATTCTATTAAAAGTTTCTCCTTTAATATCAACTGCTATTTTAGCGCCAATCAATGCACCAACTGAGGCAGAAATACCCAAATAAAGGCTAAAAGGGTAAGAAGAGATTCCTTTACTTTTATAACCCGCCGTACCAACAAGTGCCTGCGTTAGGATTACAATTCTGTTGGTACCATTGGCAATCACTGGAGGTAAACCCAAGAATATCAATACCGGTAGGGTGAGAAGTGACCCCCCTCCGGCTAGTGTGTTGATAAATCCAACAACAAAGCCAACTCCAATAAGTGTAAAGTAATAAAAGAAGTCCTCCATATGAGAGAAAATACAAATGTACAAAATTGAATTATTTATAATTTTTCTATGGTTTGAAAATAAATAATAATACTACATTTGCAACCGCCAAGGAGAAATGGCAGAGTGGTCGAATGCGGCAGTCTTGAAAACTGTTGAGGGTCACACCTCCGGGGGTTCGAATCCCTCTTTCTCCGCATAATAGCCCTGAAGACCAAGTGTTTTTAGGGCTTCTTTTTTTAGTTGCCTCTAATGTTGCCTTTTCCTCTGTTTTACAACCTTCATTCTAATATCTAAAATTTAACAGTTTTATTATTGAGTATCTTGAAGTATTCAAATAGAAATCTAATTCAATTAATATTATGTATATAATAACCAGGCATTGACAGCCTTAATCTCTGCTATTGCCTAAATCTAAAAACCTTGAATTTAAAAACAGAATACTTTAACTTCCTCCAACAGTTGAATTTGAACTACTTCACCACTTGAAGAAAACCTTACAAGATCTATACAATGGCGTTAAGAAACTGGATTATTAAACTTCTAAAGACCTCGAACAAAGTTGAGAATGTCTGATCATCCCCCAAAAATAGAACAGTAAGTTGAGTTCAAAAAAGAATCTTAAATTTACTATTATGACCTGAAGAAAATTCACCTCAAAGTTTAAAACTAAATTAGTTTTAGAATCACCAAAAGAATGAGAGACGATAAAGTCTTTAGCACAGAAATTTGAAATCACTCATCAACATATTAAATTAAGGAAGTGAGAGTTTCTATCTCAAGCTGAAAAGGTATTTACTAAAGGGATCAAATCAAAGAAGAGTGAGGCAGAACTCAAAAGAGGAATGATTATTAAAAGTAATTGGACAACAAAAAGTGGAGCTTGATTTTTTAAAGAATGCCTTGCGATGAAATCCATTAAAGAAAAAAGAACAATTGTAAGCAGGGATCATTCTAAACTAAGGGTTAACATATAAATCAAATTACTACAGCTACATCGCTCTGGTCTTTAATTATTATCCTATAGGCAAGAGAG
>Ga0129324_10000612_pt1 | contig 25415 bp, 23 predicted proteins | sample CPBDNA_7_FD_96879 | JGI IMG/M metagenome (GOLD analysis project Ga0129324, IMG submission 96879) | Freshwater to marine salinity gradient microbial communities from Chesapeake Bay, USA - CPBay_Spr_15_0.2_DNA | ecosystem: Environmental > Aquatic > Marine > Coastal | place: USA: Chesapeake Bay... | reverse complement strand
TTGGCGGAAAATAAACAGTGTGAGGATCATAAACACTAGCGACGGCATTAAAGAACTTCTCCAGGTGATCCATACGACGGTCTTTTTTAAGACGTGTAAAAAATCTCTCATATTTTTCGTTTACTGATTTATGAGCTTTTTTTCTAAGCTCTTTATCAGAAACTATTTTCTTTTGCTTTTTCTTTTTTTCTTTTTTATCTTTTTATTCCTTAATCTCTTTCTTTAGATCTTTTTGAGATTCAATTGACGACATATAATTGTTCAAAACAGCTTGTTTATAAACTTTTCTCCAGTGATCCTGTAACTCTTTCTTTGTTTTAAAGAAGCTTCTTTTTTCTGGATCAAGTTCTAACTTCTCGTCCTTTTTAAAGTTAAAATCTTTTTTAAATCTCTTCTTACGATAAGCTGCTAGTTCATCGATACGCTTGTTATAGATGGCAACCGTTTCATTAAGAAGCTTATGCTCCCCTGAAATCATTTGATCATCTAGTTGAAAGCGATATTTCCTTAACTTTTTAACATCTGAGGCAAGAAAGAACTGATGCCCAAAATCAAAGCGCTTAATAAACTCTTCAAAGGCCTTCTCAGATAAACTGTCATCCAATTTTTTTCTGGTGTAATGATGCTTCTTTAATTTTTCTCTAATGAGATTACCAATAAGCCTTTCGACACTCTTATCGACTTTCTCCTGAGTAACAGCTTCCGTAGACATGCTCTTGTCTGCCATCACATAGGATAGGGTCAGGAACTGGGATAAAACTAAAAAGGATAGAAATAACTTTCTCATTAAAACTCCATTAAATTATCAAAACAGGTTTATCTAAAACCTATAATTAGGGATAAAACCTTGGTTTTTCTCAAATATCCCTTTCCTCTATAATAATGTAAGGCCTATTTTGCTAAAAGGGTGAAATATCCCCCTAGTCAAAATAGCGACACTCCAACTTTGCCTATTATATCAAAAAGGTTGGTCTCCGAGGTCATTTTATTTACCTTCTTAACCAGACTTTTACATTCAAGCTACATAATCCACACTAATGACGAGGAGAGCAGAAGCAATGCAATAAAGGAGAGGACTAATTTCCCATTGTCAGAAGAAGCAACTCTTCTAAAATGAACATCTAAATCATTATCCGAGGAAATTAGGCATGGAAGGCATAAATAGCGCTTACTTAAAAACACCATCACTCAAAGGAGATATTATCGTTTTTATTACTGACGATGACCTCTGGTCAGTAAGTCGCTTTGGCGGGAGTGCGCACCGACTAACAAACTCTCACGGAATTTGTCGTGAGCCCCACATTTCACCAGATGGATCAAAAATTGCTTACCTAAACAATTCCAATGGGCAATATGATATCTATTGTATCGCTGTTCAGGGTGGCATTCCTGAACGAATAACATACAGAGGAATCAATCGCCTCACAGGCTGGAAGGATAACAACAATCTCTCCTTCTCCAGTAACAGCGATACCTTTAGTCCAAGAGTTACTTTTCTTTACGATATTAATATCAAATCCAAAAAAGAAACTGCAGTAAATCTCGGCCATGCATCTTGCTTGATTATGAATGGTAAGAAGAGATTACTTGGTAGAAATATAGGCGACCCTGCACGCTGGAAACGTTACCGCGGAGGGACTGCAGGAACCTTATGGATAGATGAAAACGGTAAAGATAATTTTAAAAAGTTACTTCCCAACATAAAGTCTAATTTCTCTAATCCTCAATGGATTGAAGAGAAAGTTTTCTTCATTTCCGATCACGAAGGAATTGGCAATATTTACTCTGTGGCCACCAATGGTCGTGGTCTAAAAAGGCACACTCATTGTGACTCTTTTTATGTACGCTCATTTAATCATGATGATGGTTTTCTTTGCTACCAGTCTGGCGCCAGTATTTATCTTACGGAGATTAAGTCTGGTGAATCTACTCTTGTTAATATCAAAGTTCCCTCTAGTTTTAACCAGTCCACGCCAAGGATTGAAGATGCCGAGAACTTTCTCCAAGAATTCACTTTAAGAGAAGATTCTCTTGAAATCTCTGCCATTATTCGTGGTCAGCTCTTTCACCGCTCCCCTTGGCAGGGTTCTCCTTTAAGAAAAGGAAAAGAACATTCTCGTTATAAATCCCCCCTTTTTCTAAAGGCGAAAAAAGGTAAAAAAGATGTTCGTTTTCTTTTTGCAGTTGAACTAAATGAAGAAAATGAGGAAACAACCAAGATATTCAATTTACTTGAAGGTCAACAAGACAATGAAGGCAAAATTCTTGCTCCAAAAAATGACTGGGGCAAAATTATTGAAGTTAAGGATAATCAAGATCAAAATATTTTGGCGATCAGTAATAATCGCAACGATCTATTCTTGCTAGACTATCTTAGTGGTGAAGTTAAAAAGATTGAGAGTAATAAATATGGACGCTACGAAACTTTCAATTGGTCACCCTGTGGCCGCTATCTAGCCTACTCCCATTACGAAAGTCGGGATAATCCTAGCCTTTATTTATACGATTTACAGAAGAAAAAGTCCCAAAAGCTCCTTCAAAGTGTACTCCATGACTTTAGCCCTTCTTTCTCCCCAGATGGTAAATACCTGTACTTTTTAGGAATTAGAGACTTTCATCCTATTTATAGTGAGACCCATTTCGAACTTAGTTTCCCCTTGGCCGTTAAACCCTATGCCCTCGTCTTAACTAAAGACACTCCTTCTCCAATGGATCTCTTTTTAAATTTTGAAAATGATCAAGATGATGATCAGGATGAAGTGGAACATAAGAAGGGAAAAAGTGTTAGTAAGAAAGAAGAGCAGATAGAGGAAACTAAAATAGATTTCAAAGACATTGACCAAAGAGTCATTGCCCTTCCCGTTCCTCTCGGGGGATATCGTCAGTTGGATTGCATTCAAGATAAGTTATTCATTTTGAGGCATGAGCTTTCAGGTATGGATGGAGACCCAACACTACAAAGAATGCCAACTTCAAAGACATCTCTTCATACCTATTGCTTAAAGGAGAAGAAAATGGAGACCTTTCAAAAGGGATGTGAAGGGTTTGAATTAAGTGGTGATGGTAATCATATTATTCTGGATACAGATGATGGTCTGCGCCTAGTGGCCACAGATGCAAAGCCAAGTGATGGGGATGAATGCAATAAAAAAGATGGTTTCTTATCTCTTGAAAATATTAAACTCTTTCTCGATCCAAAAGAAGAATGGAAGCAAATGTATCAAGAAGGCTGGATTCTACAACGCGAGCATTTTTGGTCGCCAGATATGAATAAGATTAACTGGCAGCAAGTTTACAAAGACTACCTTCCACTTTTAGATAAAGTTCACACCCGATCTGAATTTAGTGACCTCATGTGGGAAATGCAAGGTGAACTAGGAACTAGCCACTGTTATGAGTTTGGTGGTGATTACTTTAGAAAGCCTTTTGCTTATCAAAATGGAAACCTTGCGGCCAACCTGCAGTGGAATGCCAGTAAGAAGACCTTCACTATTGAAAATCTAGCAAAAGGCGACTCTTGGGTCTCACCGGCCTGCTCCCCCTTAACCGCTCCGGGTGTTTCCCTAAGTGAGGGTGACTCAATTTTAGGAATGGATGGAAGGCCTTTTTCTAAGGTAGGCGATTTAACCGAATCTTTGGAAGGACGATCTTCAATGAAAATCAGCCTTCTTATTAAAAGAAAGGGGGCCTCAAAAGTTGAGAATGTGGACGTTACTCCTAATAAAAGTAGTCATCTTGCGAGGTACCGCGACTGGGTAAATGCTAATAAGGAAATGGTTCATAAACTTTCTAAAGGTAAAATCGGCTATGTTCACATTCCCGACATGGGACTTCATGGTTTTTCTGAGTTTTACCGCAATTTCCTTACGGAATATAAGAAAGAGGGCCTTGTCGTTGATGTTCGTTACAATGGTGGTGGCCACGTTAGTCAACATCTCTTGAAAATTCTTGCTCAAAAACTGGTTGGCTTTGATAAAACCCGCCATATGGACATCGAACCTTATCCCCAATTTGCTGTTAATGGTCCAATCGTAGCCCTTACCAATGAGCATGCAGGCTCCGATGGAGATATCTTTTCACACACTTTTAAGCTGATGGATATTGGACCATTAGTTGGAACTAGAACATGGGGTGGAGTCGTTGGTATCTGGCCACGCCACCCGCTCAATGATGGCACCATGACAAGTCAGCCAGAGTTTAGTTTCTGGTTTAAGGATGTTGGGTATAACGTAGAAAACTATGGCACAGATCCTGATATTGAAGTCGAGCGCATGCCTAAAGATTGGAAAATGAATAAGGATAATCAGATCGAAGCGGCGGTCAAAGAGGCCTTAAGGCTTCGTACAAAAACCCCTCCTCTTAGGCCAAACTTTAATCAAAATAGACCGAATTTAAAGGCACCAAAACTACCTAAAGCTTGACCTATTTCTTGGGTGAAGGAATCTTCTTCTTCACCCATAGTGTCTTCTTGACGGAGGCCACAGTTCGATTTTCTTCATCTTTGATATCTACTTCAAAAATAGGCTCTAACTTACCTTTTAAATTAACTTCTTTTTTTATTTCTAAAACTCTCTCTTCTGAAATTTCAAACGATGCCCAAACCTTGCCCTTTCCCGGCCGTTTGAAATTGATCTCAGCTTTCTTATCCCAAACAATATAATCTCTTCCAAGTTTATTCATTAAGATAAGCATAAAAAAGGGATCAACCATTGAATAAAGACTGCCACCAAAATGAACTCCAACATAGTTTTTATTAAAAAGGTTAAGAGGCATTGTAACTCTGAAGATCCTCCTCTCTTCATCAGTTAGCTTTACTCTAACCCCTGCCCCCAAGTAGGGGGGATAGAAGTTCATGATTCTTGCGATATTCTTAAGGGAAAGGTTTTGGTAAATCATTAACTTAAAAGATCTGGAGGTAAGCTAAACTTGCCATTTTCCTGACAAGGAAATTCGAGTACTTTATCCACAGCATCTAAATTAAGATCTCCATAAATATGAGGAAATATTAATCCTGATAAGGGAGCTTCTAAGGGTGGTTCATCTTTAATTTCGGGTTTTATATCGGGTCTATAAATTCTCAGGAGAAGCAAGTCCTTTCGATTACGATAAAGAGAATTTGCCACATCGAGAATCTGATCGGTTTGACTACAGTGAATAAAACCTTCTTTTCTCAGGCTATCAGGGGAATAGATCCCGTGCTTCTCAGCAGAGAGCCAATCATCTTTAGGAATTATATGAAAAATATTTGCCATAGTTAATAATAGGACTAAAGCTAATAAGTATCAAAAAAAAAATAGAAAATAAAAAGGGAGGACGAACCTCCCTTTAATATTTTTGCTTCCCCTCTCTCCTCTCACAAAAACTAAGGAAGCACTCTCTCTCCAAAAAGCTATTAATTAAGTAAAACACTCCCCTAACAAGCAAATGAACATCAGGGTTAAGAACATACAAAAAAATATTGAAACCAAATAGGTTGGTGATTGCTTTTCCATGAGATAGTTATGGCCAATTTCTTCTTCAAAGACCACTCGGTAGCGAAGAAACAGCGCCATGTGGCCCAATGGACACTTTTTTTGCGCCATATGGTTCATTATTGAAGAAAATAATGAAAAAAAACCCACTTTTTAAAGTGGGCTTTTTTAATCTTTAAATAGTAATCGACGATAATTTACTTATCTATTACTTAGTCTAATCTTTAAGCTTTCTAATTGTGTACTGAAGAATACCACCATTTTTGAAGTAACTTAGCTCATCTTCAGTATCCAATCGTGACTGTAGAACAACTGTTTTTGTGTCACCATTTGGATAATCAATATTCATTTCAAAGTCCTGACGAGGAGAAAGCTTATCTCCGACGGCCTTTATAGAAATCTCTTCAGATCCAGTTAGGTTGTAAGTCTTACGAGTTTCTCCATTTTTAAATTGAAGTGGAAGAACACCCATACCAATCAAATTTGAGCGGTGAATTCTTTCAAAAGACTCAACGACTACGGCCTTAACCCCTTGAAGATAAGTTCCCTTTGCGGCCCAGTCACGACTTGACCCAGTACCATACTCTTTACCGCCAATAACTACGAGCTCACGCCCTTCGCTAATATATTTCATTGCGGCATCATAAATGGCCATTTGATCACCAGACTCAATGTGTTTGGTATAACCACCCTCGACACCTGGAACCATCTCATTATTAATACGAATATTGGCAAACGTACCACGCATCATAACTTCATGATTACCACGACGAGATCCATAGGAGTTCCAGTCTTTTCTCTCAACACCATTAGAAGTTAAATATTCAGCAGCTGGAGATCCTTTTGAAATATTTCCAGCAGGTGAAATATGATCCGTAGTAACGGAGTCTCCTAAGAGAGCAAGGACACGGGCCTTTTTAACCTCATAAGTTTCCTTAACTCCGTCCTTCATTTTATCAAAGAATGGAGGGTTTTGGATGTAAGTAGAAGAGTTATCCCAAGCGTACATCTCACCAGATGGTGCATCTACCTTCGCCCAGTTCTCATCGCCCTCAAATACATTCGAGTAGCGTTTCATATACATCTCTCTGGAGATATGTTTAAGAACGAGACCCTCAATTTCTGCGTTTGTTGGCCAGAGGTCTTTGAGAAAAACATCATTCCCGTCTTTGTCTTGACCAACGGCTTCCTTGGCCACATCCATTAACATGTTTCCAGCAAGAGCATAGATAACAACAAGTGGAGGTGAGGCAAGATAGTTGGCCTTTACATCAGGGCTAATTCTTCCTTCAAAGTTTCTATTACCTGAAAGAACTGCTGTGGCCAAAATATTATTTTCATTTATTGATTTACTGATAGGCGCAGGTAGAGGTCCTGTATTTCCAATACAAGTCGTACAGCCATAACCAACAAGGTTAAAACCAAGGTCATCAAGATGAGTCTGAAGTCCAGACTCTACAAGATAATCAGTCACTACCTTTGATCCTGGGGCCAAAGAGGTTTTTACCCAAGGCTTAACTTTCATACCAAGAGCATTCGCTTTTTGTGCCACGAGACCAGCAGCAATCATAACGGATGGGTTTGATGTGTTGGTACATGAAGTAATGGCGGCAACAACAACATTACCGTTTCTCATTTTATAAGACTCACCTTCAACATTGTACTCTTGAGAAGCAAAGTCAGCTGGGTACTTAAATACCTCTTGAGCTGCATTCTCAAAAGCTGCTGAAGATTCTCTCAATTGAATTTTATCTTGAGGTCTCTTCGGTCCTGAAATACATGGCTCAACTTCATCCATATTTAACTCAACCACAGAGGTAAACTCTGGCTCGGAGTCATCGCCCCAAAGGCCTTGCTCTTTAGCATAAGCTTCAACTAAGGCAACAGTTTCTTCCTTACGCCCAGAGAAGGTTAAGTAATCAATCGTCTTCTCATCAATTGGAAAAAATCCACAAGTAGCACCATATTCAGGGGCCATATTGGCGAGGGTAGCTCGGTCTGCAAGAGAAAGGGCCTTCATACCAGGGCCATAGAATTCAACAAATTTACCGACAACACCGTGAGATCTAAGTTTTTCAACAACATTGAGAACCAAGTCAGTTGCCGTCACACCTTCTTGCATTTTTCCAGTTAAACGAAAGCCTACAACTTCAGGAATTAACATCGTTACAGGTTGTCCCAGCATGGCCGCTTCAGCTTCGATACCACCGACACCCCAACCAAGAACAGAGAGACCATTGATCATTGTTGTATGGGAATCAGTTCCTACACAAGTATCAGGGTAAGCTTGGGTTTCCCCTGCCTCGTCTTTTGTCCAAACAACATCAGCAAGATATTCTAAATTCACTTGGTGAATAATACCTGCTCCAGGAGGAACAACTCTAAAGTTCTTGAAGGCCTGCTGACCCCACTTAAGAAATTTATAGCGCTCTATATTTCTTTCATATTCAATATCTACGTTTTCTTGAAATGCCTCTTTCGTTCCAAAATGCTCGACCTGAATTGAATGGTCGATAACAAGATCAACTGGAGAAAGAGGGTTAATCGCTTTTGGATCCCCACCGAGGTCTTTCATTGATTCACGCATGGCCGCAAGGTCAACTACTGCAGGTACCCCTGTAAAGTCTTGCATAACAACTCTTGCAGGATGGTAAGCAATTTCACGACTTGATTTTTTCTCTTTGAGCCAATCGTTTACCGCGACAGCATCTTCCCAAACAACTGAGCTTCCATTTTCATGACGAAGTAAATTCTCAAGAAGGACTTTTAAGGAGCGTGGTAATTTGTCGATGTCTTTTAAACCAGAATTTTTGGCCTCTTTTAAGCTCCAGTAAGTATAAGTCTTACCAGCAACTTCAAGGGTTTTCTTTACCTTGCTCATAATTAACGCTCCTCGATAAATAATTTAAATCTTTATGGCGGAGTTTAACCTTTTTAAGGCCATTCGTCATGAGTTTAGAGGTGGGCAAAAAGGTTTTAAGATATTTAGAAGGAGTTAAAGAGCTCGGGCCATATTGAAACAGCTCGTCATTATTTTTTGTCACCCATCAGGGTCCAGCGGCCACCACCAAGAGACTTAATAATAAGCCCATAAGGGCCAAGTTTTCGCCGTAAATTGTAAAGATGGACATCCAATGTCTTTGGATGAACCGCTGTATCTCCCCAGACTTTATTTAAAATGAGGTCTCTGTCCACAATTCGATTTTCTTGGGTATTAAACAAAGAAAGGAGGCGTTTTTGTTTTCCTGTCAGCCCTTCAATGGCCACACCATCAATAGTTACATTGGGTCTAACTGGCTTTCCAAACTTTTGATTATTCTTAAGTATCGTTTCGATTTTAACGAGTAACTCGTTCTTCTTAAAAGGCTTAGTAATATAATCATTTGCTCCCTCTTTAAAGCAAATGCGGAGGGACTCAATATCATCATCTGAAGAGACAATGATAAATGGTACTTCATCCCCTAGGCCCCCATGAAACTCTGAAGTTAAGAAGCTAAGAAAGTTACCATCATTAAGCATTAAGTCAGCAATGATCAAGGAAGGCCAAGTGCCATTAGACTTCGACATTACGTCATTATAACGATCTTTAAATTTCTTAATATTTTCGAAGTAGGTCGTCTTAAAACTATTCTTTAAAATTTGTTCATAGACAAACTGACATCCTTTGTCGTCTTCCAAAATCCATATAAGGGGTTCGTTATTCATTTTACTCACATCTAAATTTATCAAAATCGATTATAGCCGTAGCTTAACTAAATTCAAGCGGTACTTTAAAACTTAATGTATTACCGTCTTGATTGGTTTTAAAGGTAAAGAAGTCTGGCTTATTTACAAGCTCTTCCTGGATTAAATTCATACCTAAGAATTGCCTAAGCTTTCCTTTTTCCGCCACTTTCTCTTCAAGCTTCTCCGACAGCCACGATTCATTAAAAGACCTACCTTTAGTCTCAAGAGAAATCCTTACGAAGCGGCTATTTTCAGTTTTGCCTTGGAAATTAATACTATAAGTGAACTTCTCTTCTTCATCACTACTTTTGACTTCATCCATAAAAAAAGAATAAAGAGTAAAAATCATCTGCAGCAGTTTACGACCATTATTTTTAATTTTTAGAGAACCAAGATTTCCATCAACTGTAAAAGTTGTTCGCTCTAGAACTACAAAGTAGTGGTTCTTAATTAGCTCAATAGCTCCCTCATAAACTTCATCTAAAGGGAATGAATCATGATCATTAATTGCGACTTTTAGACCACGTCTAAAAGAGTCTACCAAACGGGATATATAACTCGTTGAAGTCGCCATTCTTTTTAAATACTCTCTTCCTTCGTCGCTTATATGTTCCTCAATCTCAGCTAAGCAAAATTGCATGACATGTAATTGAGCACATAGCTCGTGGGCGACAACGGATGAAGTGTCCGATAGTGCTCTAAATCGAGAGATATCATTTTCTAATTCTTTCAAACTAAACTCCAACCATACTTAAATAACTGGTGTTTATTCTGAATGATTTGGCAGGACTATACAAGAGATAACTTTTGAGCGATTTTTATTAACAGATATGGCTTAATCTATTGAAAATATGGTCATAGTCAAAAAGTTTTGCTATGCATGCATAAATGAAAAAGCAAAAAAGTATAAAACGTGACCAAATCTTCAATTCTCCACAGGAGAATATTGAGCCTTTTCAATTCAATAAAGAAGTGGCCCAAGTTTTTGATGACATGGTTTCTCGATCCATTCCCTTCTACGAAGAAATACATCGCCTTATCGTTGACCTTACAACGCGTTTTTATACTGGCAAGGGTGTGGTGGTTGACCTCGGCTGCTCCACTGGTACCACTATTGACCTCTTGGAAAAACATTTTGTTGCCCTTGGGAAAACTATTTCTTTTATTGGTGTCGATACTTCAGAATCCATGTTGCTTGAAGCAAAGAAAAAATGTTCTGAAGTTAGACAGGTCACATTTTTAGATGAGGACATGACACAAGTTAATTTTTCTACAGCTGAAATTGTCATTCTCAACTACACACTCCAATTTTTAAAAGTTGATAAGAGAATCCAACTTCTCAAAAAGATTTATGATGCCTTACCGAGTGGTGGCTGCCTCATTCTTAGTGAAAAAATCAAATCACCTAGTCCAAGTATGGAGAGCTGTATTACCGATCTATACTATGACTTCAAAAGAAGAAATGGTTATAGCGAGTTGGAGATCGCTCAAAAAAGAGAGGCTCTTGAAGATGTACTCGTCCCCCTATCCCCAAAAGAGCAACTAACGATGTTAAGTGACTCTGGATTTGAAGACTCTGAAATGTTATTTCGCTGGTACAACTTTGCTAGCTATTTAGGAGTTAAGAGTTGATTAAAAATCTAGAATACCTTGCTCCCTTTAAAAATGACCTCGCATGGACAGAGCTCTCTGCCCTTAAAGAAGAAAGAGAGTCATGGTGGAAGAGAGAGAGTTCCAAAAAGTGGCTTATTGAAGAGTATCCAAACCTTCTCGTTGAAGAGAAAGATTTTTCTGGTGCCTGGGTAACTGTTAAAGGTCAAAACCCACCCGAAAAAGTCGCTGCCTTAGAAGAGCTGGCGAAAAGTCTTTGCCCCTGGAAAAAGGGTCCTTTCAACCTCTTTGATATAAAAATCGATGCTGAATGGCGCTCCGATCATAAATGGCAACGTATTGTGCCTGCAATGGATTCCCTTAAAGACAAAGTCATTTGCGACGTTGGTTGTAACAACGGTTACTTCATGTTTCGCATGGCCCATCACCAACCACGTTTGGTACTTGGCCTTGATCCAGTACTTCATATGCAGGCTCAGTTTGACCTTGTTCAGAACTATGTATCAGCACCTGGTCTTAACTTTGAATTATTTGGAGTCGAACACCTTCCTCTTTTTAAAAATGTTTTTGATGTGATCTTTCACATGGGCATTATTTATCATCACCGCCATCCTATTCAGCAGCTCTTAGATATCCGGGAATCATTAAAGCCCGGTGGTGTTGTCTATCTAGAAACGATTGGAATACCTGGGGAAGAGTCAATTGCCTTATTTCCTGAAGACCGCTACGGTAGGATGAGCAATTGTTGGTTTGTTCCTACCATGAGTTGCTTTATCAATTGGGCAAAGAGAGCGCGCTTAACAAATGTCGAAATTTTAGCGGATACGCCCCTAACAGAAGACGAGCAAAGGCTGACGCCATGGTGTCCGCCACCTTTTCAAAGTCTTAAAGCGAGTCTTGATGAAGAAGACCCCAATAAAACAATTGAGGGTCACCCTGCCCCAAGGCGATTCTTAATTAAGGCCTATAAGAAGAAGGGTTAAATGGTTGATGGAGCAAGAAGAGTTATATTCCTCATTTTGGGCTGGTTGAGTTTATTGCTCGGAGTATTAGGAATATTTCTACCGATCCTCCCGACAACGCCCTTTGCAATTTTGGCGGCGTATTTCTTTTCAAAGAGTTCCAAAAAGTTACACAATTGGCTACTTAATCAAAAGCACCTAGGCCCCATGATTAGTAATTGGGAGAGCCATGGAGTTATCCGTCCCCGTGCAAAAATCCTGGCCACAGTAACGATGACCCTACTTTTCTCCTATACTTTAATCTTTGTTCCCATAGCTGTGTGGATAAAAATCGTCGTAAGCTTTATAGGTATAAGTGTCATGGCCTTTATCTGGACAAGACCTTCTGAAGTCTCCAATTGAATACAAGTGCCCCAAGTTTCATGATATGCTTCGCCCATGGAAAAAATACGAGTCCATGATACCGTTAGAAAATTTTCAAAAGATCAGTGGGATGCTCTCAATACAGAAGCCAACCCCTTTGTGGCATATGACTTTTTTCTCTCACTTGAGGAAGGTCAATGCGTAAAAGGCCAAAGTGGCTGGCATCCTCTATTTTTCTGTGCATTTGAGAATGAAACCATCAACTCTGCGGCAGTTATTTATTTAAAAACCGATAGCTATGGTGAGTTTATATTTGACTGGGATTGGGCCCGTGCTTATCAAGAACATGGTCTTGTTTACTATCCCAAGATGACTGCAGCCATTCCTTTTAGTCCTATCACGGCACCTAAATTTTTAGGAGACCACAAACAAATTGAAGATGAGTTATTGCCGGCCTTGTGGGACTTTTATCAAAAGAATGATGTCTCAGGTTTACATTTCTTATTCACCGACACTAATGAAGGTAAACTCCTACAGAAAATAGGACTTATAGAAAGGGATTCTTTTCAATACCATTGGCATCGCGATCATTGTCTCAGCTTTGATGACTTTTTAGGAACATTAAAGAAAAATCGCCGAAAAAGTATTAAACGCGAAAGAAGAGAAGTTGCTTCCCATGAAGATTTAAAACTTATTACTTATAATGGACAGGAAATCACTACAGAGATGGTTTCATTTTTCTATAAATGTTATCTCACAACAATAGATAAGAAATGGTCTCAGGCTTACCTTACAGAAAGTTTTTTTCAAAACCTCATACAACGCCTGCCTCAGTCTGTGATCCTGGTTATCGCAACAGAAGCTGAACAACCAGTTGCATGTGCCCTTTACTTAAAATCACAAACGACATTATTTGGTCGTTATTGGGGAGCAATTAAAGAAATCCCCTTTCTTCATTTTGAGCTCTGCTTATATCAAGGCATTGAATTAACGATTAAACATGGCCTTAAAGTTTTTGAAGCTGGTGCCCAAGGTGAGCACAAACGTCTCAGAGGCTTTCGGCCAGTCTTGACCAAAAGTTGGCATCATTTAAAACATCCTCAGTTTTTTCCAGCAGTAAAAGACTTTCTAAAAAGAGAAAGGCTAGGTATCGAACAGTTATTTAATGATTTTGAAAATGAGAGTCCTATTAAGAAGGACGTTAAGGATTAATTAATGTCTTTTGGCCTTGATGAAAGCACCAGGCCTTTCCTACGAACTGAATAGACTTTTCTGTTTTAATTATCCCTGCGCCATCAGGCAGGGCATAAATGGGGTTCTTTGTAAGTTGAGAGTGCTTACGTAACTCTCTATCGTAACGAACAGAATTTTTAAAATGAGGAAAAAATTCAAATTTAACTAAATTCATGGCCTTAAAACTTGTTAATCCCTCTTCATTATCGTCTTTATCAAAGTCTGGGTAGCCAGCAGTATTAATATTTGGAGTCATCAAAATTGCTCCAGCACTTAAGCCTGTAAGCAATCCTCCCTCTAGAGCGTATTCTTTTAGAAAAGGCAGATAACCTCTTTTTCTTAAGGTACTTAAAAAATAATAGGTATTTCCCCCTCCAAGATGTATTAGGTCGCTTTGAAATACCTCTCTCAATAGAACATTGTCTTGCGGTACATCAATGGGAAAGTAGAGAAACCGACTTATACCAAAACGCTGATAATGACGAACGAAAGCACGAAACTCGTAATCTCCGTCAAAGGAGCTACTAGGAATAAATACTAAAGTTGGGTTATTACTTTCAAGAAGGCCTAAACACTCTTCATCGAGCTCAACATTTTCTTCTTCATTTCCACCGCTATAAAAGACAAGATTCACAGACCCTCTCTGTAGTCCCTCACAATTTGCAAAAAACCTCTCATCAATTGTGATTTCTGCCATTGATTCTTGTCAAGATTCTTATCTGTATCGGGGTCCAGGTTTTGGTATTCTGAAAAGTTTTGAAGAAGGCCATAAAGCCTATCTGGAGACATTTTATCTATTTTTTCCATCATCATATCCGTAATAGTTGTGATGGAGTCACCTGTTACTCTATCGTACTTGTTAATGACTGATGAGCGCATAGTTAAATTCAATAAGACTTTATTTTGAGTGATTTTTTGCAAGGAAGCTGCAGTCTTAACCAACTGCCAATAAAGATCCTGGAAACTATCAATTTTCTTTTTACGATAACTCGTAAGTGTTAAATCTTCTGTTGTCGCATAAGTTGACTTCAGTATTTCGAGAAACTCTTTACGCTTGATTGACTCCCCTCGACTCAAATAAAGCTGAGGTAGCTCACGCAGAATATCCCGCATGCAAAAAATAGCATCCCAATTAATACCGTCGTTTACTTTCTTAGGTCCTTTGACAGACTTTGCTCTTTCAAAATAGGAGAATGATTTTAAGAATTCTTGAACAAGTTCACTATCTCTTTCAAGAATCTGTTGTCGGATTTCCTTTTTAAAGCCTAGGCGATAAAGAAGGTTCTTCAACTTACAGCTTTCAAAAATTCTTTCAAACTCATCACTCCAAGGTTCATTGCCAAACTCCTTTAAAGAGCGCCTTTCACCTGTTTTTAGATAGCTAACGATTTGAGCAAAGTTTTGAACTGTATACTTGGCCTTACTTTTTTGTTCTAAGATAGATGTAGAAAACCGGTCTTGATCATCAAAGCGATATTCACTATGGAAAAGGCCAAACTGGCGGACAGAGCCATAATCAATAATTCCTCCATCCATCAGGACATTATCACCGTCCCAGTCAAGCCAGCAGAAAATATACTCATCTTCAAACTTCGCCGCAGTCTTTGCAAAGACAGCAGTCTGTTTTTCAAGAAACTTGTCATACCTTGCGTGAGGATCTTCAGGCATGTCCGTCCAAACGCCATTTCTGACTTGACGGTCAATATAGTAATCAACAACTTTCTGTAATGCCTCAAAACTCGACTGTTTCAAGTGATTAAACATATGGCTTGGTCTAAGTAAGTTATTGTGGACTCTTATCGTAATGGCATAACCATCAGGAAACTGAAGTACACCTAGAACTCTTTCTGTTGTCACTTGGTTCTTATTAAAAATTTCTGAAAAGAACATGGTCGCAAGACCTTCGTCTAGTTCAGCATACCCACAACCGTATGAGATTGAAGGATCTCCAGTTTGAAAGTATTTATTTTGAATATGGGTTGCGGGACTTAGGCAGGTCGCCCCTGTTCCACAACTTGATAAATCCCAAATACCATTCTTTGTTTCCAAACAGCCATTCCAAACACTTCGTCCGTCACCGGAAGTTTTCCCCTGCTTGTTAGGATGTTGAAGTTGAAGATAGCGCGTGGCCATATAGAAGTTTGGCTTAATGTCTTTTTCTGGATATTTGATCTTATTAATTTGGTCGTACTCATTAATGATAACAATCGCAAATGTATCAAGAATTGCTTTTTCAAGATCTTTTGTCATTTTATCGGGATGGCCGCTGGGGAGCAGACCCATCTCTCTTGCTAACTCGTAATTAAAAACAACTACTTTACCACCATGACGAACTCTTGCCCTATACGCCACAAATGAATCTTTAGTAGCTTTTTGGAACGGATGCTTCCCATTAATTTTTTTAAATTTTGCATAGGTACGAGAAGACGGTTTAAATCCGTTATCCTCGTTTAACTTTCTTAGTGAATTTTTCTTAAGTCTCGTCATAATCTACTAAACATTATAACATCCTCAAGTTCTAGGGGAATGATGTCCTTTAGCGGCAACATTTTTCAAATAGGCCCAAGGTCTATAGGACTAAAGTTGTAAAAAAATATTTAATATTAAGGACTTGCAATGACCGACGATAGTAATAAGGTATGGGGAACAGGAGAGACAGAGTTCTTCTATCAACTAAGTCCTGATGTTATTTTAGATCATATTGATAAGCTCGGTCTAAAAACTACCGGTCGTTGCCTGGCACTCAACTCTCTTGAAAACAGAGTTTACGAAATAGAAATTGAAAATGATGCTGCCAAAACAGCAAGTGAACGATTTGTTATTGCCAAATTTTATCGGCCAGGACGCTGGAGTCGTGAACAAATCCTGGAAGAGCATGAATTTATTTTTGATCTTCACGATGCTGAAATTCCAGTTATCGCTCCTTTAAAGTTCGACGGAGAATCGCTTTTTGAAACTGAAGGAAATAAACTTTTTTACTGCCTCTTTCCTAAACGCGGTGGTCGCAACCCTGATGAATTAAATGATTCAATGGCAAGAAACCTTGGTCGGCTCCTCGGAAGAATACATCTCATTGGTCGGAAAAAGCCTTTTAAGCATCGCTTGGCCTTGACTCCTGAAACTTATGGAAGCGCTAATCTAGACTCTCTTCTTTCTATGAGTGTCATTCCCGAAGCTTTTAAAAATGGTTATGAAAGCTTGGCCAGTCAATTTATTACGCTTATAAAACCCCACTTTGAAAATGTTCCTCGCCAAAGAGTTCATGGTGATTGCCATTGGGGAAATATACTATACACCGAAACGGATGGGTTCTTTTTCATCGACTTTGATGATGTTGTGTCTGCACCTGTAGCACAAGACTTATGGCTTATTATTCCAGGACGGGACCAAGAGGCCTTACGTTTGCGAGAGCTATTTCTTGAATCCTATGCCCTTTGGAGTGATTTTCCTCGTAACCAACTAAAGCTTATTGAAGCCTTAAGAGGTTTACGCTATCTCCATTTTGATCATTGGATTGCGAAAAGGTGGCAAGATCCTTCTTTCCCACAGGCCTTTCCCCACTTCAATACAGAAAGGTATTGGGGCGAAAGAATCAACGATCTTCGTGAACAAATTTCTCTGTGCGAGAGTCTCAATTACACTTACTATGACTACGAATAGCTTCTTACAATAAGGGAGCTAAGTCAGAAATATCAACCGCGCGTTCCTGAGAATCAATATCCACGACATAGAGAAGACCTCTAAGTAATGTATGATTTTCGTAACGGGATGTTAGACCATTGGCGACCATCATTTCATTCAGTAATTTATCTTGATCCTTGTAGGTTACTCCTCCATATGAATTTTCACGTGAAGCAATACAACCTGAAGTTGGGTAAAAGGGATACCAAGAAGAAGCCGGGTCAGTATTTTTGATACCTGTTCCATGAATTCTTAGAAGACTTCTCCCCACATCTCTAGCGATAGTGCCTTCGCGCCACCAACTTAAATTTTTAGTCTCTTCTGGTACAAGGGAGAGAAGGTCTTTTTCCTTACGACTACTATCGATAAAGTTTAAAATTAAGCGCCGATATTTACCAAAAACTAAACGACGATTGGTTGCTGGCATCACAGAATCGATAGTATAAACGCCTTGAGGAGTATCACCATTAACTTGATGGGCAGGAAGACCATGGCGAGAGAATCCTAATTTTGGTTGGTTCCATATTTCACCATTACTATTTTTTCGCCATTGTCCCTTATTGTCTTTCATCATAAGAAGACATGGGTGCTCTCGGTTGTGGCGACAAAACATGAAAAGGCGAAGTTTATCTTTATATGAACTTAGTGAACGACGCCATTTAGGATCAAATTCAAGAAGACCCTTAATTTGATCAGTGCTCCACTCGTCTTTGGTGAGTGCCTTGTTAAAGTCATTTTTAATTATTTTAAAGTTTGGAATTTCTTTTTCGTTAATCATTGGAGAATTCAAAGATATAAGCTGATCAGAATAATTTTCTTTTAAAGAAAGGTAACTGAGTACATCTGAGCGCTTCCAGCTTAATTCGTCCCAACGATTAAAATCGCTCTTCTGTGATGTAAGGCCGAGTTTATTTTTTAAAACCTGAATTTTCAATTTGTTACGAAATGAAAAATCTTGAACAATTAATTTTGTTAGCTGCTCTTTTGCCTGTGTTAGGTCATTTGCACTACCTGATTCAAAAACTTTATCCCAAATTACGGTGACTAGAGCTTCTTCTCTCATAGCACTTTCCTCCGTGCTCATTATCAAGGAACTTTTCATATCTCTGCGGTATTCATTTACCAACCTTTCAAAGCTCTGCTCATCCACTGCCTTGGCGGTAAACTGACCAATCACCAAAGCTATTAAAAACCAATTTTTCATATTATTCACCTTTTATAATAAGCACTTTCAAAACATGCCACACAGACCCGAGTTTCGGGTAAGCTTTTGAGTCTCACCAAGGGATAGACTCAACAGACTTCAAGCAAATACCATAATCAACATGGTCTTTCCTCTTCATAGCGTCATTTAGTTTTTCCTGACGAATCTTTGCACGACAAGCGGCATCATCCTGCACAGACTTCTGGCCACTTGCATTATCCAGAAAAGTCTCTGAGAAATCACTTCCTTTACGGTGGTAATTTGCTCATTAGTTAAATGACTCATGATTTCATTTTAAGGAAATAACAGTAAATAAAATAGGAGGCAAAAAAAAGGCCTAAGTTTTACCTAGGCCATTCATTAGATATTTTAATGGTCGTGGCCACCAGCTCCGTGCACATGACCGTGGTCAATTTCCTCAGCTGTCGCTTCACGAATTTCGCCAACAGAAACGTCAAAATGTAGTTTCATACCAGCTAATGGATGATTACCATCAATTTTAACTTCAGTATCTGTTACTTCAATAACAGTAACAACTAAAACACCTTGCTCAGTTTCTACTTGAAATTGCATTCCGATCTGAAGGGTTTCTTCTTCATCAAACTGAGACTTTGGTACCATTTGAGTTAGACCCTCGTCCCTTTCTCCATAGGCTTCTTCAGGGTTTACGGAAACCTTTAGCTTGTCTCCTGTCACTTTCCCTTCAAGAGCTTTTTCTAGCCCTGGAATAAGCATTCCAATGCCATATATAAACACAAGAGGTTGATCGTTCTCAGATGAATCAAGAACTTTGCCATCATCATCAGTTAACTTGTAGTGAATACTGACGACTTTTTTTTCTTCTACTTGCATAAAAATTCCTTAGTTATTTTTTTCAGGTTCCAGATAAGCTGTCTGAAACATTTTATATTGTGAAATATCTAGAGGATCATTCCCCTCAAGAAAGAGTTTTAAGTAAGGGATAGAATCATTTCCCCAAAAAAGTTCTTGATTATTTCCATTATCAACAAAAAACGTCGGAAGTCCAAAAATTCCGTGGTTAATCGCCTCTAAGGTATTGCTTTTTAAAGTCCGTCGCAAATCTTTATCGCCTACTCTTTCCAGCCACTGTGCTCCAGGAAGGCCCAAATCATTAAGGATTTTCTCAACTGTTTCAGACTTACCGAGATCAAGTCCTTTCTCCCAGGCCCCACGAAAAAGGCCATCAATTACTCTTAGCTGGTCCAGCCCACTGCATTCAAGGAGAGATATTCTTAAAGCGTAAAGAGAATTAAAAGGCAGTGCTGCCGGCGCCTTAAAAGGAATGCTATGAAGAGCTGAGAAACGTAGGCAGTCCTTCATTAGAAAATCCCTTTTGCTCGGAATTTCTGCAGGTCCCTTGGTCTCATTGGCCTTTATTATTGGGGCCAATGTAACAGGTTTGAGCCTTATATGTGACTTTTGGCCAACTTTATCATGATTATCGCGTAGCCATGTCCACGCCAAATAGGAATAAGGTGATAGGAAATCAAAATAAAACGTCGTTACCATGGAAACCTTTCGTAATTTTAGTCAAAGAAACCATGTTTAAGAGAAGAAATAAAGAAATCTTTATCTAAAAAGGCATATTTTAATGACTTCCCCCTACAAACTCGCCATTTATCCGTTAAAATAGTGGGGAACCCTGAGGCATGAAGTATGGATTTTGTTCCGTTAAGAATAACTACTGTTAAAGCAGAACAATCTCTGACTTTCGATCTTTATATTTATTTTAAAGATCAATACCTTTGCTATGCCTCTAAGGGAAATACTCTGTCTGATGATAAACTTCAAAAACTTATCAATCAAAAAGTTGCCGCTTTCTTCATCCCTTCAAAACAAGTCGATAACGTCCCTATCTTTTTAGATAATGCTCTCAAAGAAGCAGTCTATTCAGAAGGTATTGGGATGGAAGACAGAGTCGATTTAGTTGAGGGAGTTGCTGCAACCTCAATTGAACACATGAGTGACAACCCAACTGAGGAAAATTTCTCGATGACAAGGAAGGCAGCGACTGGTCTCAGAGAAGTCATTAGAAAAAATCCACATGCTCTTAAAAGGCTTTTTGGTAAAAAAGGCCATGAGAGTGACTTAATTATTAAGCATTCCCTAAACGTCTGTGCCTTGGCCACCAGATTAGCAGAACACCTTAAGTTACCAGAAGATGTCATTGAAGACCTTGCCACTGCCGCACTCATTCATGATATTGGATTAACAAAGCTTCCTGAGGAAGACATTGAATGTTTTGAAAAAGACAAAGACGTGTTAACACCTGATGAAAAACTTCGCTATGGTCAGCACACAAAGATTTCAGCTGAAATACTTTCAGAGAAACCCTTTATTACTAAAAGAATAGAAGAACTTATTCTCTATCATGAGGAAGATTTAAGCGGCATGGGACCTCAGAAGATGATCAAACTATCCCCTGAACAAGAGTGCTTAAGTCTATGTAATGCATTTGATAAAAGACTAGTTTCAACTAATCAATCTCCTTCGGAAATTTATCAGTCCTTTCAGATTGATTATATTGGTCGCTACAATTTGGAACTCATTCAAAGATTTGAACTCGTTTTAAAAGAAGAAGGTCTCCTATAATGAAAATTTTAATTCTTCTCCTCCCATTATTTCTTTTTTCTTGTACGTCTGAGAATGAAGAAAAAATGATTAAGGATTGTGACGGCCTTGCCATGCTCTACTATAGAGGTTTGCCCGTACCATCAAAACTTTATAAGAAACACTGCCAAGAGAAAGAGAAGTCCTTGGAGTACAATCCAGAAAAGTGTAAACGGGCCATGGGCGACCTAATGATGAACGGAAGTGAAACACGTTTAAAGAAAATGTTTGGTGGTCGAATCATGGAATGCTTCAATAAAGTCGACCTTGAACGATTTATAAAATAAGGCGAATTCCCTCTAACCTTAAACGTGCTTCTTTGGAACTATCGAGCATCGCCTTTTTCAAGGCCCTCATAAGTGCGACCTCATCAGGTGAAATGGCAGGATTAATTTCACTAAGTGCTTCAAGACGTTCGATTTCCTCTTGCATATGTTCCACCATCTCTAGTCTTTGATTTTCAAGCAACAATTCAGCTTGCTCCCATGCCTTTCCTTGACTCTTCTTTATCAGCTCTTTAATAAGGTTCTTAGGAACTTTCATTGCCTTTTCAAGCGTCGCTCGATCCGCCTGACTTAACTTGCTATCAAGAGTTTCTTTGTCCCATTTCCCAGCAAAGTCTTCTCCATCTTTATCAACAAGAACACGAATCAAAGTGGGAGGAAAAAACCTTTTGGTATCAAGAAAATCTGGCGCCGGACAATCGGTGACAAAGTAGGCCTCAACGAAAGACTTCTTACCTCCGCCGTCCTTTCTCATGGCAACCGTCATATTTCCATAACTTTCACTCAAAATAAGATTGGAGACCTCTCTCACCATTGGATGATCCCAAGTAAGAAACTGATAGTCTTCTCGATCTAAGGCCTCTCTTCGGTCAAAGGTTATCGTTTGCCCCTCTGAATGCAGGTGAGGAAAGTAGGGAATAAACATATTATCATTGGGTCTTATAAAAGTAGCGACTTCGTTTATCTCTTCAACATCGACGCCAAAACAGTCGAAGCAATCTTCCATAAAATCTTTTAAAAGGTTTTGACTCTCACTTTCACGAATTTTCCGGACAACCTTATGCCCTACCTCGGGATCAAAGGAATTCATTTCAATCAGTAGATCACGGCTTTCTTCTAGCTGTTTCTCAAGACCCTTGCGGTAATCTTCAACATTCTTTATTAACTCATCACTTAAAGTGGCTTCGCCTTCCAGAATATTATGAATTTCTTCTGAAAAATGAACAAAGACTGGTGTGCCTACGGAGTTAAAGCGCCGAAAACTGTCTAGGCCTTGATCATAGATCTTGAAAAGCAACTCCTCCCAAGAATTCTCTACATAGGGTACATGAATATGAATATCGGCTTTTTGACCAATCCGATCTAATCGTCCAATCCTTTGCTCTAATAAATCCGGCTTCTTTGGTAAGTCGAATAAAACTAGGTTTTGAGCAAATTCAAAGTTTCTGCCTTCAGAACCAATTTCTGTACAAAGAAGAATCTGGGCTCCTTGCTCATCAGAGAAGTATGCTGCTTGACGATCTCTTGCCATGAGAGAGAGGCCAGAATGAAAGAGAGCAGTTTTAATTTGTGAGTCATGCTCCTTAATGAATTTTTCTAAGGCCACAATCAACGCCTTACTGTGACAAATCAGTAGTACTTTATCATTAGTCCCCTTAAGAAAGTCCAATAACCACGTCGCTTTCTCTTGAAAGCCCAGTCCTTCCCCTGTCTCTTGAGTAGATTTCATGATAACAGGATGAAGAATTCTTTTAGGAAAAAAGTCATATTCTTTTCGCATTGCCTGACGAGTATTGCGAAAGAAAACTCGCCCAGTGCCATGTCGGTCAATAAGCTCACGAATGACTTTGTTCTTATCCTTAGCGGATAAGCTTCCTTTATAGAGGTTTTCAAATGATTCTGGCGCCAACCAATTTTTAAGGTCGTTAAGATTTCCCTCTGTTAAATCATCTTGAATTAAGTTTTTAACAGCTAAAGCTACCTTTTCGTAACCGGCCACCTCTTCTTTAAAACTTTCAAAGTCATTATAGCGATCAGGATCAAGAAGTCTTAGACGATCAAAATGCCCCTCCATCCCCAATTGTTCTGGCGTTGCTGTTAAAAGAAGAACCGAGGCAATACGCATCGTAAGGTCTTCCAAAAGATTGTATTCAAAAGAGCCTTCTTCTTTCTTATACTGGTGTGCTTCATCAATAACAACGATATCAAAATCGGCTTCACTCAACATATCTTGAGCAACCTTGGAGCCTTTGATTAAGCCTAAGGACACAATAACCCTTTCATTTGCCAAGAATGGATTCTCCCCGGGTTCAGGTGGAGTTTCCTGGTTAATCGCTGCAAATCCCAATTGGAACTTGCGATGCATTTCAAAAAACCATTGATAGACTAAAGAGTCTGGAACTACGACAAGAACTCTTTGGGCCCTGCCGGTTATAACCTGCTGATGAATGATCAGTCCTGCCTCTATAGTCTTTCCAAGTCCGACTTCATCGGCCAATAGTACTCGTGGAGCGTGTCTTTTTAAAACTTGGGAAGCAATATAAAACTGATGCGGAATAAGACTTATTCGACCACCGAGTAATCCCTTAACCGGAGATGTCTCCCACTGCTTAAGATATTCTAATGTTCTTAGACGTAGCTGAAAAAACTTCTCAGTATCTATCTGACCATTAAAAAGCTTTTCCTCTGGGCGATTAAAAGCAAGATGATCATCTAAATCTCTCTCATGAAGATTGTAACCAGAGCCATGATAAATAAAGAACCCTTCTTCCTCAGAAACATTTTCTACTTCTAAGACAGAGCCTTCTCTCGACTTGATCGAATCTCCTGATTCAAAGCGAACCCTTTTAAGAGGTGCTGTCTTAAGCCCATAAACTCTTTCAGTTTCGCTTGCGCCAAAAAATACTTTTACCTGCTTATCTGCAACTTCAGCAATAATACCCAAACCAAGCTCTGGCTCAGTTTCGCTCATATATCGCTGACCAGGTCTTAAACCTAATCTCATAATTTATTCCGGGAATATGTAATACCTAGGTACTCATTACAATAATAAAAACAGCTCCGGCCAGTGCCACCCCAAAAAAGACGATGAGCTGAAGACGCCCACTATTTTTTTCAGTTTCAGTGACTCCTTGATCTCTTCTTTGCTGTTCGAGTAACTTTTGTTTTTTAAGTTTTTCTTCACGTTTTTTAATTTTTTTCTGTTTGCGATCCATAGTCACGGGATTACTCCAAAGCCTAGGGGTTTACGGGATGTCTATCTTATAAGAAAATTTTAACAATGTTTAATCGAAGAGAATAGGGCTCGGCTTTTTCTGCTGGCTCAAAGTTTTGGCTGACCATGCGCATTAACTATAAGATTGACTGGCAAGCTCTGGGAACAATGTCTGGTTCGAAGAAAATTAGCGCTAAAAAGCAGCTAATACTAGAATCTGCACTAAAGATTATCGCCACTAAGGGCCTGCAAAACCTTAGTGTTACTGAGGTCGCGCGCAGCACAGAACTTTCAAAACCGCTGGTTCTCTACCATTATGAAACCAAAGAGCGTATTTTAGAGGATATTTGCTTCTTTATCTTTAAGATGGGCGAATATTTTGTCACTTCATCCTCACGGGAGGAAGAAAGCTTTGAGGTCAAACTTCGCAATATGGTGCGGGCCTATTTCCGTTGGAACCTTTTCAATGACGAAGTTTCTGAAATTATCACCCTCCTTCCCCATTTTCGTGAAAAGTCCCTCCTTTTAAAAAGATATTATAAGGAATCTGAATTTTTTATAAACAGAGAGTGGGAACGTATTTTTCTTGAAAGTTTAAGGTACCGCTCCCTAGAGGAATTAAAAATCAGTGTCTTTGGAGTCCGCTCTCTCTTAAATGGAGCACTCAATGCCATTATCACCTCTCCTGAGAGAGTTAATTATCAGGAGCAGGCCCTTCGCTTGAAGTTTAATCTTGAAACCAACCTGAAAGTAGAGCTCCCCTCTTTTGATTTCTAAGGAAGACCTATGAAAATAGTTGGTATTTTAGGAAATGGGTGGCTTGGTAGAGCACTAAAAGACTACTGGCTCACCCAGTTTCCTGACCTATTGGTCCACACTTTTAATAGAAGCTCACAAAAGGATTCGATAACCTTCAACCTAGCTAAAGATGTATTACCTCCTTCCCAGCTGAAAGAGTGTCAATTGCTCTACGTCTTGCTACCTCCGGGAAGGGACCTTGATGCCTACCTAAGCTCACTAAATCAACTCACTAGGATCTATGCAAAGGTAAATAAAATCATTTTTGTAAGTACAACCTCTGTCTTTGCAGAAGATCAGGGTCGTTGCGACGAAGATACAATGCCCGCAAATTCTAGTCCTCGTGCTTTAAAACTCCTTGAGGCCGAGGCAATTATAATGAACGCCTTTTCAACAAGCACCATCATTCGCTCAGCGGGCCAAATTGGTCCACATCGATACCCGGCCTTATCCCTTGCAAGAAAAAGCGTCTTACCAGCTGGCAACACACCAGTTAATGTCATTCATCTTGATGAT
>Ga0129324_10000611_pt1 | contig 25483 bp, 22 predicted proteins | sample CPBDNA_7_FD_96879 | JGI IMG/M metagenome (GOLD analysis project Ga0129324, IMG submission 96879) | Freshwater to marine salinity gradient microbial communities from Chesapeake Bay, USA - CPBay_Spr_15_0.2_DNA | ecosystem: Environmental > Aquatic > Marine > Coastal | place: USA: Chesapeake Bay... | reverse complement strand
TCAGGTGGAGAAAGAAGAAGAGTAGCTTTATGTAAATTATTGCTTTCTGCTCCTGATATCTTATTACTTGATGAGCCAACCAATCATTTAGATGCTGAATCTATTTCTTGGCTTCAGGAATATTTAGGAAATTATGCTGGCACTGTTATCTTAGTAACCCATGATCGATACTTTTTAGATACAGTAACTAACTGGATCCTAGAGATGGAAAGAGGCGAAGGAATTCCTTGGGAAGGAAATTATTCATCATGGCTTGAGCAAAAACAAAAACGCCTAGCTGCAGAAGAAAAATCTGAATCAAGTAGACAAAAAAGACTCTCTGAAGAGTTAGAATGGGTAAAACAATCACCTAAAGGAAGACAGTCAAAAAGTAAAGCCAGATTAACTGCATATGAAGAGCTAAGAGACAAAGAGCGTGAAAAATCTGTGGGAGTGGCGCAAATTGTTATTCCAGATGGAGAAAGGCTTGGAAATAATGTTATTGAAGGTAAAAACCTTAGTAAAAGCTATGACGGGAAAACATTATTTGAAGACTTCAATTTTAGAATTGTTCCAGGTGCAATCGTTGGAATAATTGGTCCTAATGGAGTTGGAAAAACTACTCTTTTTAGAATGATCACAGGACAAGAAACCCCAGATAATGGAGAAATTTCTATCGGAGAATCTGTGAATCTTGGATATGTTGATCAGTCGCGTGATAGCTTAAAAGCTGAATCTAATGTATGGCAAGAAATTTCAGATGGGTTAGAAGAAATACAGCTTGGGAAACATATGGTTAAAAGTCGTGCATACTGCTCTGCTTTTAACTTCAAAGGCAGCGATCAGCAAAAAATTGTTGGTAGTCTTTCAGGAGGTGAACGCAATAGGGTGCATTTAGCTAAAATGCTCAAAGGAGGTGCTAATGTTATGTTACTCGATGAACCTACCAATGATTTAGATATTGATACATTAAGAGCATTAGAAGAAGCATTGCTAGAATTTGCTGGCTGTGCTATTATAATAAGCCATGACCGCTGGTTCTTAGATAGAGTTGCAACTCATATTATTGCTTATGAAAATGATCATGTAGAATTTTATGAAGGAAACTATCAAGATTATGACCAAGACCGTAGAAGAAGACAAGGCGTAGCTGATGGTGAAGTAGAAAAATATCGTCACAAAAAACTTGTAAGAAAATAATTCTGGAGAAATATTATGGGCATGAGTTTAACTAATATATTAGTTATTTTATTTATTGTATTAATACTTTTTGGAGCCGGAAAAATCCCTAAAGTTATGGGAGACATCGGGAAAGGAATTAAAAACTTCAAGTCTGGATTAAAAGATGAAGATGATTCTGAAAGCTCTGATAACGTTAAACTAACTAACGATAAAGATAAAAATGAGAAACTATAGCAATGACCAGTGAACAAGTCCCAGCTTCTAAGTTGTTAGAAGACTTAGCCGAACTAAAAAAAGACACAGAAACTGTTACTCTGGGTGATATTAGTGATCACTTAAGTGAAAGAGGGTTTGCTATTTTAATGATTCTTTTTGCATTTCCGATGGCCATTCCCTTGCCCTACCCACCAGGATTTACGACTATTTTAGGATTGCCATTACTTATATTCTCAGTTCAAATAATAATGGGAATGAGCAAACCATTGCTGCCAAAATGGATAGCTAAAAAAACTATTAAAACTAGCCATCTTATTTTCGCAATTGAAAAATCTGCTAAATATTTTGTTAAAGCAGAAAGATTCCTTCGCCCAAGATTACCATATTTCAGCTCAGATACTGGTGAACGCATCATAGGCGTAGTATCTCTGCTTTGTTCAATTTCAGTTGTATTACCAATTATGTTTGGCAATGCTATTCCTAGCGCTGGGATTTTAATTATGGCATTAGGGCTACTAGGCAAAGATGGAGCAGTGATTCTATTTGGCATTATAGTGAGTATAATAGGATTATTCATTGCTACAATGGTTGTTTATTTATTTTTCTATGGTGCCAAGATGGCAGCAGGATCTATTCTCAAAGGTTTCCATAAAATAATAATGAAAGAAGTTGGCAGCGTCGGCACAATATTCACTGACTAAATTTATGGATGACTCAATAATACTACCAATAACTTCTTACCTGCAATCTTTTAATGGGGAAAGCTTATCACTTATTTCCTTTGTAATTGCTGTTATTGCAATGCTAGCAATGTTTCGTCTTTTTGGGCTGGTTGGTTTATATGTATATTGCTCTAGTGCAACCATAACAGCCAATATTCAAGTATTAAAACTAATGAACTTTGAATCCCTTAGCGACCCTGTAGCCCTTGGTACGGCTACCTTTTCAACTATTTTTTTATGTAATGACATAATAACTGAGCATTATGGGAAGGAAGCAGCAAAAAAATGTATCTGGCTTAGCTTTATAACTCAGGTGGTAATTACCATAACGATGGTAATAGCAGTTGGATTCAAGCCATTAGAAGGTGATGTATGTCATGATGCTATGTCTACATTATTCTTGCCAGCTCCAAGGCTTTTAATAGCAAGCTTAGCGGCTTTTGTAGTAAGCCAATTATTTAATATCAATATATTCGCATTTTTGTCAAATTATTTTAAAGAAAAAATGCTTTGGCTTAGAAGCAATGTTGCCTTAATGGTTTCTGAGCTTATTGATAATATCATATTTAGCTCTCTTGCATGGGTTATTTTATCACCAACGCCAGTATCTAACTCCACTTTAATTTACACCTATATCTTAGGAACATATCTCTTAAGAGTAGTTTTTGCATTATTTTCTACTCCAATAATATATTGGAGTTATTATTTCAAACCTGAGGCAGAATGACCAATTTCTCTTTTAAATTTCATCACCCTAATCCTAACAAGAAAATGCGTTTAGGTGAGCTTGAAACTCCGCATGGAACTGTGCAGACACCTGCTTTTATTTTTTGCGCCACTAAAGCAGCAATAAAAGGTGGAGTAAATCCAGAGCAAATGAAAGATGAAGACACACAATTCATTTTAGCTAACACCTATCATTTAATGTTACAGCCAGGTCCTGAAATAATCGAAAAAGCAGGTGGGCTACATAAATTCATGGGTTGGAATGGACCTATGCTTACGGATTCTGGAGGATTTCAGATATTTAGTCTTGGGCATGGATCAGTAGCATCTGAAATAAAAGGAAAACGCTTTTCAGAGCGCCCGAAGACTCTGCTTAAAATAAATGAAGAAGGAGCGAAATTCCGTTCTTATATCAATGGAAAAACTTATTTTCTTACCCCAGAAAGATCAATTGAAATACAAAGAATGTTAGGTCCAGATTTTGTTGTGGTTTTAGATGAATGCACTCCCTTTCATGTGGATAAAACTTATACTCATAACTCCATGCGCATGAGTCACCGCTGGGCCTCAAGAAGCCTAACTGAATTTAACAAGCATGATAATGGTATGCAAAAGCTCTATGGAATCATTCAAGGCGGAGTATATCCAGACCTTCGAAGAGAAAGCTGTGATTATGTTAATAGTCAACCTTTCTTTGGTCACGCAGTTGGTGGCTCATTAGGAGCTGATAAAAATCAAATGTATGACGTAGTGGCAATGACTATGGAGATACTAGATAACAGCAGACCTACCCACTTGCTTGGTATTGGCGGAATATCAGATGTATTTAATGGCATTGAACATGGAGTAGATACTTTTGACTGCGTTCACCCAACAAGGCTAGCAAGGCATGGTGGAGCGTTAGCAAGGCCGGCAAATAGAGATGGGGTTAAAAAAGAGCATCTTAATCTTAATAATAGCCGCTTTAGAGATGACTTTACTCCAATAGAAGTGGATTGCCCATGCCACACATGTAAGAATCATACCCGAGGATATATCCATCACTTGCTTCATGCTAAAGAACAACTAGCAGCTAGCTTACTTACCGTTCATAATGTCAACTTTATGAATCGTTTAATGACTGACATTAGAAAAGCCATAAAAACAGATACTTTAGAAAACGTAAAGAAGGAATGGCTCAACTAGATTCAAGAAAACATGTAACTAAAGCCTATTTACTATACTCTCCTAGATCTTCAGCCCTTCGGTCTTAGGATAACCTTTCTTCTCTCCAAGAACCTCCCGTATAGTCTATCGGCAGCCACAAACACCTCCGTCATTCTTGGCAAGCGCTGCTTGTCGAGAATCCAGAGACTCTAATCCTTTAGAGGACGTAAATAAGGAATATCTCAACTAGATTCAAGCAAAGATATAATACACTCTATTTACTATAGATCCCTGGATCCTCAGCCCTTAGGACTAAGGATGACTACATCTGCAAAATCTATCATTCTTGGCAAGCGCTGCTTGTCAAGAATCCAGAAATTTTTAAGCTAAGGCTTATATATGTAGATCTACAGTCATTGCATTATATTATAGTTGCATAAATATTCATGCAACTATAATTCCCTTAAAAAACATAAAGACTTACAAAATATATTAATGTATATTAATACTTACAAACTAAGAAGATATTTAATACTATCTAGTTTACAAGAACCTAAACAATTTATTTGAGCTAAAAATATTATGAGTAAAGAATCAAAAGTTCTCAGTCTAGAGGAATTCAAGTATAATTCACCTAAAATGTCAGGAAACCAAGACGGAAAAATATACACCTTAGATGGATATAAATATCTAGTTAAGAAAATAGACTTTCGATCAACTATTTCGGAGTTAGTTGGCTCTAGAGCTGCAAAACTAATAGCTGGAGATTCTGTACCTGAGGTTTATTTAGTTAAGGATAGAAATAACGAAATATATGTAGCTTCAAAATACATTGAAGGATTTACTACACTAAAAAGTTACAAATACTCTTCAAAATTACCTTATAAGTGCCTTCCCTCGGGCTGTGTTATAAAAAAAAATGGTGATATAGAGAATATTAATACTTATCTACTAAATATTTTAAATATTGAATATAAAGAAATCATAGAGTTCCCAAACTTTGAAGAAGTTGAGATAGCAATAGATTTTGTTAAACATGCAGATGATCACGAAACCAATAGAGGTATTATAATTTCAGGTAAAAAGAAGTTATCCGCAATTGTTGATTTTGGTTGGAGCATTAAGAATCCAACACTGCATGAAGATAGTGCGTTTCGATTAGATTATAACCATGGACGAATGGTACTTGCTTTAAACAAACTTATTTCTATAACTTCTGAAAAACTAGATGAAATTTTGAATAATTCTTTTTCAGAGCTTAAAGTATGCTATCCTCAGCAAATAACAGAATTAGAAGTTTTACAAAAAGAGACTAAAAGCCTCTTATCAGAGAGTCAAGAATATTTAGTAAGTCATAGAGAAAGAATTTATGATGAAAAAAACATACTTGAATTAATTATAGCTCGTCAAAATAATAATCTAGAAAAATGTAATCAACTATTATCTATAATAGACCCAAATTTAAAAAATATTAATGATAATTATAAAATTTTATTGTTAGAGCATAGCCCAGAAGATGCAAATAATCTAAAGGTTACTCTTCAAAACCCAGAAGAAGAGTTAATGAATGCAGCAAAAAACAATAATCCTGAATTGTTTAAGATATTACTTTCCAACGTCACTGACCAAGAATACTTAGGTAGAGCGCTTAAAATTTCAGCATCAATAAAAAATAGTAAAGATATAATCGAAATGCTATTACCTAAAATTATTGAACAAGAACATCTTACATCTACCCTATTAGAGTCTGTTAGAAGTAAAAATATAGAGATATTCAAAGTTTTACTTCCTCATTTAAATAATGAAACACTACATAACTCTTATAGGGATACTACTGCCCTATTAGAGTCTGTTAGAAGTAAAAATATAGAGATATTCAAAGTTTTACTTCCTCATTTAAATAATGAAACACTAAATAACTCTTATAGGGATACTATAACAGAGTTTAAAAAAGCTTATAATATTCAAGAAGATAAGATTTCCATTACTGAAACTATACGTGATTCTTTTTCTCAGATAAATGATGTAATGAAGCCATATAATTCAGCACAAACACCGGTAGAAGTTGAGACAGTATCTGCTATAGCTCAATTGCATCCTGAAGAAGAATATCAAAAAATAATTGGAGAAGTATCTGATTAATTATTAATATTTTCTGTAGCATAGGATAACACCTCTATTAAAAAAATTATGCACCTTCCTATTTTGCACAACTATATATAAACAAATAATGACTCAACCAGATCCACTTACTAGGGATCACTGAGTCCTCATGCCTAAAGGCCTAAGGATAACAACAGCTACAAACTTCCGTCATTCTTAACAAAAAGAGTGAGTCAAAAATCTAGTTAAAAAGGAAAAAAAGAAAGCCTGGATCCTCAGCCCTTCGGTCTAAGGATGACGATCGCTACAAAACTCTCGTTATTCTCAACCGGCACACCTCGTCATTTTCGACAGATCTCCCGTTGTCACTCTAGGTAACCATTCTCTTCCGTCGTTCTCAACCAGTACACACATTACCGTCACTCTTGGCGACCACCTTCCCTGCAACTTCTTCCCCCTCCCGTCATTCTTGACAAGCACAGCTTGTCGAGAATCTAGGAATCTTTAAGCTTAAAACTCTTTAGAAAACACAGGATATTTAAGTTCTTTCAAATAGCTTATTGATATCTTTGAGGCTAAGGCGAATATATGTTGGCCTGCCATGATTACACTGCCCTGTATGTTCATGGGCTTCCATGTCACGCAACAAAATATTCATCTCTTTGATACTTAAAGACCTTCCTGATCTTATGCTATGATGACAAGCAAATGTGGCTAAGAAATGATTGATTTTTTTCTCTAAACTAACTTGCTGCCCATACTCATTCAAGTCATCTACTATATCTAAAATCATCTTCTTAACATCAGCGCATTTAAGCAATGCAGGCAATTCACTAACTGAAATAGCTGATCCACCAAAACTATCAAAATAGAGGCCCATTTTAGCAAATCCTTGCTTCTCTTGCATCAACTGCTCTATCACATGCTCTGGTAACTCAACAATCTCAGGAATAAATAAGCGTTGGGTTTGAATTTCTTTAGTATTAATCTGCTTCTTCAGCCGCTCATAAAAAATCCTCTCATGAGCGGCATGCTGATCAACTAAAATCATTCCATCTTTTGTTTGCGCTAAAATATATGTATCATGTATTTGTCCACACGCACTACCAAGGGGAAAATCAATTTGATTTTTATCAAAATCATTTGGCTCTGCCTGCATCACCGGTGCTGTTGGTGCAAATATTTGCTTCATATCTGACTTCTGCTCTGCTGTAAAGACAGATGGACTACTTTGCATTGAAGCATTATTCTTTGGCATTGTAAAACTTGGCTTACTTGGCATCGGAGTATATTGCTGCCCAGAACCTTCTAATCTTGGAATTGTTTGTGCAATAACATTAGGTATAAAAGAGTTAATAGTCGCATTACTTAAATGATTAGATGCTTTTTGTCCAATATTACGGATAGATTGTTTAATAGCGCTAATAACAATACTACGCACTAAAGCTGCATCTTTAAAACGCACTTCTAATTTTGAAGGATGCACATTCACATCAACTAATGCAGGATCCATATCTAAAAATAAATATACTAGTGGATATCTTCCGCTAGGAATAAAATCTTGATATGCTATTTTTACCGCCATCGATAATAATTTGTCTCTAACCGGGCGCTTATTGATAAAGAAATACTGTTCTACACTAGTGCCTGCATTAAAAGTTGGCAAACTAATATAACCATTTATTTTACATTCATGATCATTTAACTCTACATAAGAAAAATTCTCTTTAAAATCTTTTTTAACTAAATCATTTAAACGGTTATAAAGTGCTTTTTCCCCAACATGCGCTTTAAGATTAAATAATTCTTTACCATCGCTAGTTAAAGATAGCGCCACTTCAGGATTCGCCATAGCAATCTTAGTCATTATATCTTTAATATAGTTGATTTCTGTTTTTTCTGTTTTAAGAAATTTAAGTCTTGCTGGAGTTGCAAAAAATAAATCTCTTACTTCTATTTTTGTACCCAAGCTTAAAGGAGCAGGAGATAATTCTTGTTTTGCTCCTCCAATAATTTCTAAGTTCCAAGCAAATTCATCTTGTGCATCTTGTTGCCTAGAGGTTATATTCATTCGGCTAACAGAAGCTATTGAAGGCAATGCTTCACCACGAAAGCCAAAAAACTCTATTTGATTGATATCTTCAGCTGGAAGCTTAGAGGTAGCATGACGCTCAACACATAAACTTAAATCATCTTTATGCATACCGAGACCATTATCAATAATGGTAATTAAATTTCTTCCTGCATTTTCAATAATCACATCAACTTTAGAAGCCCTGGCATCAATAGAATTTTCAACCAATTCCTTAACTGCGGACGCAGGTCTCTCAAGAACCTCACCAGCTGCAATGCGATTAACTGTGGTGTTAGATAATATTTTTATACTCATAATCTTTGCTTTATTTATATATTTTGGCTAATTATATCATATCTATGTATTTTGTCATATAATTAAGCTTTAGAAAATAAATATGAGTGATTAGACATGCTAGAAACTCAAGAAAGTGAAATAGATAACTATTTCACTCAAGCAGTAAATTATATTTACGAAAAACCCTTTGAATTTGCGACAAAAACTATGCTAACTTCAGTCGCCATAGTTACCGGCACATATATGATTCCTATAGAGGTCTCTCTTCCTAACCTGAGCAATAGTGCGTTCATAAAATCTATAATAGAATATATCTCTAATCTTGAACTAACTCCAACTCCAACTCCTGACGAAAGAGAGTTTAATCCTGAGGACTATATAAACGTCTTCGTTTGATATATGAATTAATCACCCAAGCATCTAATACTTTAATTTCTCCTTTAAATTAACCTATTGTTTGACAAATATTTATACCTATGCTATGTAAATGCTGAATAATTTTTTAGGGATATTTTTTATGGACTCTCCAACAAAAACATTAGAAGAAACAAGAAACTATAAAATAACACAAAACGTAAACACTCATGAAATAAGAAGAGACACTAGTAGCATTGAGTGCTTTCATGATATCCTTAGAGCCTATACTTATGTTACTCCGCAAGATGGAAGCGCCACAGCTGCATCTATATCTGCTAATTTTGAAGAAAAACATGGAAATATAAATACCATAAGAAAATTTATAAAAAATGGTCAAGTCATAACCCCTATGCTTGAACTAATTCTAAAAAACAAATCTTTCCCAGAAGCAGGTCCAGATATTCCAGCTTACATACAACAAATGGACCATGAGATTGCAGAAGGAAGAGTTATCTCATATAAGCCATCTACTGCAGTTTCATATGAAGACTCTATAAAAAGAAGAGCAGAGGTTGAATATTTATACTCCTCATACTTTAATGAACATAAAAATAGCTTAAATAAAATATTATTATTAACTAAATTAGCAAATTATTTTAGTAACGATATCCTAGAAGAAACTATTGCTCAAATGACTGCAGAAAACTGGAGTAGTTTACAAGAAACTGTGAGAGCAGAATTTAATAAAAAACTTCCAACAAAAGAAGCTACCAACGAACTTGCTGTAGCGCTCTACATTAATTTACTTCAAACCAATGGAGAGCAAATAGTTCAATCCTTAGCTGAGAGACCTAACCTTCCACATATTTTTGATTTTATTGCTGAAAAAGCTATATTACATAACAAGTCACTAGTCATTAATGCCTGTGTAAATATATATATTTCAGAAAGACTTTATGACAATCCTCAGCTAAAACAGGCAACAGAAGAAAATGCCCTTGAGGCAATGGCTCGAGGAAACCCTGATATTTGCAAATCTTTCTTAAATAAAGAAATGTGGAATACTTATGGCTTAGAGACTAAATCTTGTATTTATTCACTTATGATACATCGAGTAGGAGAGCAAACACTTTTAAAATTACTAGATCACATTAAGGAAGAAAATTTAGTAATTGAAGAAGCAGTTTACATAAAATACATAGAAATGAACGGACCTCAATCAGCCGCTCTAAATCAATCCACATTTAAGCAAGCTGCAATTTCACAAACAGACGTAGCTCATTCAAGATATATGGCAGGAAACATACATGTAACTCCAGAAGATGGCACTATCTCTGTTGAAGAACTAAGAGCAAGATCCCTAGTAGGAAGAGACCCCGCAGTACAACTACCAAAACTTAAGGAAAAAATTGCTAGCGAACCTGAATTTGTTTTTACTAAGGCACTGTTAGATAATGAAAGGATTATTACCTCACATATGACTGGGAATATAGATAACGACTTAAGATATAAACCCCTTGAGAATTTTAATAGATGCTATGCAACAAATGCTACTCTACGAACGGATGTAAATGACTCTTTACTTCTTGATGAGGTCTATTCAGACTATTTTAATAACCTAGCTTTATCCGCTGGCATTGACCCTGTTATAAAATTATTAACTTTTGGAATACCTGAACTTCTAAGTAGAGAATCCTTAAACAAAGCAAAAGAAGAAGTAGTAAAAAGTAATGATCTTCCATATTTTATATTTGCGGCAAATAAAATGCATATAAAAGTATCACCAAGAATGGGAATTATTATAGCAAATATTCTTTTTGACAAAGAAAATAATGCTTTAAAACAGCTTAAAGAAAACGAAGTATTTAATTCAGAAGATATAATTGCACTTAGATTTGCGGTATTGCATGATAAAGAAGAACTTGTAAATTACTGTGTAAAAAAATATATTAAAAGCGTTAAGAACAATCAAATAACTTATCCACAAATACATAAAAACATGTCAGAGCAGGCTATATTTGCTATGGTAAGAGGTAATAGAGCAATATCAACTGCGTTCATAGAAAGCATGTGGAGCATTTCAAACGATGTATATAAAGCTCAATTAGTTAACCTTATAGTCACTAGATCTGGAAAAGAAACAAGAAATCATTTAATTGAATATTTAGTTGTCAATAATTTGCTTAAAGAAAGCCTAAAAGAATCATTATATAAATCTTCTCCTATCCCAGCTGAAATAAGAGAAATAAAAGAATTTATGTCGCCAATATTTGATATAATAAAACAGAAACAAAATGTAATTGAGGGCTATCAAAAAAGTAATCGAACCCCACAAGAAATAATAGAAGACAAACCAAAAGCAAAACAAAAACTTAATTCATTTGCAGAATTAACTATAGCTTGCATTAGAGAATTTGGTAATAACAACGCTCAATGGGAGCAATTCATTCACGCTAATTTAGTAAAACTTGAAAAATATTCAAGCGTAACGCCAAAAAGCTTTACTTCTCACTTTGCTAAACAAGAACTTACAGATAAAGCTATTGAATTTATTACAAATATTGAACAGATCTCTCTTCTAGGTAAAGAAGAAAACATAAGAGCTGTTAATGAAAAGAAATTACTAATTGAACATTTTAATAATTCCAATCGTATTCCGCAAGACATATTAAGAGATAAAACTCAGCCTCAACATTTGCTTGATTCACTAGCAGAATTGACAATTTCTTGCAATAAAAGATTTTCTAAAGATAATTCACAATGGAATCAATTTATTGACGATAACTTAAAAGATTTAAAAAAATATTCAAGTATAGAAAAAGGAGCTCTTGCTCAGTATTTTGGTAGGCATAAGTTTACCGATAAAGCGGATGAATTCATTGTAAATCTTAATCAGCACATAGATTTATTGGAGCAAGAAGCCAAAATAACCTCTACTCAAACTCAGCAATCAATAGAAAGCTCCAGTGAAAGAGCTCCATCACCAAAAAACATTGATAAATCTTTAACAGCAACTACACCACAGCATGAAAAAGAACCTGTAACTCCAGCTATCGCTACTCCACTTCGCCAAGAAGAAGTCAAAGAGGGTGAGTTTATTGATCCAAGAGCAAAAAAGCAAAAATCCAAAGATAAAGCTCTTAATCAATCAAACAATGAGCCCACTCTAGAGACGATAAAAATAGAAACTTCGCAGCAGAAAAAACCTTCTGATAAAAAAGATAGAGATAGTTTACAAGCTAAATCAAATACTGCAGATAAAACTCCTACTAAATCTCAGAACCCTACTAAAAAGAGTAAAGATGATTCACAGAAACCTAATACTAAAAATATAACAGCAACCATAAATGCAGCAGAGAAAACTAAGAGAGGCTCTACATCAGCTGCAACTACATCTCCACAAGAGACTTCATCCTCTCAAGAAATAGTAACTGATAATACAATTTCTATACCAGTTCCAACCAACTGGGCAGCCAAGGTATCCGGAGTAAAACCATCTCCTAAAACTCTAAAAACAAAGCATAATGAAGAAAAAACTATAGAGAGGACTAAAGATTCAACCACTATAAGCGCATCTAAGACAATAGCTACCGCTATATCTACTCAAAATATTACTACAACAGCTTCTAAAAAAAGCATTAATGATAGTCAAAAGGAGAAATTTTCTGGGAAAAACTCAATAAAATTTGGAGATTTTGATCCTATAACCCTAAATCCAAGTGAATCTTCCCCTACTGGATTTGTAGCAGCAGAAGAAGCAAGACGCTCTAAAACCCCCTCTCCAGATAGAAAATCAGGTGGCATAAGCAATGAAGTAAAAACGAGTTCCTCAACTACTTCATCTACAGGATTTGCAGCCAAAGAAACCGCTCAAAGCTCTTCTCCTGAATCTCCATACAAGCATGGAAATCTTTTATATACTAATCGTGGAACCCTAGTTCCTTCTATTATATATAAAGAAGAAACATATATTACAATAACAGCACAAAATAATAATCACTATCTACAAAAAGTTCAATTTGCTATTGAAAAAGAAGAAGGAAAGCGTGTGATAACTGATTTTGTTGGAAAATCTACCTTATATGATTTAAGTAGCTTATATGCTAGACCAAACTATTCTCAAACACACCAACAAAAGAAATCAAATAAAGAAGAACAACAAATATAAAATATATAAATACTAATTTTTCTATATGTATAATGTTAAAAATATGAAGTGATATAGTCATCACTTCATATTTGCTTTTTTTACTCTGACTACAAGTGGAGGATGATTTTTCTTTTTAGACTTAGTTTTCACTTTTCTGGTTGGCTTTAGTGAAGCTTTATGAAAACAACCATTTAATAAACTAACCATATATTTATCACGGGCCTTAGCAGTATCACCTCCCAAAACAATACCAACTAAATGCTTTCCATTTTTATTAGCAGTAGTGGCCAGATTAAATCCAGAAGCATAGGTAAAACCTGTTTTAAGACCTGTTGCCCATTCATATTTATTTACAACATTATTATGACTTCTATAAGTCTTACCATTATAAGAAAATTTATCAATTAAAAACCAATGAAAAAACTGAGGTAAGTTTCTATTTAAAGCAATTGCAAGCTTAGCTAAATCATAAGCTGTTGTTTTTTGATCTTTATTGGGTAAACCGGAGGCATTCTTAAAATTAGTATTCTTCATTCCCAGTTTCTTAGCTTGTTTATTCATAAGAATGGCAAATTTTGTTTCACTACCAGCAATAGCTTCAGCTAAAATAACCGAAGCATCATTTGCCGAATGCACGATCACTCCAAGAATCGCGCTCCTAACTGTTATCTTACTTCCTGCCCGCAAAGATAAATTAGTGCGCGGCTGTGATGCGGCTTTAGCAGATACTGTTAGTTTTTTCCCAAGCTTCAGCCTACCTAATTTTATTTCCTTAAAAGTTATGTATAAAGTCATCATTTTAACTAAAGAAGCTGGATATCTAAGTTCCTTAGCATTACTTGAATGTAAAATCTTTCCTGTGTGCGTGTCAACCACTAAGCTTGCCTTTTTAAGTGGAATTGCAAAGACTTCACTTAAGCTCATTAAGCAAAAAACAAGAACTACTAATAGTTGAAATAAATTTTTGGTCATTTAATTTTAAATCATTATTTTTAAACATTTTATTAAAGATTCACTATCGCCAAATAATCTTACTTGCTTTTTATTTGAAGTAAAACCACTTATAATAGAGATACTGTTTTTACCGATCTTAAGCTCCTCTGATAATAAGTCTATCACTGCTTTATTTGCTTGTCCATCCTCAGGTAAGGCTCTAACATATATTTTTAAATGACCATCAAAAACCTTGCCTATTCTATCCATAGATGCTTTAGGAGTTACTTTAATAAAGAGAATAACTGCTTTATCAGTAATTTTAATAGGCAAATCTTCAGTAAATAACATAAATTACCCTTGGTTTAATATTCATTATGATATCCCATCCTTCTCTTTCGTCAGCCATGTACCCGCAACAAAACACTAACTTTATTATCTTTATATTCTCTCACTCAGCAATGAGTAAGTCAATATAGATAGAAAATACTCCCCTATTGCAAATATATATCAAATTATTCTAGGGATGATCTAATATATGACAAAAAAGTTATTTATTGGTATTATTAAAAATAATGCATCTATGGTAAGGAAAGATCTATGCAAAGACATTCATTTTTAAATAATAACTTAAAATTATCTTATCTTGATTCTGGAGGTAATGGAGAAATAATCATTGCTCTTCATGCCCATTGGATGCAAGCTTCAGACTATAATAAAATAGCAACTGATCTACTACCTAACTGGAGAATTATTGCTTTAGATCAGCGAGGACATGGATCTTCAGATCATACAGCATCTTATACAAGAGATGATTATATTAGTGATATTAAGGCTCTATTTAAACATTTAGCAATCGAAGAACCAGTAATATTAATGGGAAATTCATTGGGTGGCGTTAATTCTTATCAATTCGCTGCCAGAAACCCTCATTTAGTAAAGGCAATGATTATTGAAGACATTGGCGTTGATATATCTGGTGATGTAAGTTTTTCTCTTAACTGGAAAGGAGCTTTTAAAACTAAAGAAGAACTTGAAGAGAAAATTGGCTTGCGTTTTTTACCTTATTTAAAAGATTCAATTCATGAAACCAAAGAAGGCTTTAAACTAATGTTTGACGTTAATGAAATTATAATATCTCATAACAATATTTATGGCAATCATTGGAGTGATTGGTTAAAAAGTGATTGCCCTTGTTTAGTTATCAAAGGAAAAGATAGCCGAGTTACAACAAAAGAGCAGTTAGAGAAAATGAGCTCTCTCAGACCAAATACTAAACTAAAAGTTATCGCTGGAAGCCATGTATTGCATAGAGATAATCCAAAAGAGTTCAATCAAATTGTAAAAGATTTTCTTCAAGAGCTGTGACGCTTTATCTAAAAGCTATTTAATTTTCTTACTAAGACATTTAAGTTTTTTATGCTATTTGCAACAGTTTCATTATTATAGTATAATTCATGATTATTAATTATAACAAGGCATAATATGATATTTTCTTACCTCGTGACTTTCTTCTGCATATGGTGGATAGTATTTTATATGATATTGCCATTTGCTGCTGAAGTAAAAATCAAACCAAAGATCGGACACGCAGATAGCGCCCCTACTAAACCTCACTTAGGTATCAAGTTTATAGTTACCAGCCTTATCTCAGTTATTATAACTGCCTTAGTAATGCATATAATTAACCAGGGAATATTCGTGAGATTCATTGAAAAATACTTAAGCTTCCTAAGTAACATTTAATCAATAGCATCTAAAAAACAAACTAGAGTCCAAGTCTTGTAAAAGCTGTCCTTAAAGCCTCAACCAAATCATCAATCATTTTATCTGTGTGAAGTGGAGTTGGAGTTATACGTAACCTTTCTGTTCCTCTTCGCACTGTAGGATAATTTATATGCTGAACAAATATACTAAATTCATCTAGTAGAATCTCAGATATTTGTCTACTTAACATAGGGTCATTAACAATAACCGGCACCATATGGCTTTCATTTTCAATGAAAGGAATGTTAACTGCTCTAAGCTTTTCTTTTAACGCAAGTGCATTTTTATGTAAGGCCTCACGTTTTATATCACTGTTTTTTAAATAGCGAATACTGGTAGTAGCTGCCGCTGCTAGAGATGGAGGCAAAGAAGTGGTAAAAATAAAACCAGCCGCATAGCTACGCACTGCATCTACAATAAGATTAGATGAAGTGATATATCCACCAATAACTCCAAATCCTTTAGCTAAACTTCCTTCAATAATGGTAAGGCGGTCCATGATACCTAATTGCTCGGCTATGCCACCGCCTCTTTTGCCATATATTCCAACCGCATGAACCTCATCAACATAAGTAATAGCGTTGTATTTATCAGCTAAATCACATATCTCTTTAATGGGTGAGATATGACCATCCATTGAATATACAGATTCAAAAATAATTAACTTAGGTCTATTTATATCCACAGACCTAAGCTTATCTTCTAAATCATGCATATCTAAATGACGATAAATATATTTATCTGCATTGCTTCGACTAATTCCTTCAATTATTGACGCATGATTATCTTTATCTGAAAATATTGCGCAATTCGGAAGCAACTTAGCGAGGGTTGAAATTGTAGCGTCATTAGAAATATAACCGGAAGTAAATACAAGACCTGCTTCTTTTTGATGTAGATCAGCTAACTCTGCCTCAAGTTCAACAATTGCATGATGCGTACCACCAATATTACGAGTTCCCCCAGAGCCAACACCCATCTTGCTATTAGCTGCATTAGCAGCAGAGATCACTTCTCTATTTTGGCTCATTCCTAGATAATCATTAATACACCAAATAGTTATCTCTTTATTTCTTTTATGATCAAATATAATTGGATGCTCACCTACTTTTCTTTCAATATCACTAAAAACTCGGTATCTTCCCTCTGTTTTTAAGTCATCAATAGCCTTAGTAAAACATTGATCATATATATTAGATTTTAACATTTATTTTCCCTTAAGTGAAATCACCATTGTTATCAATAGCAAAATAGCCACAGCTTGGTGCATCAATGCAAGAAACAAAGGCGTTTGAAGCAGTAAAGTAAATATGCCTAAAAGAAGCTGAATAGTAATCAGTCCAGACAATATAATAGCATTTTTTTTCTTCGTCTCTAGATTAAATATTTTATAAGAATATGCAAGCAAATTAATGCAATTAATTACCCCAAGAAAACGATGGATAAATTGCACCATTGTTACATTTTCAAATAGATTTAAATAACTAGGCTTCATTATTAGCAGCCCTTTGGGAATTAATTCACCATCCATAAGGGGAAAGCTATTATATACTAAACCAGCATTCAATCCAGCTACAAATGCACCTGATGTGATTTGCAGTAAGAGCAAAAACAAAGAAAAATAAGCATATCTTGATGAAGTGGATCTACCAGGAGTTATCTTCCACACAAGCAAACTAAGGATAACGCAGGCAACAACCAAATGAAGAGCAAGCCTATATTGACTAACACTCGGCTCTGATGAAAGACCACTTTTTACCATAAACCAGCCAATAGCTCCTTGCGCGCCCATCAATAATGCAATAAAAGAAAAATACTTCACTTGTGATGAACTTAATCTTCGATAAAAATATAGAAAAGGTAATAGAAAAACTAATCCCGTTAATCTCCCAAGCAATCTATGTATATACTCAACCCAGAAAATTTGTTTAAAACTTGAAATATCCATTGTTGAATTAATTATTTTGAACTCAGGAGATAATTTATATTGTTCAAATTCTTCTTGCCATGATTCCATAGAAAGAGGTGGAATAGTTCCACTAATAGGCTTCCATTCAACAATCGACAAGCCCGAATGAGTAAGCCTAGTATATCCACCAACAACTATCATCGCATAGACAAGAACAGCGCAAATAGCTAACCAAATTAATATAGATTTATTTTCTATTTCCATATTATATTACATCTTAGTTTCAACAAGTGATATATCCCATATATCCTTGTCAATTATTGAAGGAGAAAAATAAAAAATATCACCATTTGAGCATAAAATATCTTTTCTCTTTGCAAGTATACTCGCTAAACATTGAAACACTCCTCCATGAGAAACAATAAGAGGATACATAAACTTAGTTGAAGTTATATCATTAATAGTTTTTTTAACTCTCATCTCAAACGCTTCATAAGATTCCACATTAGAAGATTTATTTAAATCTGATACAAAACATAAATCATTTAGTGAATCTTTATCTTTTCCCTCATATTCGCCAAAAGATCTTTCTTTTAAGCCATCTATTATTGTAACTTCTAGTTCACAAATTTGTCCAATAATACTAGCTGTTTCGCTAGCTCTTTTAAGGCTGCTAGAAAAAACATTACCAATTTCTATTTCATTAAGCACATAGGCAGAATGCTGCGCTTGCTCTATCCCTTTGTCATTTAAAGAAATATCTTTCCATCCCATCAATTTATGTTGTTTGTTCCAATTAGTTTCGCCGTGGCGAACAAAATAAAACGAAGATTTTGGAGTTAAAATCATAATAAAATCCTATGCAAACTGTTCTTTTATAATTCTTTCTTCAAGACTATGGTTTGGATCAAACAATAATTTCATTGATATATCTCTCCTTTCTCGAACAACCACTGACTTAACTGACTCCACACTTAAAAAATCGGCTACAGCATTAACTGGCCTATTTTTAGGATCTAAAACAGTTAATTCAACAATAGCAGTATTCGGTAATATTGCGCCGCTCCACTTTCTTGGCCTACAAGGACTTATGGGTGTTAGAGCAAGTATATTAGAGCCAATAGGCAGTATTGGGCCATTGACAGAATAATTATATGCACTGCTTCCAGCTGGAGTTGAAACTAAAACACCATCACAAACTAATTCCTTAAGACGCACATCATTATTTATAGAAATCATTATTTTACTGCTTTGGCTCGTTTGACGAAATAATGACACTTCATTAACTGCTAAATGAGAAACAGACTCTCCATTCTCAAGAGTAGAAATCATTTCCAATGGGTGAGTGATACTAAAAACTGCTTTTTCAAGTTTGAGAAGTAAATTTTCTAAATCAAAAGGATTAAGTAAGAATCCCACCGTACCACAATTAATACCATAAATAGGGATATTATAATGCATCAAACTATGCAAACAATGCAGCATAAATCCATCACCACCCAAAACAACAATTAAGTCTGCATCAGGCTTTTCTTTTATTTCACTTAACTGTATAAAATTATATTTCTCATTGATTAATGAAAGCTTTTCTTGGGTTTTAGGTATATGCCCAGCAATGATAGCGATATTGGTATATTTCATAACTCAATCTCTTCTTCTTTTCTTGAGGTGAGATTAGCATAAATACTCTAAAATTACAACTCTCTTACTTGCGCTATTTTACGACGTTGAAGATATGACAAGGCTTGTGAAAGAGCATCTACTTGATCGTCATGAGAAGCCTTAGGAAAAGCTAAAAGCTCATGCTCAAATGCAACTCTCCAACTTGCCTCACTATTTATAAATATTTGTCCAGTTTCAAACTTAGTCGAATGAATAGCAAACCTAGTTACTTTATCAAACTTAGGCTTTATTCCTATAATTGGCGCTTTTATTTCTCTACTTAAGATTTGAATTAAAGACTGACCACTTCCCTTATCTTCAATGAGTACCACCTGGGGAAGCCATTTATAACATTTATTTTTTAGTAACTCAACTAACTGAGGAAACTCAACTTTTACACGACATACATCTAATAAATAATAACCATCTTTATTGACTCCCATTGTAATACCCACAGTGTAATCATGGTCATCTTTTGCTTTTATAGCAGTATCCCATGATTGTATAATTTGGGTAAATAATATTTTATCATTATTTTTATAATATTTAATCCACGACTTTTGTATCATAGAGCCAGCGCTTGGAATTGGATCTTGGTTATATTGAGCTGCAAAATTATATTGCCCAAGTTCTGATTTAAGTTTATTTAAAGCGTTTATATCTTCTCTTTCTTCATGCAACACCGCTCCTGGATCTATAATTAATTTATAAGGTTTAGTGAAAATAGTTTCTTCTTCATAAATAGCCGGAATTTTTAAGTGATCCCAGTGTTGGGATTTGTTTTTAAGAAGATATCCGCATAAATCATTTTCATGCAAACGCTGCATAATAAGAATGATTGCTCCATTTTTTTTATTATTTAGTCTAGAGACAAAAGTTTGTTCAAACCACTCAATAGTATTTTTACGATATTTCCGAGAATTTATCTTATTCGGGTTTTGTGGATCATCTACAATCAATATATCCCCTCCCTCTCCTGTTGCCGTTCCTCCAGTAGAAGTAGAGAAACGAAAGCCCCTCTTAGTAGTAACAAATTTAGATTTTTGACTCTCTCCTTTAGTTATTCTCGTCCATGGAAATAAATCTTGATACCACTTACTATTCAATAAAAGCCTACAATCTTGTGAATGTTTATTGCTTAATGCTTGGGAATAGCTGGCTGTCATAATTCTTAAACTTGGATCATGCCCAAGCAACCAAGCCGTCCATGCTACTGATATAGTAATAGACTTTAAATAGCGCGGAGGTATGTTAATTATTAAACGCTTCACTTCCCCAGCTTGTACCTGAGCTAATTTGTAATTAATAATATCAAGATGCCAATTATGTAAATAGGCTGAACCAGGAGAAACAGTTGCAAATGACTTTTCTGTAAAGCATGAAAAACTATTACGCAATACTGCTTGAAGTAATCGATTATTAAATTTCATATATTATGGATGGATAAGAAAGAAGGGCGCCCCAAATGAAGCACCCTACATGAAGCCAAGCCTCAATGCAGTATTTGCAGAGGATACTTACAGACTCACAATGTTTGATGTATTATTTAATGAGTATAGCATATCTCTTTTATAGCAACTTGTCAACCAATAATTACCAAAAGATTAAAAAATTTTACTTTCCTATGAAAAAACTAAAATCAATTAGTTGCAAGAGTTAATAAAAAAGGGCGCCCCAAACGGAGCGCCCTACATGGAACCAAGCCTCGATGCAATATCTGCAGAGGACACTTATAGATATCCAATGTTCTATTTGTTATTTAATAAATATATAATATATCTTTTATAACAACTTGTCAACTAATAATTACAAAATAATTAAATAATTAAACTTTAAGACCGTGATAAGAAAAGGGCGCCACAGACAAGGCGCCCTACATAGAACCACGCCTCGGTGCAATATTTGCAGAGGATACTTATAGGCCCCTAATGTTTCGTTAACTTATTAAGTATATAGTAATATAGTTATTCGGGTATGTCAACTAATAATGTTTAAAAATGTAAAAATAACATTTTTAATTTTACTTAGTTAATAAAGAGCATTGTTAACTTTTTTTCTTGCAAAGAATCAAGGAATATGCAATAAATCATTTGTTTCAATTTAAGGTTATTGAATATTGGTGATTTTATATTAATAATAGGAGAGCGTGATAAATGTTAGCAAAGCTAGAAAGTGATTATAATCCTTCAGAACTTGAAGTATATATGAACCCTAAGCAAAGAGAGTTCTTTAGACATAAATTACTTTCATGGAAAAATGATTTATTAAATGACTCTCAAGAAACCATTAATCACCTAAAAGAAGAAAGCTGGCACGAACCTGATTTAAATGATAGAGCCACCAAAGAAATGGAAACATCGCTTGAACTTAAAACAAGAGATAGATACAGAAAACTCCTTGAGAAGATTGACTCCGCATTAAAAAGAATTGAGAATGACGAATATGGATACTGCAAAGAAACGGGCGAAGAAATTGGCCTAAAACGCCTGATAGCAAGACCAATAGCCACACTCAGCATAGAAGCTCAACAAAATCATGAGAATTATGAACGCCAACATTCTGACCTAGATTAAACTTTTCAATTATAACATAATTTTAGTTTTAAAAATTCTCGGTTGAAAAATTCTTTATAAGACTTTTTATCTAAGCTCTAAAGGTAAATTAAACTTTATATTTTCTTCAATCGTCTTAAACTTATGAATTGTAATTTCAAACTTACTTTGTAAAAATTCTACCGCTTCTTGAACTAACTGCTCTGGGGCAGAAGCACCTGCAGTAATCCCAGCCTTAGTTACACCATCGAACCATTGTAAATTTATGTCTCTATAATCATTTATAAGGTATGATTTCTTTCCCATTTCCTCACCAATATCACGCAACCTATTTGAGTTAGAACTATTGCTTGCTCCAATAACTAAAATTAAATCAACAATATCAGTCATTTTTTTAGCCGCACTTTGCCTATTCTGAGTTGCATAACAAATATTCTTTAAGTCAGGCCCATTGATGTAAGGAAATCTTTCTTTTAGTCTGTCAATTATATTTTTGGTATCATCAACACTTAACGTGGTTTGAGTTATATATGCTAAGTTTTCTTCAGCGTTAAACTCAAGTGCGTCAACATCTTTAATATTAGATACAATGTAAACCTCAGATTCCACTCTACCAGAAGTCCCTACCACTTCAGGATGCCCTACATGACCAATTAAGATTATTTTTCTTCCTTTTTTTTCATGAATTCTAGCCTCTAAATGAACTTTAGTAACTAAAGGACATGTTGCATCAAGTGATTTGAGATTATATTTCTTGGCATTATTTTCCACCTCCTTAGACACTCCATGGGCACTAAAAATAACGATTGCTCCTTCTGGAATGTCATCCACCTCACTAACAAAAACCGCACCCTGATTCTTTAACTTATCAACTACAAATTTATTATGAACTATCTCATGCCTAACATATATTGGCGCTCCATATTTCTCGATTGCTCTTTCAACAATAGAAATAGCACGTTCAACACCTGCGCAAAAGCCTCTAGGCTCAGCCAAATATAGATTAAGCATTATGACTCCAAATATTCTTTTGATTGCATTTCATGTAAACGCGATATTGTCCGTTTAAATTCAAAATTCCACTTACCTGATTTATAGATAGACTCTATATCAGTTTTAGCTGAGCATATCAATATTTTTCGCAAATCATACACGGTGTCAATAAAAGAAATAAAACGCTTTGCTTCATTATGATCTTCAGAGGATAATTCAGGAATTTCTGCCAGAATTATTACATTAAACTCCTGACAAATTGTAATGTAATCATTGCTTGCAAGTGGAGACCTGCATAATTGATCAAAGGTAAAAACCGTACAATCCTGAGCTGTAATTGGGCAAAGCATCTCCCTTCCATCGACATTCAGAAGCATATTGACTGGCTTTGAATCATTTGTCAGCTTTATAAAACTATCCAAAATGAATCTCTCTGAATCCATAACCTCTTGGTAAATAAAATAGACAGTTTCCACTGATTTTAATTTCTTAATTCTATAATCATGATTGTGATTCATTTTAATGACTTGCATTTGCTCTTGCATCAATTCTATGAAGGGAATAAATGAATCTCTTTGTAAACCATCTGGATATAACTCATCCGCTGCGAAGTTAGATGTTATAATTAGTATCACTTGTTGTTTTAGTAACTCACGAAATAACTTTCCAACAATCATTGCATCTGCAATATCATCTATTTGTAACTCATCAATACAAAGAACTTTATATTGATTAGCAATATATTTAGCCACATGAACTAAGAAATCTATATCTTTCTTGTTTTCTTTTCTCATTTTATGCAAATACGCATGTACCTCCAGCATAAACGCATTGAAATGAACCTTCTGTTTTTTATCTATTTCTAAGTTGTCATAGAATAAATCCATCAGCATCGACTTTCCAGTTCCAAATGTACCATAGATATAAATCCCCTTCATAGAAGAAGATTTTGGCAATATTGCTGACAACAATCCTTTATCCATAACCAGATCAATAGAATCATCTAATTTAGTTAAGGCAATTAAAATCTCAGCTTGCGCTGGATTAAGAGTTATATTATTCTGTTGTAATATATGTTCGTAGCGAGTTAAAGTCATTATTTTATGAAAAATTATAGTTTAAATGGAAACACCGAAGTTTGGCATAATTTAGTTAAGGATTCTTTAACAAACCATATAGCACATGCATATATTTTTGCAGGACCAGTTGGAATAGGAAAAGCAACCACAGCAAGAGAATATATAAAATATATATTAAATGCAAATGAAGCTTTATGCAAAAGAATTGATAATGATAATTTTCTTGATTTAATAACCATTACTAAAAAAGATAAGAATGAAATTTCTATCGATGCTATTCGATCAGCTCAAGATTTTTTTAAACAAACTCCAGCTGAAGGAGAAAAAAAATTTATTATTATTGATAGCGCAGATGATCTAAACCTCAATGCAACTAATGCTTTATTAAAAATTCTTGAAGAACCAACAAAAAACACCTATCTATTCTTAATCAGCCACACACCACACAGCTTGCTTGCTACTATAAGATCTAGATCTAGAATAATTAAGTTTAAACCATTAAATAATCAAGAACTCAAGCTTATTACCGACCTAGATACAACACCTGAACTAGAAGACTTTATTGCTGGATCTGCTAGCAGGGCAATAATGCTGAAGGAACTAGATGCAGTTGAAACCTATACTAAATTACTAGAATATTTAAGTAACAACGACATTCTATATTTTGAAAAAATGGCTAATCAAATTATAAAAAAACATTGGGAATTAACTACAAACCTACTTGAATATATAATAAGTCGAATAATTAAAATTGCTTCTAATTGCTCTATAAACATAAGTGAGCTTGAGCAGGAGTCTCTGGCACCACTTGCTAATAATAAAAATATAGATGAATGGTTTAAAGTTCGTGATGAAATACTAACTTCACTTGATCAATCTAAAATCTTTAATCTAGATAAGAAACAAATACTCCTACTTAGTTTAGAAAGAATTAGAAAATCTATTGGATAATAGCCCAAACATACTATTAAATCTTAAAATAATCTCTAATCTATAAATACAGATTCTAGCAATATTAAAGAGAGCTCTTACTTTAAGGAAGGAAACATTTTATGTAAAGTTTCTAATAAAACAAGACCAGCTGTTAGAACTCCTGTCATTCTAATAGTCAAGCTCCATGCTTGTTTTTCAATTTCATGTAATAATTTTTTTTCTATCTCATCAAGTCTGTAATTAAACTTAACTTCTAAAGCTTCTATTCTATAGTTTGTATTAGTTTCTATTCTAGAAGACTCAATATCTAGCTTCTTTTGCACCAATTCTTCTAAATCATCTTTTAATTCTTTAGTATTTTCGCTTAGATTTTTTTTAATTATCGCTTCAATATCAGTTGCTGATGTTTTAAAGGAGCTTAACATAATATTTCTCTTCCAGTTTAGATTTAATAATTATATATAATCAATTTATTTACAACTAATTTCTTAATGTACGCATTATATACCACATATAGAGAAATGTCATGTATCGATTAAATATAATCTGAGTATTATGGAGCATTAAGATATAACTAAAATGGTATCCTAATAGTAGATCATTTGCTTCAAGTTAACATAGATTAACTACACATATATATCATATTTATCCCCTTTATTCAAGTAATGTAATATATTAATCATTACTTGACATACTTTTCTTA
>Ga0129324_10000610_pt1 | contig 25488 bp, 27 predicted proteins | sample CPBDNA_7_FD_96879 | JGI IMG/M metagenome (GOLD analysis project Ga0129324, IMG submission 96879) | Freshwater to marine salinity gradient microbial communities from Chesapeake Bay, USA - CPBay_Spr_15_0.2_DNA | ecosystem: Environmental > Aquatic > Marine > Coastal | place: USA: Chesapeake Bay... | reverse complement strand
TCACAATGCGCTCGCCGATGCCCGGAATCGCAATGAGCGGCATGTGCGCGGCGCCTCGTCGAATCCGCTGGCTGGGCAGCGCCGGTGACAACAGCGTGAGCGAGGCAACAAGATCGGGGCGTAGAGCAGCCACGTGCACCGCCACATTGCCACCCAGAGAGTTGCCAAACACATGGAAGCGCTGATCGGCCGTGGGGAATGTCGGATGACCTTCAATACCCAGCCCGTTGAGATGATCAAGTAACGCGATCACGGCATTCGCGTGCCCCCGCGGGTGGTAATCGCCGTCGCGAGGCGGGGGCGAAAAGCCGAAACCGGGCAGATCAAGGGCGATCATGGCTAGATCGTCATCCATCTCACCCATAAGTTCGATCCAGTTGAGCGATGACCCGCCTAGGCCGTGAATCAGCACCGCGCGTGGTCGATCGTTGACAAACACCGGTACCGGGTCGATAGATGAAAACCCCGACGGCGACAGTCGAACGGTGACCTCACCGGTGGCAACGGGCACCACCTGAAACTGCCAAGAAATCGGTGCGGACATTCATCCATGATCGGTGTGCGGCCCGATCGTGTGGTGATCGGGGGTCATCTGAGCGGTCGAATCACGCGGCTACCATGGATTCATGACCGTCGCCGGGGATCGCTCCACCACGCGATTGCCCCGCCAGGAGCGGCGGGCCCAACTGCTCAATGCCGCGCGTGAAGTTTTCGTCGCCCAGGGTTATCACGTCGCCGGCATGGATGACATTGCTGATCTCGCCGGGGTTACCAAGCCGGTGCTCTATCAGCATTTTCCCAGCAAACTTGATCTATATCTTGCCCTCCTTGATGAGGGCATCGGCGCGCTCTTGGCGACTCTGCAGTCGGCGATCTCGGCCACGAACGACAACCGCGAACGCGTTGAGGCAGCGGTCGGTGCCTACTTCGAATTCGTCGACAACCCGGGCAGTCCATATCGGCTGGTTTTCGAAAGCGACCTCACCCACGAACCGGCTGTTCGCGACCGGGTTGAGGCCGCCGACGCTGCTTGCGCGAGTCTGCTGAGCCGGGTCATCGCCGCTGATACCGGGCTCCTTGACGAAGAGGCGCAACTCCTTGCTGCTGGCCTGCTCGGCATGGCACACGTGGCCGCACGGCGATGGCTTCGAGACCGCGACGGAGTTGACCGGGCGACCGCAATCACGCTGGTGTCATCCCTTGGCTGGCGCGGCATCCGCGGTTTTCCGCGCAGTCACCCGCCCATGCCGTAGTGATCGATTTGGACTAACCTGCTCTTACACCGGGCCAGTCAGTCCCGTGCACCCAGTGGGAGGCGTTGTTTCGTGGAGGTCAAGATCGGCGTGCTGCACACCGCGCGCGAAATCGTATTCGATAGCCCGTTAACCGCCGAGGAAGTGTCAACCGCCGTTCAAGCCTCGCTCACGAGCGACTCGGTGCTCAACCTGACCGACGACCGCGGCCGCACCATTTTGGTGCCCGCTGATCGCATTGCCTACGTTGAGCTCGGTGTACCCGCCACGCGACGCGTGGGCTTTGGCTCGACGGCCTAGGAGGCCAGACCCAAGGCCTGCATTCGACGGGTGTGCGCATCGGTGAGTCGCGCGAGCATGCGGCCGATTTCGGCCAGATCGGCGCCGGGATGGTCGACTCCACCGACGAGTAGATGCGTGAGCCCGTCGCGATCAGCGGCCACTCGCTGTGCCTGGCTGAGGGCCTCCCCCACCAGGCGGCGCCCCCACAGCGCAAGTCGGCCGCCCACTTTGGGGTCCCGTTCGATCTGGGCGCGCACCTGCGCGATCACGTAATCGGAGGTCTCCACATCTGAGCACACGCTCAGCACCAGGGCACGGGTGTCGGGGTCGACATAGGTGGCGATCTCACGGTAGAAGTCGCTCGCGATGCCGTCGCCGACGTAGACCTTCACCAATCCCTCCCACCAATCCTTGGGTGCGGTCTGGTCGTGAAATCCCGCGATCGCCGTTCGAAACGGCGCCATCGCGCTCAATACGTCTGCGCCCATCTCCTCAAGTCGATCACGCAGGGCCGTGAAGTGGGACATCTCCACATCGACGATCGACATCATCTGCACTTGATCGGCCAGGGTTGGCGCGAGCGCGGCGTCGGCGGCCATGCGTTGACAGGCGCTCAGCTCGCCGTAGGCGAGCACCCCCAACAGGTCGATCACACCCGCTCGATACTCATCGGTCCAGTCGGCCATATCAGCCGAAATCGGTACGCGCGGACGATCGTCACTTGCCACGAAGCGCCACCCTAGTACCCGCCGGGGTACCATAGGTCATCTGCAACCGCAGTTTTACTGGGGCGTGAGCCTCTGACGTGAACGAATTCTGGAGAACCCCCTGAGTCCCACTGAGAACCTTGTCCCTGTCATCGAGGAACCGACCGTTGAGATTGCGCCTACTTTCACCGAACTTGGCGCCGATATTGCTATCTCCACGGCTTTGGCCGAGCAGGGCATCGAACGCGCGTTTCCCATTCAAGCTATGTGCCTGCCCCTCGCTCTTGATGGGCGCGACCTGATCGGGCAGGCCAAGACCGGCACGGGCAAGACCCTCGGATTCGGCATTCCACTACTGATGAAGGTCGACTCCACCCAGATCAAAGGCGCCGCCCCACAGGCCCTGGTCGTGGTTCCCACCCGTGAACTGTGCCTCCAGGTAGCTACCGACTTGGAAAAGGCCGGTAGTCAACTGGGCACCCGAGTGCTCAGCGTTTACGGCGGCCGGGCCTATGAACCGCAAATCGATGCCCTCACCAAGGGTGTCGACGTCGTGGTCGGCACACCCGGTCGGCTGATTGATCTGGCTCAACGCGGCAATCTGCGCCTAGGCGAGGTTCGCATTCTCGTTCTCGATGAAGCCGATGAAATGCTCGATATGGGTTTTCTGCCCGATGTTGAACGCATCGTCGCGCTCGTACCCCCGGTGCGCCAGACAATGCTGTTCTCGGCCACGATGCCCGGACAGATCGTCAATCTTGCCCGCCGATACATGACCCAACCCACGCATATTCGCGCCAGCAACCCCGGCGACGAGCGCGCCACCGTCGATGCCATCGAACAGCACGTGTGGCGCGCCCATCCCATGGACAAGGTTGAACTGGTCGCACGAATTTTACAGGCGAACGGCCGCGGCCTGGCGATGGTGTTTACCCGCACGAAGCGCAAAGCCCAAAAGGTCGCCGATGATCTCACCGAGCGTGGATTCGCGGCCGCGAGCGTGCACGGTGACCTCGGGCAGGGCGCACGTGAGCAAGCCCTGCGCGCCTTCCGCGCCGGCAAGGTTGATGTGCTCGTGGCCACCGACGTCGCCGCTCGTGGCATCGACGTCGAGGGTGTGACCCACGTGGTCAACTATGAATGCCCCGACGATGAAAAAACCTACCTGCACCGTGTTGGCCGGACCGGGCGCGCTGGTGCCTCTGGTGTTGCGGTCACCCTGGTCGACTGGGAAGACGTTGCTCGCTGGCAGATGATCAACAAAGCCCTCGGGCTGGCCTTCGCCGAACCGGTGGAAACCTACTCGACGAGTGATCATGTGTTCACCGGCCTCGGTATCGACTCGAAGGTCACCGGGCGGCTACCACGAGCTGCGCGAACCCGCGCCGGCCTCGGGGCTGAAGATGTCGAAGACATAGGCGAACCTCGCAAGAAGGCCGCGACTTCTACCCGCTCGACGAAGTCAACTCGGACAACCAAGCCCGCGGGTCAATCCGCGGCCAAAGCTGCCGATAAGCCTGCCGATAAAGCTGCCGCCACTGACAAACAGCGTCGCCAACGTCGTCGCACCCGTGGCGGAGCAACTAACCCCACCTGATTTGACCCGTGCGAAACGACTCAGTCGGGCAATACATTCCATGCGGTCAACGCGGCAATCAGTCCATCGGTAGTCGCCAGATCATGCAGTTGCGTCGCGGAGACCCACCGTGCATCACGAGCATCGTCACCGGCTCGAACTACACCAGCGGTCACGCGCGCGACATAGTCATTGACCACAAATATCGATCCCGAATCAGCCCGAACGCGTACTGATCCGACGAAACTCTCCACCACAACGGTTAATCCGGTTTCCTCTGCCACCTCGCGCACGACAGCCTGCTCATCGGACTCCCCCACCTCCACGCGACCGCCGGGCAGTGACCACCGTCCAGCAGCTGGCGCATGACCGCGTCGAATAACCAAAAGACGGCCCTGCTCGTCGTGGATGACCGCACCGACGCAGGCGATCAGCGGTGACATGTCGCCTCCTGTGTGATCGGGAATTAGCCGAGGTTGGACCGGGTGTCCTCGATTATCGCGTAATCTGACCGGTCATGACCTCACAACTGGCCACCGCGCCGCCCCACACCCCCTCTCGCTGGGCGCGACCCCTATTCGGAATCAACGCACTCGTGGCCTGGTCGGGTGTGCTCCTGCAATTTGTCTTGACCTCGCTGGGCACCTACCCGAGCGAGAACACCGTGAGTTCGATCCTGGGCAACCCCGACCAGGGGGCGCTGGGGCGTATCTTCGACTACTTCACCTACTTCACGATCCTGTCCAACATTCTGGTGGCCGTCATGATGACGCTGCTGTTCATCAATCCCAGCCGCGATGGTCGAATCTTCAGGGTCCTCCGACTGGACACGATCTTGATGATCACCGTGACCGGGGTGGTGTACAACTTGATTTTGGCCGGTGACGGACCCGGGCCGGTCGCATGGGGAGCCGTAGCCAATTCGCTCGAACACCAGATCACGCCGGTGCTGACCGTGGTCGTGTGGCTCGTTGTTGGTCCACGCGGCTGGATCAACGGGAAGGTCGTCGCATACTCGTTTGTCTTGCCCGTGGCCTGGCTGATCTATGCGCTCATTAGAGGCGCGATCATCGATGCCTACCCCTACCCATTCCTTGATGTCATTGCCAACGGCTACGGCACCGTGTTTATCAACGTCATCGGGATAATCATCTTCGCCCTGATCTTGAATCTGATCTTCTCGGGTATCGATTGGCTCTACGAGCGGGGCCGATCGCGCCGATAATCGACCACCTAGATCGGTCGGTCACGTGCGCAGCTTGTACTCCTCCAGCAGCCGACGGGCAATAACCATCTTCTGAATATCGGCGGTTCCTTCACCGATCATCAGCATCGGCGCCTCGCGGTACAACCGCTCAATCTCGTATTCTTTGGAATACCCGTAGCCACCATGGATGCGGAAGGAATCCTCCACAACCTCTTTGCAGTACTCACTGGCAAGCATCTTGGCCATTCCGGATTCGAGATCATTTCGGTCGCCCGAATCCTTCTTACGCGCCGCCATCACCATCATCTGGTGGGCCGCTTCAACCTTGGTCGCCATATCTGCCAACCGGAACGCAACCGCTTGGTGCTCAGCAATGGGCTTACCGAAGGTGACACGCTGTTGGGCGTATTCGATACCCAGTTCGAAGGCTCGGGTGGCCAACCCGCAGGCACGAGCGGCCACGTTCACCCGACCCACCTCGACGCCGTCCATCATTTGGTAGAAGCCTTTGCCGGTTTCGCCACCCAGGATGGTGTCGGCTGGCAACCGCAGGTTGTCCATGATCAATTCGGTGGTATCGACGCCCTTGTAACCCATTTTTTCAATCTTGCCGGGGATCGTAAGTCCGGGAAGTACCTCACCAAAGCCCGATGGTTTTTCGATCAGGAACGCCGCCATGCGCTTGTAGACGCTGGCACCCTCATCGGCGCCATCATCGGCGCGCACAAGCACGGCAACGAGTGTCGATGAACCGCCGTTGGTCAGCCACATCTTTTGGCCATTGAGAACGTACTCATCACCATCGCGCACAGCTTTGCTTTGAATCGCAGAGACATCCGAGCCACAGCCTGGCTCACTCATCGAGAACGCACCGCGAATCTCACCGGTGGCCATCTTGGGCAGGTAGTAGTCCTTTTGCGCCTGTGTGCCGTGATGCATCAACATCCACGCAACGATGAAATGGGTGTTGATGACGCCGCTGACGCTCATCCAGCCGCGAGCGATCTCTTCGACCACGAGCGCATAGGTCAGTAGGGATTGACCCAGACCGCCGTACTCCTCGGGCACCATCAATCCGAAAACACCGAGTTCTTTGAGGCCTTCGACAATGTCGGCCGGGTACTCGTCTTTGTGCTCAAGGAAGTTGGCGTTCGGGAGAATCTCGTTGTCCACAAAATCTCGCACCGCCTCCAAAATCTGCTCTTGGACATCATCAAGGCCATCGGTGTGGGCAAGGCGCGGCATGGTTCCTCCGAAAGGGTGGTGATCTACAAGGTGGACATCTGACCTGATGCTAACGGACGTTCACGAAATCGGCCTGCGCCAGAATCCGGCACCCGGATTGACAGCGGCCACCACGGCCACAAACGGCAGGGCAAACAGGGGTAGGACGGGCACGAATGACACCGCGAATAGCTGAGCCCAAAGCACCTGGAGCAGCACCGTCGGTGCCCACACGATGAAGAGTCCGACGATGCGATGGCCGACATCGGCATCTTTGGACAATATGCGGTCTCGAGCCAAAACCGCTGTGCCAGCGGCCGCCACCGCCGCCGGTGCCGCTGTCACTACGAGTGGAGCCGTGCCAAGTAGGACCGGCAGCCACACCAGCATCAGCGTTCCGATCAGGGCCAGCATGATGACAACGCGACCCGACCTCGTTGGTGGCCCGAGCACCTCGCGCAGACGCTGACGAGTGAGCGCGGTGGGAACTGTGCTGGCCACCGTGTCGGCCAGCACCGGAGCCAACAGCACATCGCGGGCCTGGCGCAGGGCCTGGAACCTGGCCGGGTCGCCCCCACGATCGGGGTGGGCCAACCGGGCCCACAGACGAAAAGCCCGCCTAATTTCAGCCTCGTTGGCCCCGGCAGCAAGGCCTAGGTGTGCCATCGCCTCAACCCGGGTCATGGCCCCTCCATCCCGACGTCGATCAGCACCGATGCCGATCTGTGTACCTACTCGGTCGGTGGCGTGAAGTGTTGGGTGCGTTGCATACCCGCGGCGCGACCCTTGGCTGAAATCACCAGGGCCATCTTGCGACTTGCCTCGTCAATCATCTCATCGCCCAGCATGACCGCACCCTTGGCGCCACCGGCCGCTGAGGTGAAGAATTCATAGGCGTCCAGGATCATTTCCGAGTGGTCGTAGTCCTCTTGACGGGGGCTATAGACCTCATTGGCCGCCTCCACCTGACCCGGGTGCAGCACCCATTTGCCATCGAAGCCGAGCGCGGCACTGCGTCCGGCTACACGGCGGTACCCCTCGACATCCTTGATCTGCAGATACGGGCCGTCGATCGCGTGCAGGTCGTGGGCCCGGGCTGCCATGAGAATGCGCATCAAGATGTAGTGATAGGCGTCACCTGTGTCGTAGCCGGGGGGCTGCTCGCCTACCACGAGCGACTTCATATTGATGCTTGCCATGAAATCGGCCGGACCGAAGATGATCGTTTCAACCCGTGGGCTCGCCGTGGCGATCGCATCAACGTTGATCAGGCCTAGTGCGTTTTCGATCTGCGCCTCAATACCGATGCGCCCGACCTCAAACCCCATCGACTTTTCGATCTGCGTGAGCAAAAGGTCAAGGGCAACAACCTGATCAGCGGTCTGCACCTTGGGCAGCATGATGCAGTCAAGGTTATTGCCAGCCCCCTCGACCACGGCTACAACGTCGGCATAGGTCCATTCGGTGGTCCAGTCATTCACCCGCACCGTGCGCACTTTGCCGTCGTAGCCACCCTCATTGAGTGCAGCCACGATGTTGACCCGAGCCTCTGGCTTAGCCAGCGGCGCTACGGCATCTTCGATGTCCATGAACACCTGATCGGCTGGCAGGCCGCGGGCCTTGTCCAACATCTTCGGGCTTGAACCGGGCACGGCCAGGTTCGATCGACGGGCACGCTGACCTTTGGGCACGCTGGGATGAGTTGTCATGCGGGCAGATTACCGGAGGCATCGGCTAGCCTCACCCTTGTGACCTCGGCCACCAGAGTCTTCGTGGCGCGCCTGTCCGGCGCGGGTGTTTTCGACCCCAAGGCCGATCAGGTGGGCAAGCTCCGCGACATCGTGGTGATGCTCCGCAGCGAGCCGCGCCCACCGCGGGTATTGGGACTAGTCGTTGAGGTTGTCGGACGCCGCAAAATCTTTGTGCCGATGACCAAGGTGAGCGTCATCGATGCTGGGCAAATCGTGGTCAACGGTGTGGTCAACCTGCGCAGGTTCGAGCAGCGCCCCGGCGAAACGCTGGTGATGGGTGACCTGCTCGATCGACACATCACCCTCGTCGAACCCGATAAGCACAGCAGCGCCGGTGGCACCGAGGACACCGCTTCGACCGTCGTGGTCATGGATGTCGGAATCGAACGAGAGATTCCTGGAGATTGGGTCGTCACGCAAATATTCGTGCGCCTCAAAGGTGGGCTTCGCCGTCGCGGCGAGACACGCGTGGTCGACTTTGATCAGGTGAAGGGCTTGACCCTCGCCACGCCGCAGCAGGGCGCTGAACATCTGCTCGCCACCATGGGAGACCTCCGACCGGCAGACCTCGCTCATGCTATTTCGGACCTGTCTCCCAAGCGACGCATTGAAGTGGCGCGCCAACTCGATGATGAACGCTTGGCCGATGTACTGGAAGAACTACCCGAGGATGACCAGGTCGATATTCTTCAGCAACTCGAACGTGACCGAGCCGCCGATGTCCTAGAGGAAATGGATCCTGATGACGCCGCCGACTTGATTTCGGAGTTGCCACCCGACCAGGCCGCTGACCTGCTGGAGCGCATGGAGCCAGACGAGGCAGCCGATATTCGTCGGCTACTCAGTTATGACGACTACACGGCCGGCGGCATGATGACGACCGAGCCAATCGTGCTTCCACCAGACTCGACTGTGGCAGATGCACTGGCACACATCAGAAATCCTGACCTCTCCCCTTCACTCGCTGGCCAGGTCTATGTCGTTCGCCCCCCGATGGAGACTCCCACCGGGCGCTACGTCGGTACATGTCACTTTCAGCGTCTCTTAAGGGAACCACCAGGCACACTCGTGTCCGCCGTGCTCGATGCAGCCCTAGAGCCCATTAGTCCGGACACGCCGGTGGGTGAGGTGGCCCGGTACTTCGCCACCTACAACCTCGTGGCATTGCCGGTGGTCGATAAGTCCGGGCGGCTCATCGGCGTGGTCACCGTAGACGACCTCGTCGATCACATGTTGCCTAAGGATTGGCGCGAGGGCGCGCCCGATGTGGGAGCGCGCTGATGGCACGCTCTCCGATCCCACGCCGACGCGAGATTCGTCTCGACCAACCTCTTGAGCGCGGTCGCCTCCGCAGCCCGTCCTACGACCCGGAGAGTTTCGGGCGGTTCTCCGAACGCATCGCCCGCTTCATCGGCTCGTGGACGTTCATCGCCTGGATGACCGTTGTCATCGTGGCGTGGCTGCTGTTTAACATCTTTGCGCCCGAGAGCATCCGGCCTGATCCGTACCCCTTCATTTTCTTGACGCTCTTGCTTTCCCTCCAAGCCTCCTACGCCGCACCGTTGATCCTGCTGGCACAGAATCGACAATCCGATCGTGACCGAGTGCAGTACTTGGAAGACCGCGCCATGACCGAGCGCGTCATGGCGGATGCGGAGTTCCTTGCCCGTGAGATCGCATCCTTGCGACTTGCACTCGGCGACATCGCCACGCGCGACTATCTACGCGGTGAGTTACGCGACGCGGTCGAGGAAATTGCCCGCCAGATGGATGCTCGCATCGACGCACAAGGAGACCCGAGCGCGGGCAAGCACGACAACCCCTAGCATCAAGGCATGCCCACCATTAATCCCGATGATGTCAATGCCGCCCTAGCCAAGGTGGAAGACCCAGAAATTCATCGACCGATCACCGACCTCGGCATGGTCAAATCGGTCGAAATCGACGGGGGTCGGGTGCGCGTGGCTATTTTCTTGACCGTCTCGGGTTGCCCCATGAAGGACACCATCACCCAACGGGTGACCCTCGCCGTGGGCAGCGTGCGCGGTGTTAGCGATGTCGAGGTCGAACTTGATGTGATGAACGACGAGCAACGCAAAAACCTGAAGTCGACGCTGCAGGGCGGACGCGAGGCCAAGGAGATTGTTTTTTCCCAGCCGGGCAATCGCACCCACGTCTATGCGATCACCTCCGGCAAAGGCGGGGTCGGCAAATCATCGGTCACGGTCAACCTGGCGGTGGCCATGGCCGCTCGCGGCCAAAGCGTGGGCATCGTCGATGCCGATATCTACGGTCATTCGATCCCCGGCCTGATGGGCATTACCAGCCCGCCCACCGTGGTGGAGGGCATGATCATGCCCAGCGAAGCCCACGGTGTCCGCGCGATCTCGATGCTGCCGTTCAAACCTGGTGGCAGCACCCAACCGGTCGCTTTCCGCGGCCCGATGCTCCATCGGGCCCTCGAGCAGTTCCTGTCTGATGTGTGGTGGGGCGATCTGGATGTACTGCTGCTTGATCTGCCACCCGGCACCGGCGATATCGCGATCTCCAGCGCGCAACTGCTGCCCAGCGCATCCCTTGTTGTCGTCACGACTCCCCAGTCCGCTGCCGCGGATGTGGCGGTTCGCTCGGGCATGCTGGCCGAGCAAACCCATCAGAAGGTTGCCGGGGTCATTGAAAACATGAGCGGGTTCCCCTGCCCCCACTGCGGCGAACCGATCGATCTGTTCGGCGTTGGCGGTGGAGCCCGGGTGGCCGAGCAACTCAGCGCCGGATTGGGCTCGCCGGTGCCGCTGCTTGGCCGAGTGCCCTTCGATCCGCGGCTGCGCGAGGGCGGCGATCGGGGTGAACCACTCGTCCTTGCCGACCCGAGCGCACCTGCCGCAGCGTCACTGATTGACCTGGCTGATCAACTATCCAACAAGCCCCGGGGCCTGGTGGGGCAAGCACTAGGGCTCACCCCATCGCGTTAGGTAGCGTCGGGATCAAACCTCGGTGCGTTGTCAGCGGGCTTTACCGGCTTCTTGCCGGCATCATCGTCGTCATTGAGTAAATCGCCCATGAGGTTTCGGGGGTGATACTGACGGAAGTCCTGCAGGGTCTTCTTGGTTTCGTTGATGTCGATGCCAGCCGAGTCCACGAGGTCTTGGCGGGCCGTGGTCGCCATCGCCCGCACATTGCGCAGCATGCGTGCGGCATCGGCTGCAGCCCTAGGCAGCTTCTCGGGACCAAAAATCAGCAGTCCAATCACCGCGAGAATTGCTATCTCGCCAATGCCCACATCAAACATGTGGCTCACAGTACGTGTTCTGACCGCGCTTGTCCTTACCTAGCCCTGCTTCCGCCCACATCATTCTCAGCGGTCACTCTCGGCGGTCGCCGCCCAGCCGCACCGCCACCACGAATTCCGCACCGCCACCGAGGACCGTCAACTCGATGGTGTCTCCTGGTGCGTTGTCGCGAATGGCAATAATCAAATCCTCAGCCGTGTCGACCGGCTGTCCATCCACAGCAATGATCACATCACCGGCGACGAGGCCAGCACGTTCAGCCGGACCGCCGGGATTGACTGTGTCAATCAGTGCGCCAGAGCCTCGGTAGGCTGGATCGAGGCTGACCCCGATCACCGGGGTCAGCGAGGAACCGGAGGCAATTAATTCGGCGGCAATCCGCTCAGCGGAGCGTGCCGGAATGGCAAAACCCAAACCGATGCTTCCCAGCTCACCACCGGCGGCTAACGTCGCGATTGCTGAGTTGACCCCAACGACCTCACCCGCGCCGTTGAGGAGAGGGCCACCTGAATTTCCAGGATTGATGGGGGCGTCTGTCTGAATGGCATTGATGAAAGCGGTCTGGGCGGCTGAGCCGGTGGTAACCGGACGATCAAGCGCACTGACAATTCCTGAAGTCACAGTGCCAGCTAGGCCTAGAGGGGCCCCGATGGCAATCACCGCATCGCCTACTGCAAGTACTGAACTATCGCCCCACACGGCCACCTGAAGATCGCGTTTACCAACCTGCAAGACGGCAATGTCAGCAGAGATGTTTCGCCCAACAATTGTTGCAGCCGAACGTGTTCCATCTTCAAAGACCACCGTCACCTCAGCATTGGCACTATCGACCGCCGCATCAATCACGTGATTGTTCGTCACGATGTATCCGTCGGCTCGCACGACAAAACCTGATCCCGACCCGGAATCTAATCCGGCTTCGACCAGGATCGACACCACACTGGGCAGGACCTGCTCAGCAATCGAGGCGATAGTGCCCGCGACGGGTGCCTGACGCTCATTGACCTGCTGCGGCAATGGCTGCACCACGCCGGTGGTTCCTGCCGGGCGAGCAACCGATGAAGCTGTGAACCCCAAACCTATTCCGATTCCGGCACCCGCCAGCCCCAGCACAACAACGCCTACCCATGCCGCCAGCCACCAGCGCGTCGTCACGTCGGGTCACCAGAGAGGGCGGATTCCTTGCGCAAGGCTAGGCCCATGAAAGCCGCCACCAGCACGATCCCGGTTGCACCGACCGCGACGGTGACCGGTGAAGAGGTGACGTCGATCATTACGCCCCAGGCCAAGACACCGATCGGGGCAGCGAAAACACCGATGGTCGTGGCGGCTGCCAAACCTTCCATTTCGTCGCCACCCGGCTCACTCGAACAAGCCGCTGCCGCGGCCCCGATCATCAAGGACCGATAGGTGAAGCGACAGGCACCCAAGCCAAAGCCGATCAGCGTCCACGCCACCAGATCAGAGGTACTCAGAGGCAGCAGGGCGCTCAGACTGAAGGCAAACATGAATACGCCCGCGCCCACCAATGCCCACAGCGATGCCTGGATAGCACCCCACCGCCGTTCAACGCGACCGACAACCAAAGGGGTCACCACTCGGCCGGCACCGATGCCTGCCAGCACGAGTCCGGCGCCGGACGGCAGCGGGGCATGGTCGACGCTATTGAGGATTGGCACGATCAAGCTGATCATCGGCACTATGAATAGCGTCGTGGCAACCACCAGGATCACCACCTCACGGAGGCGCGCATTCGTGCGCAGGGAGCCGAGGATTCTGCGCATCGGCTGACCGCGATCCTCCCGCGGCGGATTCGGCTCACGTAACGGCGCCACTCGCATCACAAACACCGCGAGCGGAATGGTGAGCAGACCATTAGCGATGACCCCGGCGGCTGGATCCGTGGCGCTGATGATGCTGCCGCCGATGATGGCTCCCGCAACGGCGGCCAACCCCGACACAGCCGATCGCCAGGACATCGATGCGGCTATCGAAGTCTTATCGAAGTAGGTGCGGGTCACGATGGGGGTCAGCACGGCAGTGATGCCTGACAATAGACCGAAGACCGGAGCAGCAATCAATAAGACCGCGACCTGCTCGTCGGTGGTGGCCACGATGATTCCCGTGATGATCCACGACACTGCAACACCGGCCTGGGCCCAGGCGAACACCTTAAGGGGGCCTCGCCTAGCCGCAAGCCGTTCGGTCCAGGGTGCCGCGATACCCGCGCACACCAGGAGCAGGGCAAGGAACACGGCGGTGATCAGACCACCATTCCCACTCGCACCCAAGGTTGTTGCCGCGGTGGCACCTAGGGTGCCCGCAATAGTCCCGGCTACCGCGATACCCCCGACCACAAGGTAGCCGACCGACGTAGAACGTGCGCCCGACTTGACCACTGGGTTCCCCTCAGGAAAAAGCTGGCTTACGCCACAGCAGCGGTGAGTTTTTCGCCCAATTCGGTCACCTCGGTGACATTAAGTTCAACCACGAGCCGGCCACCACCTTCAAGCGGAACCCGCATCACGTAGCTACGGCCTTCCTTGGTTACCTCCATCGGGCCATCGCCCGTACGTGGCTTCATGGCGGCCATGAATGATCCCTTCATTCGTGCACTCAAGCGGCTGCGTAACACCGTTTAGGCAGGGGCTCACATGCCCCATCTGTCAGTAAGGGCCCATTATCGCCTATCGCGTGCCACTTCGCTGCCTGCGGGTGCTAGTTGACCGGACCCGGCGTGCGGAGGCCCGCGTGTTCAGGGGGCAATTAATCGCCGCGCAGCTGGCGGATCTGTTCATTGCGATCGGCAAGTTCGGCGGTGAGTCGCTCCACGACCGCATCAACATCACTCATCTTGTAACCGCGCACCGCTTGATCAAGGTGGAGCTCGTCAACAGCATCGATCGATAATTCACCGATCGGTACCTCGACCAGGGCGGGGCGGCCCACATCGCCGGAGTCATCGGCCAGGCCCGGGTCGGGCCAACGATTCGTGGCCAACAGCACCGTTCCGGTAATCACCGCGATCCCCACGAGCACGAACAAGATGGCCATGGAGACTATGGTGCCATGGCCCAACCTGGTGATCCTGCTTCGACCGCGCCCGGACCCCTCGTGTTGAACGGTCAGTCATTCGACTCTGACCAGCGCCTCATCATGGCGATCATCAATCGCACCCCTGATTCGTTTTATGACGCCGGTGCCACATTCGCCGACGATGCCGCACTCGATGCCGCCCGCGAGGCGGTGGCCGCAGGTGCAAACATCCTCGACATCGGCGGAGTCAAGGCAGGTCCGGGCGTCGTGGTGTCGGTGCGCGAGGAAATTGAGCGCACCGCCGAGTTCATCGCCACACTGCGCGCTGAGCACCCGCGCACGGTAATCAGCGTGGACACCTGGCGAGCTGAGGTGGGCGACGCCGCCTGTCGGGCTGGGGCCACATTGATTAACGATGCCTGGGGCGGGGTGGAACCTGAGTTGGTTGAGGTGGCCGCCCAATATGGCGTGGGCATCGTGTGTACTCACGCTGGTGGGCAGCACCCGCGTACGCGACCCCACCGCATCGCCTACCCCGACGTGATGGCAGATGTACTGACGCGCACGCTTGCCCTCGCCACCAGAGCAGAACAGGTCGGAGTCCCGCGAAGCGCCATCATCATCGACCCTGGTCACGACTTTGGGCTTAACACCCGTCAATCCCTTGAGGTAACTCGCCGGCTGGACGAGATGGTTGATACCGGTTGGCCGGTCCTGGTCTCCCTGTCTCGCAAAGACTTTGTCGGTGAGACACTCGATATTTCAGTGCCCCAGGATCGTCTCACCGGCACCCTCGCGGCAACCTCCATAGCTACCTGGCTGGGTGCTCGAGTCTTTCGCGTACACGATGTCGCACAAACGCGCCACACCGTTGACATGGTGGATGCGATCCGCGGGATCCGCCAACCGAGCGTGAATAGACGTGGCTTGGCCTGAATCTGGCGAGCGCTGAAAATCCGCCAGTCTTTACCCAACCCGAACATGGCTCGAATCACTTCCACACAGTGAGCACGCACAGTTGTTGTCATGGCGGCACATCGGCCGCCCGATGGCAATAAGGAGAGCACCATGCGAAACCGTCGAACCACTTCAGCCCTGGCCGCCAGCGCCCTGGTCTTGACCGGAATGGCCGGAATCGCCGTTGCGGCCGGCGCCCAGGCTGACGATGAAACCCCCGCGCCCGGAACGTCCGCACCTGGAGCCGCCGATACCGACCCCGAGCGAGACCGCGATCGCGTCGGCCAAGGTCCGCGTTCGGGCAAGGGCCAGATGCGTGAACTAGGCCAGAACATGCTGCACGGTGAGATCGTTGTCGAAGACGAGAACGGCGTCGCTCAAACACGACTGATTCAACGCGGCGAGGTGACCGCGATCGATGGCGGCTCAGTGACCGTTGAGAGCAGCGACGGCTTTGTCGCGACCTACACGATCACCGATGAGACAGAGCAAAAGCGCGATCGTGAAGATGGCATCGCCCAGATCGGCGACACCGCTCACGTGAAGGCACAAGGCGATGGCTCAGCAGAATTCATCGGAGCCATGAGCCCCGAGGCCGAGGCCGAAATGGAGCAGCGTCGCGCAGACATGGAGGAGTGGATGTCCACACGTCCTGAGGGTGCGGGCAAGCCAGGTCGCGGTCCCGGTGGCCAGCGTCACGGCGGCCCGGGGCAGGCTGACGAAGCCGCATAGCCAGCCGATACGCACTCGCGGGGACTCCCGGGTAGACAGCGTGGTGAGGTGTCTGATTCACTTAGTTGAATTATCAATTACCTACCTGCGACCTAGGAGTCCCCATGAGTACCGACCTCGCCACCACGACCGGCACCTGGACCATCGATCCCACCCACACGACGATCAGCTTTTCAGCGCGCCACGCGATGATCGCGAAGGTGCGCGGGCAGTTCAATGAATTCACCGGCACCTTGACCCTCGATGGTCAGTCACCGGCGCGGTCCACCGCAGACCTGACCATCATGAGCGCCAGTATCGACACCAATAACCTCGACCGCGATGCTCATTTGAAATCCGCAGACTTCCTGGATGTTGATCAGTTTCCGACCATCACCTTCACCACCACTTCGGTCAAGGCCACCGCAGATGGCTTCATCGTGTCGGGCGTTTTGGATATCCACGGGATCGCCAAGCCTGTAGACGTCACCTGGGAACTCATCGGCATCAACACCGACCCCTTTGGCGCAATTCGCATCGGCTTCGAAGGGCACACGGAAATCAGTCGCAAGGAGTTCGGGCTGGTCTGGAACGTGGCGCTCGAGGCCGGCGGCGTGCTGGTCGGTGATGCGATCAAGCTCAGCTTTGATGTTGAGGCCGTCAAGCAGGTGTGATCAACGCTGGGCTAACGTCGCGGTGTGACGCACACACACTCTCGCGAATCGGCAGCCGGAATCGGACTCGCAACCTATCGCGGTGACGCACTCCTAGACGTGTGGTTCCCCGAGCCTGTTCTCGACCCAACTCCGGCTTCCGTGCCCGGCATCGACACGGCTATTCGCGCCGATGACGTGCGGGGCCTGCATACCAAAACTATTCGCGTCGTCATCGACGATCTGGCGCAGGCGCCCGCTGATGCGGCCGATGCCTATCTGAGATTGCACTTACTGTCGCACCGACTCGTGCAGCCTCGAACAATCAACCTTGATGGCATTTTCGGCCTCCTGCCGCTGAATGCCTGGACCTCCCTGGGACCGGTGGCACCGGATGATTTAGCCAACACCACCCTTCGAGCGCGGAGCCATGGCGTTCACCTCACAGTCTTTGGTGTTGATCGCTTTCCCCGCATGATCGACTACGTCGCACCCACCGGTGTCCGCATCGCAGATGGCGACCGGGTTCGGCTAGGTGCGCACCTGGCCGCAGGAACGGTCATCATGCATGAGGGGTTCGTGAACTTCAATGCCGGGACCCTGGGCACATCGATGGTCGAAGGTCGAATTTCCGCAGGGGTCGTTGTGGGTGACGGATCGGATATCGGGGGTGGTGCCTCCATCATGGGCACCCTGTCTGGTGGGGGTCAAGAGGTCATCACCGTTGGCGAGCAATGCTTGATCGGTGCCAACGCCGGAATCGGCATCAGTCTCGGTGACCGATGCATTGTCGAGGCTGGCGCCTACATCACCGGAGGCTCGCTGCTGACACTTCCCGATGGCCGCGTCGTCAAGGCGCGGGAGGTCTCCGGCGTCGACGATCTACTGTTTCGCCGTCATTCCGTCTCCGGTGCACTCCAGGCACTGCCTCGCACCGGCGATTGGGGTGGGCTGAACTCAGCGTTACACACAAACGCCTAGCGGGTCCGGTGCCTAACGCGCTTCTAGGGCCACGTAGTCGCGCATCGGTTCGCCCACGTACACCTGACGAGGGCGACCGATCTTGGTCGTGGGGTCGTCGATCATTTCGCGCCACTGCGCGATCCAGCCGGGTAGCCGACCCAGGGCGAACAAGACGGTGAACATCCGCGGCGGAAAGCCCATCGCCTTGTAAATCAACCCGGTGTAGAAGTCGACATTCGGGTAGAGCCGACGAGACACGAAGAAGTCATCAGCCAACGCGACCTCTTCGAGACGCAAGGCAATATCTAGCAGTGGATCCTTTACCTGCAATGCCTCAAAGGTCTCATAGGCGGCCTTTTTTACGATGGCCGCCCGCGGATCGTAGTTCTTGTACACCCGATGCCCAAAGCCCATCAGCTTCACGCCGTCCTCGCGGTTTTTCACCTGGCGAATGAAGGTGTTGACACCGCCGCCTGATGCATGGATCCCCTCGAGCATCTCCAGCACCGCCTGATTGGCTCCGCCATGAAGCGGACCGAACAACGCGTTGATGCCCGCCGACACGGAGGCGAACATATTGGCATGCGAGGAGCCCACCAGCCGCACCGTTGAGGTGGAGCAGTTTTGTTCATGATCGGCGTGGAGCAACAACAACATGTTGAGTGTGCGCGAGACAACCGGATTGATCTCGTAATCCTCCGCAGGAACACCGAAGGTCATGCGCAGGAAGTTATCGACGAACCCGAGTGAATTATCCGGATACAAAAAGGGCTGGCCGACCGACTTCTTGTAGGCATACGCGGCGATGGTGGGCATTTTTGCCAGCAGCCGGATGGTCGAGATTTCGACCTGCTCGGGATCAAATGGATCGAGAGCATCTTGATAGAAGGTCGACAGCGCCGAAACCGCCGAAGACAACACCGGCATCGGATGAGCATCCGGTGGAAATCCATCAAAGAAACGTCGCAGGTCTTCGTGCAGCATCGTGTGGCGTTTGATGTTCGACTTGAACTCGCCGAGCGCCTCTGGCGTGGGCAATTCGCCGTAAATCAACAGGTAGGCAGTCTCCAAGAACGTGGATTGCTCCGCCAATTGTTCGATCGGATAGCCGCGGTATCGCAAGATGCCCTTGTCGCCGTCGATGTACGTCACCGACGATGAACAGGCCGCCGTGTTGACGAAGCCGTGATCGAGCGTGACGTGACCGGTGGTGGATAACAGCGGAGCGATGTTGTAGCCATCTTCGCCGATGGTGGCGTGGACTTCGGGAAGGTCAAGGCTTCCACCCGGGTAGTTCAAGACCGCATCGGTCACGCGGGACCTCCTTTGGTGAGCCCCGGTTAGGGCTTGGTCATTGGCCCGGATGTGGGCACTCGATCGCTTTTGCACCAATACCGTACCTAGGTCCGGCATCGCCCCTGGCATGAACCCTACCCACGGCCACCGAGGCGCTCGGCAGCACGGTCAATGACCACGTCTGGGGCTGTGAGACACACGCGGACGTGTTCGGCACCGACGCTGCCGTAGAAGTCCCCGGGTGTGACCAGGATTCCTTCGGCCGCCAGCGCAGCCGCAGTTTGCCAGCAATTTTCCCCACGCGTGGCCCACAGGTACAGGCCTGCCTGACTGTGATCGATCCGAAAACCATTGCCCTGCAGGGCTGTGCGCAGGATGGCCCTGCGATGCAGATAGACCTCTCGTTGACGTTGCACATGCTCGTCATCATTGAGAGCGGCGACGGCCGCAGCCTGAATCGGCGAGGGCACCAGCAATCCCAGATGCTTGCGCACCTGCAAGATCTGCGTCACCAACGCCTGATCGCCGGCCAGAAATCCGAATCGGTAACCCGCCATGTTCGACCGCTTCGACAGCGAATGCAGGCTGATAACGCCCTGCCGATCTGTGCCGCACACCTTGGGGTGCAGCATCGACACGTGCTCACCTTCCCAGGCAAACTCCGCGTAACACTCATCAGATGCCACGACGGCACCAGCCTCGCGGGCGGCGGTGAGAAGCGCCCGCTGTTCGGCGGCCGTATGCATGCCGCCGGTGGGGTTACTCGGTGAATTGATCCAGACCAACGACGCACCGGCGATGTCGTCCACGTCATCGCTCACGACCACCTGACACCCAGCAAGACGAGCACCCACGTCGTAGGTGGGGTAGGCCAGCGTGGGAATCACGACGCGATCATCAGGCCCGAGCCCGAGCAGGGTCGGCAGTAGAGCCACCATCTCCTTGGACCCGATACTGGGAATGATGCGGTCAGCGTCGGTCAGGACTACATCGAGGCTGCGGGCCAACCAGTCAGCCGCAGCAGCGCGAACGGCATCGGAGCCGACCGTCGTGGGGTATCCCGGCGCATCCGCGGCCTGACACAGGTCATGTTGGGCCATGCGTGGCGTGGGATCAACCGGCGTGCCGATGGTCAGATCGGCGATCCCACGTGGGTGGGCCTGCGCGGTAGCAACCAGCGGCGCTAAGCGGTCCCAGGGAAAGTCCGGCAGCGAGTGCGACCGAGCCGGAATCAGTTGTCTACTTCCTTGGCCGGCACAAGGGTCACGATGCCGACATCAAAGGGCTGAGCGCCCAGCTTTGCCGCGCCCCCGGGTGACCCGAGGTCGGCGAAGAACTCAGCGTTCGCAGCCGTGTAATCACTCCATTCATCAGGCACATCATCTTCATAGAAGATCGCCTCGACCGGACACACCGGCTCGCAAGCGCCGCAGTCCACGCATTCGTCTGGCTGGATGTAGAGCATGCGTTCGCCCTCATAAATGCAGTCAACCGGACATTCCTCAATGCAGGACTTGTCCTTGATATCGACACACGGAAACGCGATGACGTAGGTCACCTGGCTTGAGTCCCTTCACGCATTGTTCCGGGGCGGACTTCCCGCCCCGGGGTTCACGCTACAACGGAAGGTTCAACCGCGACGTTCTCACCCTGCGCCCCGTCAGAGTCCCCGTCTTCTTCGGGCGCCGGTGGGTCAGGTTCACTCGTCGGCTCGGGAGTTTGGGTTTCCTCGTCCTTGCTGTCTTCCTCGTTCTTTTCTTCGTCTTTTTCTTTTGGCTTCTCCCCGCAGATTACTCGCGGCGAGGGGCTGTAGTCGGTGGTAAAGGTTTCACGTGCGACCTCCTCGGTGCCCTGGTAAAAGACGCGGTCCACGTCAATGGTGAAGCCCTGGGTACCCGATTGCGCGGCACAGCGATCGGAGTTGTTGTAAATCGTGCTGAAATTAGTGACGCCGTAGCGCTGGCCAACCTCGGCCTCAATATCGGTGTACTCCTTGGTGCCGTACATCGTCACGGTCATCGATGTAGGTGTGGTGCTCGCCACGATGAAGACGCCGTAGGGGGTGTTGTTGCGGAACTTCATGTCGAAGTAGTCCCACGCAACCGTCGCTTCGAGTCCGGGCACATAGCGAGAGATGTAAATCGAATGTGCTCGTACCTCGACAGGCTCAAGGCCGGCGTAGAAAGCTGCCGACCACATCGTTGTGGTCGCCGCTGAGATGCCACCACCGAGCGCTTTGTCGAATACACCCCCGGCGCCAATGACATAGCCCTCCATGTAGCCGTCGACCGGGTCACGGTTCTCTGTCGTGTCATTCATCGAAAACGTGTCACCAGGCAGCAGTAACGTTCCGTTGATGTATTCGGCGGCCAGCGCAAGATTGTGTTCCATGTATGGCGCGTAAGACACCTGCTGGGTAAAGCTAGAGATCTCTTCGACCACTCCCAGTGTTCGGGCGTCTGCGGTGGTGATGCTCGGGTCACGAACCGTGATGGGTGCGGTCGTCACCCGTTCGGCGCCCGTAAGGTCCAATACAGAGTCAACGGCGGCGGCCAGATCGTCATCAGCCACGCCCTCACCGACCTTCGAGGGCACAACTGCCGGAGTCCCGTTCACGATTTGGAAGGTGGCGTTATTACCCGGAGTTTCGATCGGAGCCAACTGATCGGCGATCGACTTGTATAGCTTCGATCCGTTCAACACATGTCCGAACTCACCGTCTACCGCTTCGAAGCTCAAAGATTTGGCGATGACCTCAGGGGTTACCTCGGCCGTGACCGAACCCGCGCTCACCTGCACCGGACCTGAGACCGCATTGGTCGCGATGCCGTCACGTATAGCGATGGCCTGCTCTTCACTCACAGAGGGCGGTATCGGGACCTCGGGCAGGCTCACCGCGCCACCGCCAGTCAAGTAAGCATCTGCCAAGAGGTCTACCGCAGCGTCGATATCGACCGTACGGCCATCCTCGCCGGGCTCCAGAACAGGCTGAAGGCCCTCATAGGTCAGCGTCGGTTCGACCGGTTCGGTCTCCACGGTGCTGGCGAACTCCAGCAGGTTTTCGCCCAGCAGTTTCTCGTCAATGACAACAATCGGGTCGGCCGGAACCGGACCAAATAAGCGCTGCACCATGGCAAAGGGGTTGTACAGGCGGCCGCTAGCGGCCGAAACGGTGGCGGCCGCATCGAAGCGGAGCCCAAATTCAGCCGGGGATGCGTCGGTGGCGGACTCATAGGCGGTGATCTCGAGAGATTCATCGGCCATAGGTGCCAGTTCGGTGTTCAGCACATCGATCGCGGCAGATTGGGACAGGCCACCGATTTGAACGCCGAGCACGGTCGTATTGGCCGGAACGTCGCCGGCCGAGCCCACGAGCATGCCCGAGTAGAACGCTGCGGCCCCCGCTAGGACGCCACCGGTGATCAACAGCGTTCGCCGGGAGCCGGTGCCCCCAAAGGACCACCGCCGCTCGGACGAGTCGGTGCCGTCCGGTGTTTCCGGGTAACTCACGCTGCTCCTTAGCGACGGGCTCGTATTGTCGTTACTACTGATTGTCATTACTACTGATTGCCATTACTACTGATTGCCACTACTACTGACGCTCCATGGTAAGCAATGGATCCATCTAATGCGCGCAGGCGCGCATTGATGACCGGTCCCCTCTAGGAACCGTCGTGGGCGCTCATCCGCGCGGCCAGCATCGACTGGGTCGCCGGCCGTACCGTGGCAGCGGCTGAACCCAGCACCACCCCGACCAGCAGATAGGTGAGTTGCCGCCCACCGGTGGTGATGATCAGGTCACCCGACCACGGTGTCTTGGTGGCAAATCCGATCGTCACGAACAACCAACCCACGAACAGGGCACTGCCGGCCCAGCGCGTTCGGGTTGCGTTCACCGCGAGCCGAATGGCCAAAACGACGACACCGAGCATGAAAATCACGCCCCACGGGATCGAGACGCCAAAAAGCGGGGTACGAGCCGCCTGAACGAAGGCTCCTACCGTGCCCACGGCCAGACCGAGGATGAAACTGACCAACGATGCCAGGTAGGGACCTCTTGACGTCGTGCTCACAAGATCCCGGCGAATAAATCGGTCTCGCGCCCGTCGGCAGGATGCGTGGATTCACCCGTTAGGGGCTCGGTGCGGGAGTAAACGAGTCGGAAATATTCCGTTCCCATCATCTGACGGCCGACCCCATCGGCGAGGGCGAAAAACCCGCCATCGGTGGTCACCTGGGTCGCGTGCTCGCGGAGGGCAGACATTTTGCGGTCTAGGTAGTCCGCGCCCTCCACCTGGGTGGTCACCAACTCATCGGCGATCGCAAATGGGGTGTTATCAGGATCAATATCGGCAAAGCCCGAGGTATCGCCAGCCGCCTTGAGGGCCGCCACCCCCTCGACCAAGACCGATCGCGGGAATGCGGTCCAATAGAACTTGCTGATACTCCACGGCTCACCAAGATCCGGCCGGAATCCCGGTGCCTGCGCCAACGCCGCAGCGTACGTGGTCACTCGATGCGCCTGAATGTGATCGGGGTGTCCATAGCCGCCGAACTCGTCATAGGTCACCAATACCTGCGGTCGCCGATCACGAATTAGGCCAACCAGATCTGTGGCTGCCTCGAGCAGGTCGGCATTCATGAACGCCTGCGGATGGTCGTTGCTAGGGGTTTCGACCATGCCTGAATCCCGGTACTTACCGGGTGCCCCCAGCAGTTGCCAGTCGGCAATTCCGAGCACCGTCATCGCCGCGGCCAATTCGGTGTGGCGATGAGGCCCAAGAGCGTCGGTGTCGGCTGCGGCGAGGTGCGCCAAGTCCGGCACCAAGACCTCACCCTCTTCACCGAGTGTGCAGGTCACCAGGGTTACCGCGACGCCTTCCTCGACGTAGCGGGCCATGGTGGTCCCGGTGCCGATAATTTCGTCATCGGGATGGGCATGCACGATCATCAGCCGGCGCTCAAGCATGTGTGCCACCCTACCCGCGCCCATCGCCCCAACTTTGGGCACATTGCGTCATGCCACGGCGCCTTTCACCCTAAGTTCGCGCTCGGCGCGGATGACCTATCCCCCAAGATGTGTACATGACCCCTGCGGCTGCTCGCCTCGACTCGGACTTTCCACGCCAACGCGCCCGCACCCGTGGATTTCGCTCCGGAGCGCCTCGCCAACCCACGTTGTCTCCCGATGCCGACCGCCTGGTCTTTTGCCGCAGCAATGCCGGTGATGATGCGTTAACGCACCTGTGGGTTGCCGACCTGACGACGCCCGAGGAGCCGGTCGAACGTCGAGTCGCAGACGCTGGCGCGCTGATCGGCTCGGCAGCAACGTCTGTTCCGCCCGCGGAACTCGCACGCCGCGAACGCATGCGCGAAACAAGCGACGGCATCACGTCTTACACCGTAGATTCGGCCGTCACCAAGGCCGTCTTCATCCTCAATGGTCAGATTTACGTGGTGGCATTGGACGACCCCGCAGCGCAACCAATACCTGTTTCGAGCAACGGTCCGGCGATCGACGCGCGCCTGAGCCCAGACGGCATGCGAATCGGCTATGTGTGCGATCGCGCCCTGCATGTCGTATCGCTCGACACGGCTGAACAGGTAACGCTCATGCAGCCCGATGGCGAGCATGACTCATGGGGACTAGCAGATTTTATTGCAGCAGAAGAGTTTTCTCGAGTGCGGGGCTGGTGGTGGCTAGCCGATAGCAGCGGAGTGATCGCGCAGCATGTGGATGAATCCCCCGTCGACACATGGTGGATTTCCGATCCTGCTGAGCCGTCGAACCAGCCACGCCAGCACCGGTATCCAGCCGCAGGGCGCCCTAACGCCACAACACGACTGCAGATCGCGACCCTCGCAGGCGAACACCACAGCATCGATTGGGACCACGATGAATTCGAGTACCTGACCAACGTGAACGTGAGTCCACACGGTCAGGTACTCGTAAGTCTGCTGTCACGGGATCAACGTCGCCAACGAGTACTGCGACTCGATTTCGACTCATCAGATACGGGTTCGTTGCAGACACAGGTCATCCGCGAACACACCGACGATTGCTGGGTCGACGTGTTTCCCGGCAGTCCCGCACTGACCCACGACGGTGCACTTGTTGAAATTGTGCGTGATACCGCAACCGACACCAACCGGCTCACCCGCAACGGCACCTTCATGAGTCCAGGAGGGCTCAACGTTCGCTCCATCACGGAAGTCACAAACGCGGGTGTCCTCGTGCAAGGGTCTATCGACCCTACGCAGGAGATTCCGTATCTGGTCACCGATAACGCCGTCATCCCGCTCGTATCACGTGGGGTGGCGTCTGCGCGCATGTCAGGTTCAATCGCCGTGTGCACTCACACAGGCATCTCGCAGTTGACCAGCACAATGTCGGTGTGTCGCATCACGACGCCCTCCGGTGACGTACCTGACATCACTCCCGTCGCCACCATCCGATCGCATGCCCAACAACCTGAACTGAGACTAAACGTGCACGTGATCGCACCGCCTGAAAGCCAACTGCCGATAGCCGTCGTGTGGCCTCAAGGACATGTGCCGGGCACCAAGAAGTTGCCCATTCTC
>Ga0129324_10000609_pt1 | contig 25534 bp, 17 predicted proteins | sample CPBDNA_7_FD_96879 | JGI IMG/M metagenome (GOLD analysis project Ga0129324, IMG submission 96879) | Freshwater to marine salinity gradient microbial communities from Chesapeake Bay, USA - CPBay_Spr_15_0.2_DNA | ecosystem: Environmental > Aquatic > Marine > Coastal | place: USA: Chesapeake Bay... | reverse complement strand
GCCGCCTAGGCTGCCGAACGCTACCGCGGTGCCAGCACCACAGATACCGAAGATAATTGCTGCCGCGAGTAGAGTCATTGCTTCAATGGTCATGTTTGTCTCCAAGTTTTACTTTCTTGTGGAACCTTCTGGCTCCGGGTTTCAGTGGTTTGGGTCTTACTTTTTTAGTGATCGACTTGATGCGCTTGGTTCAAATACACGATCGTGAGCATCATAAACAGGTAAGCCTGTAGCGTGATGACCAAGATGTGGAATACAGCCCAGGCAAAGTGCAAGGGAAGCTGATACCAACCGAGTAAGGCGATTACTAAGAAAATTACCTCGCCGGCAAACATGTTGCCGTAGAGTCGCAGCGCGAGTGACACAGGCTTAGCAAAAAATCCTGGGAGTTCGAGCAACAAGTTAAGCGGCGCTAAATACCACTTGGGGAATGGGTGCATTAAAAAGTCGTTAGCGAAGCCAAGAGGACCTTTCACTTTTAGGCTGTAGTAAATAACCATGATAAACACAGCGGTCGCAAAGCCTAATGTAATATTGATGTCTGTAGTTGGCACAGCTTTGAAGTAGAGGTGTGAGTCACCGGCAACGGTTTGCGCAAAGAGCGGTATCCAGTCCACAGGAACTAAATCCATCGCGTTCATCAGGAAGATCCAGCTAAACGTCGTGAGTGCCAGCGGAGCAACGAACTTGTTTTTGGCATGAAAAGCGCCTTCAACGCTTTCGATAACGAATTCAACAATCATCTCGACAAAATTTTGTACGCCGCCAGGGACGCCAGAGGTAACCTTGCGAGAGACGAGATAGTAGAAGGCCATAAACAGTACACCGAGGATCATTGAGATCAGCATGGTGTCGACGTTTATCGCCCAAAAACCCATCTGCGCTGCTTCTTCAGGCGTGTGGGCGAAGCCCCAATGGCCATCTAATTTGCCATAGGTAAGAAAGCCAAGGTGGTGAGATACATACTCGGTGCCGCTCGCGTAGAGGACGTCGCCGTTTGCTTCAGCCATAAGTCAGTCTTCTTTCAGTTTTCGTCGAATGTGTTGTTTGTGCTTTCGTCTTTCTTATCAGTCTTATCAGTGTCTATGTTTAGTTAGCCGATAGGCGCCATAAATACCCGCGCTGTGGACGACTAAAAACCCTGCAAAAACCCAAAGCGGAGCAAGTGGCTCAACGCCTGCGAAGGTCAGTGCAAACCCTGCTGCTATAAGACCAAGCTTGATAGCCTCTCCTTTAAAAACAGAGGCAATCATTTTTTCTGTGTCGCTCGCTCCGCGGTGCTGAAACGTCTTATACGCAAAATAAGCGCCGGGTACTGCGCTTATTAGCCCACCCAGAAACGCCGAGTAGGCGACTACGCCTTTATCTTCACCCGCTATAACCCCTACCAGTGCTGCAAAAAGTGCTGCGGCGGTAAACTGTAGAACAATCACTCGGGTAAAAGGTGGTGGCTTAATCGTCGTCACAGCCATTCTCTCCACTCTTTAAGCTTAAGCCTCAAGCCTTAAGCTTTTTAAGCGCTTTCCTCTCTCAATCTTTCTTTTCTGCTTCTGTTTTTATGTGAAAAACACTCGCGAATTAGTCTCGAAAGAGAGATGTTTAGGGCGAGATTAGGCCGAGTTAAAGCAAAACCAAGGCGCGCATTATAGGGAGATTAGAGGCTTCAAGCAACTAGTCTGGGGAACCACATCATCTCTTATAGTTTATATACGGTTTAAAGTTTTAGTAAATGACAGGTGGTTGTCATTTAATATGCGCAATGATTCCGTCGAGTTCATCTAAGCTATTGTATTTTAATACTAATTTTCCAGATCCTTTGGCGGAGTGCTGAACTATCACCTTTGCGCCTATTTTCTCCGCGAGCGTTTGTTCAAGCAGACGAATATCGGGATTTGTTGGCGTTGCTGTTTTTTTGCCAGGACCTGAGAGTAGGCGCCGCACCAGAGCCTCGGTCTGTCGCACCGAGAGACCGCCGCCGACTACGCTACGCGCAGCATGGGTTTGCTGCTCCTGAGGAAGCGCGAGCAATGCGCGAGCGTGACCCATCTCGATATCACCTCTTTCTAGCATCACCCGTGCGTCTAGGCTGAGGTTTATGAGCCGCATGAGGTTTGTGACCGTCGCGCGGGATTTACCAACTGCATCGGCAACCTGTTGCTGTGTTAATTCGAATTCATCCTGCAGCCGTTTCAGCGCAACCGCCTCTTCTATTGGATTTAGATTCTCACGCTGGATGTTCTCAATAAGCGACATGGCAATCGCTGCGTCGTCGGAAACAGGTTTAATGATGGCAGGAATTGAATCCAAACCAGCTAGCTGCGTCGCGCGCCAGCGGCGCTCTCCAGCTATGATTTCATAACGATCTGCTGATATCGGGCGAATGACAATCGGTTGCATCACACCTTGTTGCTTAATAGACGCAGCAAGTTCGGTCAGTGCGTCTTCATGCATGTCCATGCGTGGTTGGTATTTTCCCCGCTGAATGAGATCAATTGGGATATGCCGCAGTTCACCATCGCGTGGTGCTTTTTCGGCCTGGGGAGCGGTACTAGACTTTCCAACTTCTCCGGCATCGTTTGCTTCAGTACCACCTAAAGCTGGTTTCGTTTTTTTTCCTGCCGAAAGGAGAAAATCCAACCCTTTACCCATTCTTTTACCTTCAGCCATTCTCGTCTCTTCTACTTTTCTTTAATTTCTCTGAACCCAGTTTCACTCGGGTGCGCTAACACTGGTATTTGCTGCACTCGCTTGATCACTACGGCGAAGTATTTCACCTGCGAGCGCTAAATAAGACACAGCTCCTCTGGAGCTTTTATCATATTTTAAAACTGGTAGTCCAAAACTAGGCGCTTCGGCAAGTCTTACGTTTCTAGGAACCACAGTGCGATAAACTGCATCACCGAAGTGTTTAAAGAGTTGACGGTTTACCTCAATTGTTAGTCTATTACGAGGATCGTACATTGTGCGAATAATTCCTTCGATATGTAACGAAGGGTTTAGATGCTCGCGAATTGTGTCAACTGTGTCTATTAGCGCTGCTAACCCTTCAAGCGCATAGTATTCACACTGCATGGGAATAATGACTCCCTCTGCTGCAACTAACGCATTAATAGTTAGCATATTAAGCGAAGGAGGGCAGTCGATAATCATATAGTCGTAAGAGTGACTAATAGAGTCGAGAATCTCTTTGAGCTTATACTCTCTATCTTCCATACCGAAAAGCTGGGCTTCGGCGGCGACGAGATCGCCATTAGAGGGAAGGAGATCATAGCCAGCTTCCTCTGCGCGAGTGAGCACCCGGGTAACACCGACCTCACCAACAATAGCGTCGTAGAGCGATAGCTCAAGAGAAGACTTATCGATACCGCTACCCATAGTCGCGTTACCCTGTGGATCGAGATCGACAAGTAAGACATTGTTTCGGGTAGCTGATAACGAAGCAGCAAGGTTTACAGAGGTGGTTGTTTTACCTACCCCTCCTTTTTGGTTCGCTATCGCGAAAATCTTCGCCACTCTTATCACTCCTGGGCTTTTACTACTTTAGTTATTCTTTTTAGACTACCTTTCACTACCGATTAAAACCAAATGACGTTTTGACTCTATACCGGGAATGAGTAACTCAGTAATACGCTTTACTGCATAGACGCCGGTAGTCGCTTTGTTTGCTTCATTAAACACCTCAAGCTCGGCGATTTCTTGATGAGGATAGACCCCTTTCATCGCTAGCAACTGCGTTCCGACCGCTAAAGGTTTTTCGCTCATCTTAACTATAGAGGTTAGGCTTGAGAATGCACGGCATGTGATAAGCGAAAACTCTTTCTGGTATTTCTCAAAATATTCGTCAACACGTGCATTTACCACCTCAACGTTCTCAAGTTCGAGCGTTACTTTAACTTGAAAAAGGAATCTTGTTTTTTTGCCATTACTGTCAAGAAGGACAAAGTTTTTATCCGGGTTGACGATAGCTAACGGAATTCCTGGCAACCCTGCACCCGAACCTATATCTAAGACTTGATTACCTTCGATAAATGGCGAGACTGCTAAACTATCGAGTAAATGTAGTGGCACCATTTCCTGAATAGACGTAATACCAGAGAGATTAAAACGCTTATTCCATTTAACGATAAGATGTAGATAGTGTAAAAGCTTAGACTGAGCATCCGCGGGAATAGTGAGTTCAAGCTCACGTATTCCTTGCTCTAGCATGACCTCTAATCGATCTGTCATCACTCTGCCGCGAACGCTCAGCTAGCGCGGCGGACTGCCTCGTTATTTGTCGATTTATGCTTCTTTAAATATACAAGAATCAGCGAGATAGCGGCTGGTGTCATACCAGGAAGCCTTGAGGCACGACCTATATTTTCTGGTCTTGCAGCGATGAGTTTCTGCTTAAGTTCATTAGAAAGCCCCTGCATAGAAGAATAATCAAGATCATCAGGCAACACCGACTCTTCATGTCTTTTAAGCTTTTCTATCTCATCTTGCTGTCTATCAATATAGCCTTGGTATTTAATGTGAATACTCACCTGCTCATCGACCTGTTTTAGGAGTTCGTCTTCAAGTGTCGGAGTGAGAGATCCCGTTAACCCTTCGATAGAGGTATGACTACAATAAGCTGCGAGAGATTTATCACTCTCTTTAAGCGCTTCGGTAAGACCTTCGTAGGTCACACGCGGGCGCGCTAGAAGATCGGCTAAGCTGTATTCACGCGACAGTGGTTTTTCTAAAAAGGCGTCGACTTTAGCCGCTTCTGGCGTGTTCGGCTGCAGCCATGTTTTTTTAAGCCATGTAAGTCGATGTTGAATATGCGCTTGCTTATCACTGTAGAAAGCCCAGCGTAGATCATCAACTATACCTAGTTCTCGTCCAATAGGGGTGAGTCGTTGGTCGGCATTGTCTTCGCGCAGCGTGAGTCTGTATTCGGCGCGGCTCGTGAACATGCGATAGGGTTCGTTGGTACCTAGTGAGATAAGATCATCTACCAGCACACCGAGATACGCTTGATCGCGGCGAGGACACCATGAGTCCTTTCCACGCGCGGCGAGCCCTGCATTAAGTCCCGCTAAAAGCCCCTGTGCAGCGGCTTCTTCGTAACCCGTTGTTCCATTAATCTGACCAGCAAAATACAACCCTTTGACGAATTTGGTTTCGAGAGAATACTTAAGATCTCGAGGATCAAAAAAATCGTATTCAATGGCATACCCTGGACGCGTTATTAACGCATTTTCGAAACCTTTTATTTTTCGAACCATCTCAACTTGAACATCGAAGGGTAGACTCGTCGATATTCCATTAGGGTATAGCTCATTAGTTGTGAGTCCCTCTGGCTCAACGAAAATTTGGTGAGAATTTTTGTCGGCAAAGCGCATAACTTTGTCTTCAATAGACGGGCAGTAACGCGGGCCTGTCCCTTCAATCACTCCGGTATACATAGGTGAACGGTCGAGTCCACCGCGGATTATGTCGTGACATGCTTCGTTTGTTGCTGTTATGAAGCAGTTGACCTGTTTTGGGTGATCAGCTGCGTTACCAAGATAGGACATCACGGGTAGCGGCTCATCGCCAGCCTGCTGTTGCATAACACTAAAATCAACTGAGCGGGAATCTATCCGCGGTGGCGTGCCTGTTTTGAGCCTGTTTACCCTAAATGGCAAGCTGCGGAGCCGGTTTGCTAAGGCTATTGAGGGCTGATCACCCGCGCGACCGCCTGAGCTACTTTCTAAACCAATATGAATCTTTCCGCCTAGAAATGTACCCGCCGTTAATACTACTTGATTCGCACGAATCAACACGCCCATTTGCGTGACGACACCCCTCACTTCGCCGTCTTCAATCAGGAGATCGTCGACTCCCTGCTGGAATAAGCTTAGGTTGGTCTGAGATTCTAAGATTTCGCGAATAGCAGCTTTGTAAAGCGTACGATCGGCCTGCGCGCGTGTTGCTCGCACGGCAGGGCCCTTGCTTGCATTCAGAACGCGGAATTGGATACCCGCTTTGTCTGTTGCTATTGCCATAGCGCCGCCGAGGGCATCAATTTCTTTAACGAGGTGACTCTTACCGATACCGCCGATGGCTGGGTTACAGGACATCTGACCTAGCGTGTCGATACTATGAGTTATTAGCATCGTGGCCACACCCTGACGCGCAGCGGCAAGCGCCGCCTCTGTTCCAGCATGACCACCGCCGATGACTATTACATCGAACTGCGTTGGATATTCCATTGTTTTCAGGGGCGTAGTCGTCATAAGAGCCTCTAAAATGACTGTTCGCTGTTTTAGGGTGGAGAAGTATATAGAATTCAGCGTAGTAGTGAATTGCTTTATTGGGTCTTTACTAAAAAACACTCTTTTTTTACTAACTTATTTTTTCAACACACAAGTCGTAATGAACATTGATCGCTATGTGAGTAGTAATAGTGTTTATACTGATGAATATAGTAAACAGGTTTTCTGTGGCTAAGTCTATTTATTGTATGAAAAACAGTATTTTATAACTCACTTATCTGTGTGGCTAGGGTGTGATTAAGAGGCGTTAAAGCTCTGGATCGATGGGGATAAAATTCAAGCTCATGGGGAGCAAGTAAACTTATCCTTTTTTGTACACAGGTTTTTACTCACTTTCATATCGGTTACTAATAGCTAATCACTCTTCGCGCTTAGGTTATCCACTGTTTGAGAGTAAAGGTTAACTTGTAGATAGCCTAAGGATTAATTGTGTATAGAATGTTGATTGTTTTTAGAGTGGTTGTCGCTACTTACCAACGCAGAAATTTGAGAAAATTTCGCCAAGCAGGTCATCACTTGTAATCTGTCCGGTAATTTTACCTAGTTCGTTTTGGGCAAGCCGTAAGTCTTCAGCAGCGAGTTCAAAAGGCACACTATCAACTAAACACCGTTCAGCGGATTTGATGAGTGTACTAGCCGTTCTAAGAGCAATAAGATGACGCTCGCGGGCGACAAAAGCTCCCTCAATCATCGAGTTAAAACCTATCGACTCTTTTAACGCTTCGCGAAGTCCATCGATTCCGTCGTTAAGTTTGGCGCTCAGAGTGATTGTATCGAGCTTATCCGGGACCCCATCGACTGTTTGTAATGATGCGGGAACTGTTAGAGTGCCTCTGCCTACGACAGCGTCGGGTGTTAGGTCGGCTTTATTAAAGACAACAAGAGTTTTCGCGAAAAGAGTCGGTTCGTCTAACAGCAAATTTGGTATAAGACTCAGTGATAATTCTTGTAGACTGTGCTCGCTCAGCGTCTCTTTATATAACGCGCTTGCCGAGCTATCTATAACCAAAATAACTTTGTCGCTTTTGCGTACTGCGTCTGCCGCTCGTCGAATACCTTCTTGTTCGACAACATCCTCACTCAGTCTGAGGCCAGCAGTATCTGTAATGTGTACAGGCATCCCTTCTATTTGCAACTGCTCAGAGAGAAGATCGCGAGTGGTACCCGCGATAGAGGTAACTATTGCTGAGTCATTACCCAAAAGTGCATTAAGAAGGCTAGACTTACCGGCGTTAGGTTCCCCTGCAATAACTACCTGCATGCCTTCTTTCAGCAACATTCCCTTGTTTGCTTGTGACAACGCGAGAGTGAGCGACTCACTTATTTCCCGCAGACCCTCTTTTACGCGGGACTCGGTTATTATATCGATATCTTCATCACTGAAATCGATTGCAGCTTCAATATTCACTCGAATTTTTGTCAGTTCTGCAACAAGATGATTAACCTTATTTGAAAATTCTCCGCTAAGCGTGCGCAGCGCCGATCGCGCTGCTTGCGCTGAATTGGCATCAATCAGATCTGCGATCGCCTCAGCTTGAACAAGGTCTATTTTGTTGTTCAAAAATGCGCGCTCAGAAAACTCCCCGGGATTTGCGAGTCTTGCGCCTAAGTTTAGAACTCGATCTAGAATTAGTTTCTGTACACTAAGACCCCCGTGGCCCTGAAGCTCAAGAACGTCTTCACCAGTAAATGACGCTGGGCCTTTGAAAAAGAGCGCTATTCCTTCGTCGATTATGTCGTCGTTAGCATCTTTAAACTTAGAGAGGTGCGCGGTCCTTGGTGTTGGAGCGAAGGCTAGAATAGACTTTGCAATAGACGCCGCACCAGGTCCGGAAACCCGCACGACACAGATCCCGCTCTTACCCGGTGCTGTAGCAAGCGCTGCGATCGTATCAGTGGTGAGTGCGTTCACTTGATCCCTTATTCAAGCGACGATTGCAAAAATCGCTATGCTTTTTTCGCTTCATACTGTGCTTCAATTTTACGGGTGATATACCACTGCTGAATAATACCGAGTGCCGCATTGGTGAACCAATAGAGGACAAGTCCGGCGGGGAACCAGAGGAAGATACCGGTCATCATAATTGGCATAAGCTTCATCACTTTGGCCTGCATGGGATCAGCCGGCGCAGGGCTGAGTGAGGTTTGCAAATACATTGTTCCACCCATTAGCAGTGGCAGGATGAAATAAGGGTCTTTGACGCTAAGGTCGGTTAACCAGAGCATAAAGGGCGCATGCCGCAATTCGACGCTTTCGAGGAGAACCCAATAAAGCGCGATAAATACCGGCATTTGCACGAGCATAGGCAGACAACCACCAAAAGGATTGATCTTTTCTTTTTTGTATAGCTCCATCGTAGCTTGCTGCATTTTCATTCGGTCGTCGCCGTAGTTTTCTTTCAGCTTCTGCATCTTAGGCATGATGCGGCGCATCCCTGCCATCGAGCGATACTGGGTTTCCGAAAGCTTGTAGAAAAGTGCCTTAACGCTGACGGTCAGCAAAATTATTGAGAAACCGTAGTTGCCAATAAATTGATTGATCTGTGTGAGTAGCCAGTAAATGGGTGCGGCTAAAAACCACAGGAAGCTGTAATCTATAGTGAGATCTAGATTCTCTGAGATTTCTGCTAATTTATATTGATCCTTAGGCCCCGCGTAAAAACGCGTTGAGTAAGTTGCAGTTTGACCTTGAGGAACAGTAATTGCATCACTGGTAAATTCACCAAAATAGAGACCCGCGTTATTCTTACGTGTTGTGAAATTATTCTGCGACGCATCGTTTGGAATCCAAGCGCTTATAAAGTAATGCTGGCTAAAGGCAATCCAACCGCCGGTTGTTGTGTTTGTGTTCGCGCCGTCTTCATCGATATCGTTGAATTCTATTTCATAATAGGGATCATCAAGCGAAGTAGAGACAAAGCCTAAATAGGTACGCCCGAAGCCGCCGGCATTACTTGGATCGTCGAAGTTGCTGCGTTTGATTTGACCAAAGGCGTTTGCGCGCCATTCTGAAGCCGACTGGTTGTTTATCAGGTATGAGACATCAATTACATAACTGTCTTTGGCGAAACTGAAGCGTTTGGTTATATCGACGCCTTCGCTTGTTGTGAGTGTTAGATCAACGTCTAGGGTTTGTTGATCGGCGCCCATAACATAGTCTGTTTTTTCGACGCGGTACCGCGCTCGGCTGTCACTATCAATCCCATCGCGCCCTATTAATCCGCTTGGTGCTGTGTAAGTTTGGCCTTCAGCGTTGCTAAGTATTACGAAGGGGTCTGAGTTAGGTTCGAGCGCTTTAAGGTATTTGGGCAAAGCGAGGTATTCAATGTCTCCACCCACCGTGTTTATGCTAAGAACAAAAGTATCTGTCGTTACTTTGACAAGTGTTTCTGGTGCCGCTGTGGTTTGCTCGGCGCGTGGTTGGCCGGGGAGGCTTGGCACGTCGCCGCTGACAACAGGTTCGCTAGCAGTTAAAGCAGTTACCGCTGGGACGTCGTTCTGCGCTATCTTTGATTGGCTTTGTGTGACAGTGTCGATGTCGCTCGCTTGTTCGATTGTCTGTGGGTAGTCTTCCTGCCACTGAAGTAGCATCAAATAGGTGACTAAAGCGAGTGCGGTATAAAGGCCTAAACGTATAAAGTTCATTAGAGTCTACTTGTTTTTTGTTTGGTAAGTGTTGGTTCCGTCTTTAGTGCCTTTGGTCGGCGGAACTGGATCGAAACCCCCTTCGTGCCAAGGGTGGCATTTACCCAGTCGTTTTATCCCTAAATAGGACCCCTTTATTGCCCCATGAAGCGCGATGGCTTCGGCTGTGTACTGTGAGCAGGTTGGTAAGAAGCGGCATTGCCGACCTATGAACGGGCTCAGTGTTAATTGATAAACTCGTATGAGTAGTAAGAACAGAGGGCTTAGTAGTGTGTTCGCTATCCTTTCGATAAGACGCATTATTTACTGAGTCTCTTTCTATCTTTCATCTCGCGTAGGATTAAGTCGTCTATCAGTCGATCTATCATTTTGCGCAGTTCAAGAGGCGCTAGTTTATCAGCATCCTTGCGCGCGAGCACGACTATATCGATCAGGGGGATTTCTGACTGTCGAAGTCTAAAGGATTCTCGCAGAACTCGTTTTAACCTATTTCGCTGAACGGCTTTGGAGACGTGTTTTTTAGCTATTACGAGGCCGAGTCTAGGGCGTCTGGCCTGTGAGGCTGTTGCCAAGAGGAGGAATTGCTTCGTCGAGACTTTGTAGCGAGCGTTATCGAAGACCGGTTTGTAATCTTTCGGGCTCAGTAGCCGAGCGGTCTTTGGAAATGCGTTCTCGGACACTTAAGTACGAGTGCGGTGAGTAGGGACGGGGCCCAAATAACGTCGCACTCTACCCTCTACTTTTTGTCTTTACGCGGATAGCTTGGCGCGGCCTTTAGCGCGACGACGGTTGATGACAGCGCGTCCGCCTTTTGTAGCCATGCGAGCTCGAAAGCCGTGAGTACGTGCGCGCTTGAGTACGCTTGGTTGAAATGTTCTTTTCATGACTTACACCTAGATAATGAGTGACCTTGGAACTAAAGTAGTACTAATAAGGTTCCGCCGTAAAGCCTGAACCGACTACCCTTTCACAAAGGGACGCGAATAGTAGAGGGTTTACGGCAAAGATGCAATGCCTTGTATTGCGAAAAAACCCTTAATTCAAAGCACCTACGTCAGATGCTTCTTTCACTTCCTTTCTTTTAAGCGGCGGATTAACGCGGCGTTTGGGACAGTTTCTGCAGTAAGTTTTGATGCTTGAGTGAGCTTAGAGAAATTATTCATAGTGAGCCATAGCTTAATCACAGGTTATCCACAGATAACTTACCCACAGGGTAAATCAAATTCGTGTGTAATTTTACTGTTGAAACTGGTTTTTTATATTAATAATTCTATAGGTTGTTGATAATAAAGTTTTTATTGTTAAATTACCTAGGTGGATAAAATTCTCTCACCGGTGGATAACTTTTAAATGACCCGCTACACTCAGTGCTCATAAAAGCAACGAAGCCCCGTTATAAGCGGCGGCTAATAATAAAAGTGCCAGAAAGCCTTGTTAACTGTAGATGCAAAGAGCGACAGGGCAGTTGCGCGATAGGATAAAAAATAGTGTCATCCGATAGCTTTGAACGTGCTCCGCGCGCAGACCTCACGTATTCCGCAGAGCAAACAGCGGTGTCGCCGACTATCCCGACTAACACAGCTTCTGAAGACCCTGCGTTCGGCTCTTTAGAAGCCCGGAATATAGAAGCCCAGAATGCGGATACTCTTAGCAGTTCTCTGTCTGGTCCTTTGGCTGGCTCGTTGGCCAGTGTTCTATGGCAAGACTGCCTCGAGGAGCTTCGTTTGGAGTTGCCGGCGCAGGCGTTTAATACGTGGCTTCGCCCGCTGCGCCCCGCTGTTGCCGAGGCGAGCAATCCCTCGGCTGCTGCTACCTTCACCCTGTCAGCGCCCAATCGCTTTATACAGGACTGGGTCAAATCTAAACTTCTACCCCAAATCGATGAAATTTTTGCGTCGGTGAGTCGTAAACACGGCGTGGAGCTAGCAGGTCCGGTTATCAGTGTTGGGGCTGCACCAACTGTCAACGTGGCGGCATCAGCGGATTCTATGCTTGAGTCGCAGCGCTCCCAGCATTTTCAGTACTCTCAACACACACAACACACACAATACTCCCAGCCGCCTCAACATCCTCAGCACTCGTGGCATCAGAATGATCCTAATTCCCTCGAGCATGAACTTGAATCGATGCTTGGTAGTAGAATTAACGCTAGTGCTGAGAGTGAAGATTTACTTGCAGCTCATCAACAACCCCAAGAATCGAGTTTTGAAACGATGACTCGGGGTTCCGATAGGCGTGCCCCTGTCGCTAAGTCGGGAGTTGATACGATTATTGAGGGCAAGCTTAGCCATCAGGGAGCGCTCAATCTCGAAAATACATTCGATAATTTTGTCGAAGGTAAATCTAATCAACTGGCTCGAGCGGCAGCAATGCAGGTCGCCGAGAATCCTGGGTTTGCCTATAACCCCCTCTTTATCTATGGGGGTGTGGGATTAGGTAAGACTCACTTAATGCACGCTATCGGTAACTACCTCAAACAGAAAAAACCTAATGCAAAGGTCGTCTACCTTCATTCAGAAACCTTCGTTGCCACAATGGTTACTGCGCTACAGCTTAATTCAATAAACGAATTTAAGCGCTTTTATCGCTCCGTCGATGCACTACTTATCGATGACATTCAGTTTTTTGCGGGCAAAGAGCGCTCACAAGAAGAGTTTTTCCATACGTTTAACGCACTGCTCGAGGGTGGACAGCAGATCATCCTAACGAGCGACCGTTACCATAAAGAAATTAATGGGCTCGAAGAGCGCCTCAAGTCGCGCTTTGGTTGGGGGCTTACGGTCGCGGTTGAGCCACCAGAACTTGAGACGCGTGCAGCGATTTTGATGAATAAAGCGGCGCTTGTGAACGTGTCGCTGCCGAACGATGCTGCGATGTTTATCGCCCAGCGTCTGCGATCGAATGTGCGCGAGCTCGAAGGCGCGCTTAAGCGGGTCATTGCGCATGCGAGCTTCAAGGGTGAGGCAATCAGTATTGATCTGATAAAAGAAGCGCTTCGTGATCTTTTCGCGCTTCAGGATAAGCTCGTAACGATCGATAATATCCAACGCACAGTCGCCGAATACTCGAAAATTAAGATGTCGGATATGCTTTCAAAGCGTCGAAATCGCTCGGTTGCGCGGCCCAGGCAGGTCGCTATGTGTCTAGCGAAAGAGCTAACCAACCACAGTCTTCCCGAAATTGGGGACGCGTTTGGGGGGCGTGACCACACGACGGTTATGCACGCCTGCAAGCAGATCGCGAAGTTACGACAGACTTCGATAGACATTGAAGAAGACTATAATAATTTACTCAGGCTCTTATCGAGTTAAGAACGGCTTATTGCCTGGCTGGCGCCGCCAAGCTCAGTGGTCGCGATCACAACGAATCAGAAAACAGTAATGGGTACGCTCAGTGTTAGCGCGCCTAATAAGGAAAAGTAAACATGCATTTTGTTATTTCTCGGGAAGCCCTTCTAAAGCCACTGCAGCTTGTCAGCGGCGTCGTCGAACGCCGGCAAACACTGCCGGTTCTATCTAATGTGCTTCTTGTGCTTAATAATGACGAACTGTCTTTAACCGGCACCGATCTTGAGGTCGAATTGGTAGGTCGAACGCGAGTCGATACTGCACACACCCACGGGGCGGTGACGGTTCCAGCGCGCAAGCTCCTCGATATCTGTAAAGCATTGGCGGACGATGCCATGGTTGAAGTGTCGCTAGACGAGAAGAAGCTTTTGGTAAAATCAGGCCGCAGCCGCTTTACACTCGTCACGTTACCCTCTTCCGAATTCCCGAATGTAGAAGAGGAACCCGATACTTTTTCTTTAACGTTGCCACAGAAGAAACTCGGTGAACTCATTGACAGCACAAGCTTTGCGATGGCGCAGCAGGACGTGCGTTACTACCTGAACGGCATGCTGTTCGAGGTGTCACCTGATTACCTGCGCGTGGTGTCGACTGATGGCCATCGCCTAGCGATGGAGACGCTCGAGTCTAAGAACGACATTGCGTCGGTACAGCAGCTCATTCTTCCTCGAAAAGGTGTGATGGAGCTAGCACGTTTACTCGAAGATGAGGGAGATATCACGCTCGTATTCGGTCAGAACCACATCCGCGCCGCCGTTGCGGACTTCACGTTTACCTCTAAACTCGTCGATGGCAAGTTTCCAGACTATAACCGTGTGTTGCCGAAAGGCGGCAATAAGGTCATTTTGGGCGATTGTCAGACGCTCAAACAAGGGTTTACCCGCGCCTCCATTCTCTCGAATGAGAAATACCGAGGTGTGCGTGTGGTGCTTACAAACGGCGAACTCCGCATCTTCGCTAACAATCCTGAGCAGGAGGAAGCCGAAGAAGTCGTTGCAGTGGACTACCAGGGCGATGAACTTGAAATGGGCTTTAATGTCAGCTACCTGATCGATGTGCTGTCGACCCTTCGAAGCAGTCAGGCGAAGATAACTCTCCTCGATGCGAACAGCAGCGCGCTGATCGAGTCGGGCGATGAGAGCAATGCGATGTATGTTGTTATGCCGATGAGGCTCTAGGCATAATTTCCACTGTGTTTCGGCAGCCCACTGTGAGCATCCATGCGTCTTCTCGAGTGAACCCATGAGCCGAATTGAAAAACTCACGGTGACCGGGCTGAGAAATCTAGCCGACGTAGCCATCGAATTGTCTTCCCGTGTGAATATCTTCCAAGGGGAGAATGGTTCGGGCAAGACTAGCCTACTCGAGGCTATCCACCTCCTTTCTTCCGGGCGTTCGTTTCGCAGCGCCAAGCTAGACCCGTTAATCACTCATGGCCTAGAGGAGGCTGTCGTTTTTACGCAGCTTAGCGATGGGCTTCGGATAGGGTTGGCTAAATCAAGGCGCCGTAGACATCAGTTACGGCTTCAAGAAGAGACTCAGAAAAACTGGGAATCTGTCGCACGCTCCCTACCCCTGCAAATAATTGATTCGACCGCCTTTCAACTTTTGGAGGGCGGACCGAAGGCTCGCCGCCGGTTTCTCGATTGGGGAGTGTTCCACGTGGAACATAGTTTTTTGAGTGCGTGGCGTGATTCCAAAAAATGCCTAGCCAACCGTAATGCACTCCTTAAGGCGCCGCGTCTTGATAAGCCTCAGCTCGAAGCCTGGGATCAAGAGTTTGTAGCGGCTTCAGTAAAGGTAGATGCGCACAGAAGCGCCTACCTAGAAAGGTTTTTGCCCGTATTCAACGAGGTGTATACCCAGTTGGAGGGCTCCCATCTGGAGACGCTTGAGATCAGGTATGACCGAGGGTGGGCTGAGGGAAGTGCTCTTCACGATGAACTAGGTCGTATGTTGAAGGTCGATAGGCGCTATGGCTCTACTCAGCTAGGACCGCAGCGCGCCGACTTGCAACTCTTGCTCGACCGTACACCGGCGGCTGACGTGCTCTCGCGTGGACAACAGAAAATATTGGTGAGCGCCCTGAAAATTGCCCAAGGAAGACTCCTATCAGAGAGTCTTGGTGTTGACTGCCTCTATCTTATCGATGACCTCCCTTCAGAATTAGACCCAGAAAACAGAGCGAGAGTGTTTGCCGCACTGCTGTCACTTAACGCGCAACTGTTTTTGACCTGTGTTGAATTAGAGGGCCTCTTATTGGCGAAAGAAGGGGTGCTTTTCAGCGCACTCGCGCCAAGCGAAATCGCGCAGTTCCACGTGGAACATGGTAGAATAACGGCTTGATTTTCCACCCAATTGTCCGATAACTCTAGTATTAAGTAACACCCTGGGGCCAACCCTGGAGACCAAGAATGACCGACGACACCAACAGTGTTGCTAGCACAGCAAACAACAGCGACTATAACTCCGATAGTATCAAGGTTCTCAAGGGCTTAGATGCAGTTCGCAAGCGCCCAGGCATGTATATCGGCGATACCGATGACGGCACTGGCTTACACCATATGGTGTTCGAACTCGTCGACAACTCTATCGATGAGGCGCTCGCTGGACACTGCGATGAGATTCGTGTGGTCATTCATGTCGGAGAGACGATTAGCGTCTCCGACAACGGGCGCGGTATCCCGACGGAAATGCACAGCGAAGGTGTTTCCGCCGCAGAAGTGATCATGACGGTGCTGCACGCCGGCGGCAAATTCGATGATAACAGCTACAAGGTTTCTGGTGGACTTCACGGCGTTGGTGTTTCGGTAGTAAACGCCCTCTCCGAGGAGCTAAAGCTCACTATTCGTCGCGACGGCAAGCTCTGGGAACAGGTTTATAAACACGGCGTACCACAGGCCCCGTTGGCTGTTATCGGTGAAACAAACACCACGGGTACGGAGTGCCATTTCAAGCCCTCGGATCAAACCTTTAGTAGTGTCGAATTTCACTACGACATCCTTGCAAAGAAGCTTCGTGAGCTTGCCTTCTTAAACGCGGGGGTATCGATTCGCCTAATCGACGAGCGCAGCGCCAAAGAAGAGCACTTCAAATACGAAGGTGGCGTACAGGCCTTCGTCGAATACCTGAATAAAAACAAGGCAGCGGTTAACAAGATATTCCATTTTGCCCATGAGCGGCCGGAGGACGGTATTACCGTTGAGGTGGCCCTGCAATGGAACGACTCCTACACAGAGAATATCTTTCCTTACACCAATAATATCCCGCAAAAGGATGGGGGCACACACCTTGCGGGTTTCCGCGCTGCGCTGACGAGGGTGCTAAAGGGGTATATCGATAAGGAGTTGGCGGCAAAAAAAGGGAAAGAAGTTGCCACATCGGGTGATGATGCGCGCGAGGGCCTCACAGCAATTATTTCTGTGAAAGTGCCAGACCCTAAATTCTCCTCGCAGACCAAAGATAAGCTCGTGTCTTCAGAGGTTAAAACGGTGGTAGAACAAGAGATGGCTGCTAAATTTAGCGACTATCTTCTGGAAAATCCCCAGGATGCGAAGCTAATTGTCGGTAAAATGCTCGATGCTGCGCGCGCCCGAGAGGCCGCGCGTAAGGCCCGAGAGATGACACGACGAAAGGGCGCGCTCGATATCGCTGGTCTGCCGGGTAAGCTTGCCGACTGCCAAGAGAAAGACCCATCACTGTCCGAAATCTACATTGTGGAGGGAGACTCGGCGGGGGGATCGGCGAAACAGGGCCGTAACCGTAAAAATCAAGCAATCTTGCCGCTTAAGGGTAAGATTCTGAACGTAGAAAAGGCGCGCTTTGACAAGATGCTGAGCTCAGCCGAGATTGGCACGCTGATTAAAGCGCTTGGCTGTGGTATTGGTAAAGACGAATTCCAGCCAGAGAAACTGCGTTATCACAGCATTATTATCATGACTGATGCTGATGTCGATGGCTCGCACATCCGCACTTTGCTCCTGACTTTCTTTTTCCGTCAGATGCGGGAGTTAGTCGATGGCGGCCATATTTTCATCGCTCAGCCGCCGCTCTACAAGATTCGTAAGGGCAAACAGGAGCAATACCTCAAAGACGAAGCGGAGCTTGCGAGTTACCAGACTCAAGTCGCTCTCGAAGGAGCGAGTCTCCACGTGAACGCTGAAGCACCCGGTATCGCCGAAGATGCCCTTGAGTCTCTCGTGAAAAGTTACAACGATGCTTACGCGATCATCAGCCGTCTAGCCCGCCTCTATCCGACCGAAGTGCTCGAGGCGATGATTTTCTCACCCTTATTGGCGGTCGAAGAGTTGCAATCGGAAGCCTCTACCCAGGCGTGGTTAGATAAAGTACGTTCAAAGCTCACAGAGCTTCACGCCGGAGCGAGCGCTAACTTAACCCTCTCTGTCAGAAAGGACAACGAGCGCAACGTTTACTTGCCGGAGGCTAGATTAAACCTACACGGTCTCGAGCGTAGCTATAGTTTCAGCCTAGATTTCTTTAATTCGGGCGAATATCGTGCGTTAGCCAGTCTTGGAGCGACACTCGATGGGTTGATAGAAGACGGCGCCTATGCGAAGCGCGGGGAGAAAACTCACCCAATTAAGAGCTTTGCTGAGGCCATCGCCTGGCTAACTCAAGATGCAATGAAAGGACATTACTTACAGCGTTATAAGGGATTGGGCGAGATGAATCCTGATCAGCTCTGGGAGACGACGATGAACCCTGAGACGCGCCGCATGTTGCAGGTCACCATTGATGACGCTATTAATGCAGACCAGCTGTTCAATACATTAATGGGCGATCAGGTCGATCCGCGCCGTGAATTTATCGAAATGAACGCGATGGCAGCCGAAAACCTGGATATCTAGGGCTTTCGCCCTTAGCGAGGTCTCGCTCCAAGCCGCCTGAAAGAGAGTGATCTAATCGAGAGTGATCAGATAGAAAGTGATCAGATAGAGAGTAGTCCGATAGACTGTGGGCTGATTGGGCGCAACCTAATTGGGCGTGGCTGAGCTTAAGTTAATTGAGCGTAGCCACGAAAGACGCCAAGTTGTCGAAGACCGGCACCTTTAAAGCCCCCACCAGAGTCGGTTCGCTGATGAGCCGCGCTTCAGTCTCCTTCCCCTTTCCGGTACGCACCAGTATCGGTTGACACCCAAAGGCGATCGCCGTCTCTAAGTCTCTTAGGCTATCGCCAACAAAAGGCTCGCCCTCAAGGACAACGCCGAAGTTGCGCTCGATCTCTGTCAATAGACCAACTCGAGGCTTACGGCACTCACATCCAGCATCAGGAAGATGGGGACAGAAAGCAATACCGCTAATCTCCCCACCCGCCTCTTCAACAAGTGTGATCAGCTTTTCGTGCATTTGCGCAAGCGTAAATTCGTCGAAGAGTTTGCGCCCTAGCCCAGACTGATTCGTCGCGACAAACACCTGCCAGCCGAGTTCATGAGCACGGACGATTGCTGCGACGCTGCCATCGATCGGCACAAACTCGTCGGCTGACTTAATAAAATCGGCGGAATCGTGATTGATCACCCCGTCACGGTCTAAGAGAAGAACGGGCAAGAGACACTCCTAGGCTAACTGGAAGAATGCGCGTCGAGACGCGCAGCAAAATCAGGACGTCGTGTGTGGCCACGAAAAACCTCGAGGCCACCGAGCCTACGACGAGAGATACGAAATATCTGCAGTCCTTAAGAATCCGCGCCTTAGTCGCGACAGGAGAGCGAGTCGATTATTGCGTAGAGCCTCGTCATCGCAAATCACAAGCACATCGTCAAAAAACGCATCTACCGTTTGCCTTAGCTGGGCCAGCAAGGCGAGCCCCTGTTTATAATCACCGCGAGCGAAAAGAGGGTCAACCTCTGACTCAACGGCGACGAGCTTATCAAAAAGTGCCTTCTCAGCAGGTTCCGCAAAAAGGTCTACATTGACCTGGGCATCTGCGTCGACACTTTGCTTTGCGAGTAAATTCGACACGCGCTTATTAGCTGCGGCAAGCGCAGCGGACTCATCGAGAGACTGAAAATGCGCTACGGCTTGCACTCGTCTATCAAAGTCGACAGGGCGCGTTGGCTTTAATGCCATAACCGATTGAAAGACGCCCGGGCTAATACCTCTGTCTGCAGACCAAGCCTGTAATCGATCAAGCAAAAACGCCAACGCCTGCTGTTGCGTCTTCTCGCTGCAATCAACGCTCGAAGGATCTAGATCGGCAAGCCCTTTGAAAGCATGGTCTATGCAAACAGTAAGATCGAGTTCCAGTTCCTTTTCGATCAGAATTCGCAACAGGCCGATCGCCGCGCGGCGAAGGGCAAACGGGTCTTTCGAGCCAGTCGGCGGTTGACCGATTGCAAATAGACCGCAGAGCGTGTCGAGTTTTTCAGACAAAGCCAGGACCGCGCCGGTTACGCCCGAAGGCAGTTCGTCGCCAGCGAAACGCGGCCTGTACTGCTCGTCAATGGCTTCGGCAACTTCAAGAGGCTCACCGTCGTTCAATGCATAGTAGCGCCCCATTAGCCCTTGCAGGTCGGCGAATTCGCCAACCATGTTTGTCATTAGATCGCACTTTGACAACATTGCTGCACGCTCGCAAAGATCGGGATCGGCCCCGCAGAGCGGTGCTAGCGAACGACTTAACTTTGCGATTCTAACCGAACGGTCATAAACAGTACCTAATTTGTCCTGAAAAACAATTTTCTTTAGCGCCTCGAGATGGCTCTCAAGTGATACCTGCTTGTCTGTTTCGAAGAAGAAGCTTGCGTCGGCAAGACGCGGACGAATCACACGCTCGTTACCTTCAATAACCTGCGCCGGATCCTTACTGATAATATTGCTTACTGCGATGAAAAGCGGAAGTAGCTTGCCCTCGGCGTCTACGCAATAAAAGGTTTTCTGATGCGATTTCATCGCAAGAATGAGTGCCTCAGCGGGTACCTCAAGGTAATGTGCTTCGAACTTACCGGTTAGCGCGACGGGAAATTCGACTAAGCTCGCTACCTCGGTAAGGAGTGCTTCGTCGATAATGCTCGTCGCATTCGCTTTCACGCCTTCGGCAATAACGAGCTCGCGAATCATTTCACGGCGGCGATCAAACTGAGGGATTATGTGACCTTCGTTTTCGAGTAGCGCAGCGTAGTTGGCCGGACTGTCTATATCGATAGACTTGTCGGCATGGAACCGATGTCCGCGAGACTGCCTACCTGCAGACACACCGAAAAATTCCCCTGCAACAATTTCGTCACCAAACAGTTGGACCACCCAGTGTACCGGGCGTACAAACTCGGCGCGCGAATTGCCCCAACGCATACGTTTAGGGATGGGCAGTTTGTCGAGTGCCTCACTAACTACGGTGCTTAATAGAGTCGCAGTAGGCTGACCCGGCTGCGACGCACTATAGTAAAGCTTATCGACGCCGTCTTTTTCAATGTGCTGAAGTTGATCAATCTCTACGCCACAGGACTTCGCAAAACCAGCAGCCGCTGGAGTTGCATTGCCGTCTTTGTCGAACGCCGCCTGAACGGCAGGGCCGAAGCGCTCGATCATTTTATCCGCCTGAGACTCGTCTAATCCCTTGACGAGAAGGGCGAGCCTACGCGGTGTTGCGTAACTCTCCGAGTCGTCGAACTTAAGCTCCAACTGTTTCAGGCTCGTGAGTATTTCATTCGAGAACGCCTTAGATAAACTCGGGAGCGCCTTTGGAGGAAGCTCTTCGGTACCAATTTCAACTAGAAAGTCGCGCGCGCTCATGACGACTTCTCCTTGTTCTTTGCTTGTTGCTTATTTTTTTGCTTAGCCTCTTTGTTAGAGCCAGGCGTTTTGGAATCTCCGTGTCCGGCGTTCTGGTTTGTTTTCTGGTGTCGCATAAAATCGTCTTTGAAGTCGTCAGCGATTAGCGGGAAGCCGAGCGCCTCGCGCGTCGCGTAGTAGGTTTCGGCGACGAGTCTGGATAAGGTTCGCACTCGCAAAATAAAGCGCTGACGTTCGGTGACAGAAATCGCGTGGCGCGCGTCGAGGAGATTAAAATAGTGTGAGGCCTTCAATACCTGTTCGTATGCAGGCAGTGCAAGCTTGCTTTCGATGAGCTTTTTGCACTGCGCTTCACAGTCATCAAAGTAACCAAACAACAAGTCGGTCGCTGCGTGTTCGAAGTTATACGCGGACATCTCTACTTCGTTTTGCTTGAATACATCGCCATAGGTCACCTTGCCGTTGGGGCCGTCTGTCCACACGATGTCATAGATGCTGTCGACACCCTGCAAATACATCGCAATACGTTCGATACCGTAGGTGATTTCCCCTGTAACCGGATAACATTCGAGCCCGCCTACTTGTTGGAAATAAGTAAATTGAGTCACCTCCATGCCGTTAAGCCAGACTTCCCAACCAAGTCCCCACGCGCCGAGCGTCGGCGATTCCCAGTTGTCTTCGACGAAGCGGATATCGTGAACAGACATGTCGATACCGAGGCTTTCGAGGGATTTGAGGTAGAGCGCTTGGATATTCTCTGGCGAAGGCTTGAGAACAACCTGGAATTGATAGTAATGCTGGAGTCTATTGGGGTTTTCACCGTAGCGTCCATCGGTGGGACGACGACAGGGCTGGACGTAGGCCGCGCTCCAAGATTCTGGGCCTATCGAACGCAAGAAAGTCGCTGGATGGAACGTACCTGCTCCGACCTCCATGTCGAGAGGCTGCAGGACGACACAGCCTTGCTCCGCCCAAAATTGCTGCAGTGCGAAGATGAGGCCTTGGAAGGTGTTGAGATCGGATGCTTTATTCACGTTAACGCCACGTAATCAGTCATTTGAAGGGCGCTAATTATCCTTGATTCGTAGGGACTTATCCACCGAACAGGCCGACATTACGAGGAAGATAACTGCGAGTTACTAAGGCTAAGCATCGGGTGTTCCGCAGTTGCCGGCCGGAGTTAGGTTTAAAACACGAAACGCCGGTCAGCACTTGGTGATGCTAATCGGTAGATGCGACAATCACACCGTGAATTCACGCCAAGCGTGACGGCGTTATCGACATAACTCTAAGACTAGCGAGCTAATGAATCAAACAGACACCACTACAACGCTCGGGAGTCGACTCTCTTTTGGGGTCGTGCTCGGATTCCTGCGCCTCACCTCAGTGCTCCCCCTGCGCTTACTGCACTGGCTTGGCGGTGGACTCGGGTGGCTTTTCGCGGTAATTCCAAACCGCTCGGCTGCGACGACTCGGCGAAATATAGCTGCTTGCTTCCCCCAGCTCAGTAGCACCGACCAGGAATCGCTTGCGCGGCAGAGCCTTAAGGGCATGGTATGCACCGCCCTCGAGATGGGCAAAGCGTGGATGCTGCCTATTGAGGGGACTCTGGCACAGGTTACTGAGGTCGAAGGCTTGGATGCCCTGCAGGCAGCTGCGAAAACCGGCGAAGGCGTCATTCTTCTTGCCCCACATCTTGGCAACTGGGAAATTTTTGGCTACTTCGCCTGCGAGGGAATCGCGTCGAACTTTATGTATCAGCCGCCCAAGAGCCCGCAGATGGATGCGCTGTTGCGGGGTGTCCGAGCGAAAAGCGGCGTTCAACTCGCGCCTACCAATCGAAAAGGTGTCGCCCTATTGTTAGGCGCTCTACAGAGAGGCGAGCTTGTGGGCGTCCTGCCCGATCAAGTGCCCGCAGACGAAGGTGGCGTCTATGCTGACTTCTTCGGTAAGTCAGCGTTCACTATGACACTTACAAGTCGGCTCGCACAACGTGGAAAGCCGCGAGTATTTTGCGGTTTCGCGCAGCGCCTACCTAAAGGGAAAGGCTTTAAGGTTATCGTTCACGAGGCTGACGCAGGAATATACGATCAAGACTTGGCAGCCTCGGCAGCGGCTATCAATAGGAGCATCGAGCGCTGCGTCACTCTCGCGCCGGAACAATACCAGTGGGAATATAAACGCTTTCGCCGACAGCAAGACGACAGCGAATTCTATTAAGGACTACGCCTACCGTCGCCAGAACATCGGCGTGAAAAGTACTAGCAGCGTGAACACTTCGAGGCGTCCGAGGAGCATGGCGAAACACAGAATCCACTTCGCTGTGTCCGATAAGCTGCCGTAGGTCTGTGTTACCGACCCCAGACCGGGTCCGAGATTATTGATGCAGGCGCCAACCGCGCTAAAGGCGGTCACGATATCCAGGCCAGTAGCAAGAAGCGCAAGCAGCATGAGCATAAACGCCATCACATAGACGGCGAAAAACCCCCACACCGCCTCGACGACTCTGTCTTGAACAGGGCCGCGACCGAGTTTGATCGGAATCACCGCGTGCGGATGGATTAGGCGCTGCACTTCGCGAAAACCCTGCTTAAAAATAAGCAGTATGCGAATGACCTTCATACCCCCGCCAGTTGATCCCGCACAGGCGCCGATAATCGCTGCATACATGAGGAGATAGGGAAGAAAAATGGGCCACTCGTTAAATTGGCTTGTCGCAAACCCCGTAGTGGTTGCGAACGACACGACCTGAAACAGACCATTCACAATTGTTTCGGGTATCGACGGATAAACCTCGAAACGCAGCAGCACTGCAATAGTGACCACGGAGACGGCAAGCAGAATAAAGCCGTAGAAGAGAAACTCAGGATCGCGGAAATAATGATCAATTTTACCGCGCTGCCAAGCGGTAAAATGCAGCGCGAAATTTATCCCGGCGATAAACATAAACAGTATAGCGATACTCTCAATAGCTGAGCTGTCGAAAAACGCCATGCTGGCATCGTGGGTAGAAAACCCACCAATCGCGATGGTTGAGAAGCTGTGTGTTATGGCATCAAAACCCGACATGCCCGCTGCCCAGTAAGCGGCCGCGCAGGCGAGTGTCAGGCTTACGTAGATCGTCCACAGTGCCTTCGCCGTTTCGGCGAGTCTAGGCACCAGTTTATTGTCTTTAACCGGCCCGGGGCTTTCGGCGCGATACAGCTGCATACCGCCGATTCCGAGCATTGGCAGAAGCGCCATCGCGAGTACGATAATTCCCATGCCGCCCAGCCACTGCAGTTGTTGGCGATAGAAAAGTATGGATTTTGGCAGCGAGTCTAAGCCAGAAATTACAGTGGCACCGGTTGTAGTGAGACCGGACAACGATTCGAAAACGGCATCGGTTATGGACAAATCGACTGACGAGGAGAGGATGAACGGAAGACTACCCGCTGTTCCAAGTACGGCCCAGAATAACGTGACAATCAAAAACCCATCGCGAGTGCCGAGTTCGGTTCGCGCCCGAAATGTCAGCAGCCACATGACGAAACCTACGGTAAATACAGCGAAAAACGATTCGATAAACGGCGTCATCATCCCATCGTTATAGAAAAGCGAGACGATAATAGGCGGCAGGTTACCGATCGCGCTAAACAGCATGAGCAGTAGGCCTAGTATTTTTACGATTAACGAAAAATGCATTTAAACGCCTAGAAAAAAGTCAGCCCGACTTGGAATAATCGTTCTACTTCGGGTATTCGCTTGCGATCGACTAAGAACAAAATCACGTGGTCTTCAGATTGGATAACCGTCGCATCGTGTGCAATTAGCACCTCATCGCCTCGCACAATCGCACCGATCGTTGTTCCTTGCGGAAGTTCGATGTCTTCGATCGCTTTACCAACCACGCGAGATGACCCCGAATCACCATGTGCGATGGCCTCCATCGCCTCCGCAGCGCCACGGCGCAGAGAGTGTACCTGCACCACATCGCCGCGTCTTACATGTGTTAACAAACTGCCGATAGTCGCTTGCTGTGGTGAGATTGCGATATCGATTTCACCCCCCTGCACGAGGTCGACATACGCTGGATTATTGATCAGCGTCATGACCTTTTTCGCGCCCAGACGCTTGGCAAGTAGCGATGACATAATATTGGCTTCGTCGTCGTTTGTGAGGGCGAGGAAGACATCGGTGTCCGCAATATTTTCTTCGATGAGCAGTTCGCGCTGAGACGCCTCGCCGTTTAAAACGATTGCCCTATCGAGGCTCTCGCTCAATACTTTGCAACGCTCTGCATCGCGCTCGATAACTTTGACCTGATAATGCGGCTCAATCGACTCGGCAAGTCGGAGTCCGATATTTCCGCCGCCCGCAATCATGATGCGCTTATAAGGTTTGTCCATGCGCCGCAGTTCGCTCATGCAGGCGCGAATATCCTTTTTGGCTGCCACGAAAAACACTTCGTCGTCCGCCTTGTTTACCGTCGAGCCCTCTGGGATGATTGGGCGTTCTTTGCGAGAG
>Ga0129324_10000608_pt1 | contig 25537 bp, 24 predicted proteins | sample CPBDNA_7_FD_96879 | JGI IMG/M metagenome (GOLD analysis project Ga0129324, IMG submission 96879) | Freshwater to marine salinity gradient microbial communities from Chesapeake Bay, USA - CPBay_Spr_15_0.2_DNA | ecosystem: Environmental > Aquatic > Marine > Coastal | place: USA: Chesapeake Bay... | reverse complement strand
CCGGCATCTTTTTGTTTTTTTGTTAGTGGTTTTCTACGTCTACTCTCAAATTGTTTTCTTCCGAGGTATTTTTTACCTGTTTTAGTATTTGTTATTCTATAAACAAAACCAAAAGCTTTATCAGGTGCTTCCGTAAATGGAACACCATTGTATATCCAATGACTATCTTTCATATATGTATTTTAAATGTATTTACTTTTCATCGAGTTATAATTTTGTTTTATCTCGTCTGATGTTAACGTGGTATTGTAGACATTACATGCTTTAATTTGCCCATCCATTGAATATGGTGTACCATAATAACCACCTAATATGAATTTTAGTCCTATGAAGTTTAAGGCAGTAGCGTCAGCACCTTCCTTTTCTAATACAGAATTAACATACAAACTACCATTAACCCCGTCATATGTACACACAACATGGTCCCAATTATTAACAGGAAACGCAGTTGGTGTAGTTATTAATGTTACTGCACTATTCATAGCTAGATTATATACAGTATTAACAGATTTAGTTTCAAATTCACCATGGCTATTTACATAATTAGTAAAAGAAAAATATCCAGCATTTGGTGTAGAATTTCGATAAACCCAAAGTTCTACAGAAACACCCGTATTTGAATTCCCCAATACATCACCAAGAGATGTCCCGAAATCAATAATTTCTGTATTATTAGTAAATCCCCATCCACCATTTTCAATTAGTACTCCATTCTTTAATGAACCTGTAATTGATGGGTCTACTATATTAACTACGTCTAATGGTGCACTTTCGGAATCATATGATTGTGGGTTATTAATATCTACTGCAAATATTAATCCTCTTGTTGTTATTTTAGGTCCTTTATGTCTTGCCATAATTACTCGTCGTATCTAACTATAAATGTTGTTTCTATATCATCCTTTAATGGAATTGCTTGTGCTGTTTTACCTACTGCTAATAATCTACCGTATTGGTCATACAATCCAATTGATGAAACGTATGGATGCCAATTAGATCCGGTTACAAATGGTTTTGCAAATTGTGAGTTTGGATCATTATATTGTCTTATACTTGGATTTGCTGTAAAGTTAAATTCTCCTGGTGCTACTCTACATAATATTTCATTTTCGTACAATGTTAATGTAGACCTAAACTTTAAATTAAAATTATCATCTACTGAACTTGTATAATCAAAAGCATTACCTACTAATACGTTTTGATACTTAGGTCTTGGGTCACTTACTACCATTGTACCTTGTGGATAAAATACATTACCTACAATATTAGTATTATATGCGCTGCCTGTTGCATAATCCATATTACTTAGACTTGCTATTTCAGTTGGTGATAAACCTTTATTATAAATTCTAAATTCATCTAAACTACCAACTAAACCTGTACCATTATCATACCCATTACTACCAACTGTTAATATAGCTGGGTTATGTGTATTGTCTAATGTTGTATCAAGAGTACTACCTTCGTTTACACTATCAATCCATAATTCTAAAGTACTACCGGTTTTATTAAATAATATATGATGTTGGTTATTATCGTTTATTGTTGTTGTTGATATTATTGTTGGTGTGTATGCAATATCACATCTTGATACTTCAACCTTACCAGGTGTTGGTGATGTTTGATTATGTACTTTAATTGCGTATGGATATTTAACACCGTTATATTCTACAAAAAATGTTTCTAATTCTTTTGTTTTTTTATTACGATATGCTTGTTCAATATCACCTTGTTTAGATACAATAAAATTATAACTACTAGATACCATACTTTGTGTTACAGGTAATTCAGTCCAAATTGATATAGCAAAGTCTTCATCATGTTTGTAGTTAAAATCAGTTGCATCATTTTTCCAAATACAACCCGTTCCATCCAATTGAACTTTTAATCCGGTGTTAACGGTTTGAGCACCTGTTGTTGTTAAACCTGGTAAGAAACTAACATTTTTGTATAATAATGGATTGTTACCTAACCCATCGACAATTGTTCCACCACTTTGTTTTACTGATGTTCTGTATTTGAAGGTATCATTAAACCCCCAATATCCAGCTAAATATTCTGGTCTAGGCATGGAACCTGTAACTAATGATGTATCTACTAAATGTCCAAAACCATCATCCTTTAATGTAATATCCCCATTCGTAATTTCTACTGAACGTAATTTAATTCCCTCACCAAATATTTGTTGTGGTATTTGTATATAACTTGCTGTGGCATGAATGTTTCTTCTCATATAAGCAGAATACTCAATATCTAAGTTACTCTTATCTTTTTTGTAATACATACCATTAACATGATACCATGTGGATTCTTGACTTGACCCATCTAAGTTATCTTCCTTACCTTCTGCGAATCCTTCTGGAAAATCATAAATGGCCCAATCCGTATCCATTACACCACGTTTGATTTTTACATCATAAATAGATGAATAGTCAGCATGTGTAATACTCCAATTTTTGAACACAAGAAATGGTGTGATATTGATATCAGCAGTTGGTATATTTTTGAAAACTAACGAGTGTGCCATAGTGTTAATAAATAGTGATTTTTTAAATTATACAAAAAATACCCACTTGTTGAGTGAGTATTTAATGTAATTATTATATGTAGTTTATTTTAATAATCAAGTTTTACACGCATTGTAACTTCATTAGTAAACGACTTTAAAATAGGCTTACTTAATTTGGCTACTGCTAGTAATTCTTGTCTTTCATTGTATAGTCCAACTGTTGTAACATATACTTTAGGATCTCCAATAAACTGTGGTTGTGAAAATTCTCCAAGTCCACCCGTTATAAACGTAGGGTTGTTTGAGAAGTTATATTCTGCATTTTTAACTCTTGCAAAGTAATATGTTGATGTTACTGTTTCTGAGTTTCTTGCAATAAAACCTGAGTCTTCTTCTCCACTATTAGAAGCTAGTGTTCCTCCACCTTGAATTGATGCATATAATTTATATGCGTTGTTTCCGTTAACGTCTGAACCTGTTGATGTATTAAAACTTGCTGAAGCATCTAGTGCATCACCGTTTAATATTATCATACCCATATCAGGATAACTTAATCCGTAATATGTAGGATTTGTTCCATCAGCTTTATATATACCTTGTGATATAGTACCTGATACTACATTGTGTATTCTACCGGCATTACCTTGTTTCTCTTCATTTGTATCACCCGAATCATCAGTTATCTTAACTAGTGCACCTGTTCCAGATACAACAACTTGTCCACCTGACCCCGTAAATTCAGCATTAGTATATCCTGAACCTGTTAATTCTCCTAACCAAATTTCCCAATTTCCTGGATCTAGTTTTTGTCTAATTCTTGCTCTGTTGAAATTAATAATATAAATATTATCAGAGTTTGTACTATTAGCAAATGTAAATGTATTGTCGTCTGGTTCTAGTAATAATAATCTATATTGACTATAAATAGCACGTGTTGGGCTATCGGCATCATTTCCACTAAAATCAGAACCTGAACCTTGTCTATGACCCCATGCAACAGAAAACTGAGCTTCTGCTCCTATTTCAGTAGAACCACTATTCCAAATTTCATAATAGTATTGTTGTTGGGTAGATGTCTGTGTTGATGACGTGTAGAATGATTGTAGAACACCTTTATCACCTGTCCATAATCCCTTAGTAACAACTTCCTTTTGATTGGATACTACATCATTTACAACATCAAACGCAGTAAATATTCTTCCGGTATTTACTTGACGTATTGCTTGTAGTCTTTCTTGTAAAAGTCTTTCTGCAATTTCTTGAGCTCGTTGTTCTACTGCCGAAGCAAAATCAACCGAATTTGAATTTCCGGTATCCGGTGCCGCAACCGGTACAATTGGTTGTACTTCACCTGCAGCTGCATTAATTGGTGCAGTTCCACTAAATCTATTTAATCCCATAGTTTGTTTTTCTTATTTAATATTATTAAAATACTGGTCGTCTTACTCTTGCACCATCTTCTATTGGAAATCCTCTAGTAGTAAATGTTTGTGCTTGTTTAACGGTTACTGTAATTTGTTTTCTTCCACCCGTTTCGTTACCAATAATAGTTAACGTTGCAGTCTTATCACCTTTAATTTGTGTCTTTGCAATAATTTCAAAAGATCTACCTGTTACTGCTATACTTTGTGGTGAATCAGTATCTCCAATAAATCTTGGAACTGATGGACTAATTCCTGTATTTGCCTGTGCTCCAGGTGCTACTCTTAAATCTGCTACATCGGAATCAGATAATATTGCTGTATATCCTAATGTTGCATTACCATTTTCAAATGTTGGTGTTGATGGTTTAACTAATGCTACCTGTCCACCTGTTCTTAATGAAATGTTACCTGTATCTAATTCAACAATTGGTATTCTTGCTGTTTTCTTAGGTAATGTTACTAATTTGTATTTCATCATTTGAGTTTCATCCGGAAGTGCTTCCACCATTGGTAAGTTTTCTATTACTGAACCGTAATATGCTGTACCTAATGTATGTGCTGGATTCCATAAATCATAATCAATCTCATCATCTGCTAATGCAAATTGAGTAATTCTAAATTCACTTTTACCCATAGCTAATAACTCACGCCCTTTGTTTGTAAGTATTGCGTCTATTGTTACAGATGCATTATTTAAATATCCCATTGTCTTTTCCTTTAGTCTTTGTTGTCGTTAATAAATATATGTTTTTCATATTTTCACTATTTTTTTTAGCTTCTATTTTGTATTTTTATTGGAGATTCCCCAATATCAAATACTCCTCTAGCTGCATTTTTTCTTTTTAGTATTAATCCATTAGGATTTGCTGCTGTTGATTCCACAACCGGACCTTTATCAAAGGTATCCTGACTTGGTTCGTTGATGTCTGGTGAAGTAACTTTACACCCATTGTATCTGTGATTTGAGATACCCAAAGGAACATACTCTTGGAAGCTTTTGTCTGAACCTGTCACAAAATAACTATAAAATAATTTCACTTTAACATCATCCACATTTGCTGTTGTAGAACCTGTAATTGCTGCTTGTAATTTAAAATTAAAGTCATCACTAACTAAATCCTCTCTAGTAAATGTTTGACCCCAATCATTATGATTATCACCGTATATTACTTTTTGTGATGATGTTCTCCACCCACCTGAACCTGAATCTACATAAAATACTTCTACGGTTATGTCGTTTACATATGCCCAAACATATTCCGATGGGATAGTTTCTAATCGTACTTGATAGTAAGCACCAAAATCCGTAGAGTTTATTTCTGCCGGTGTCCACGTTGTTCCCCATAAACTAGTACTACCACCATAAGTATCAGTCGTATATGATGATGTTGTTCCTGGATACACGTCTAATGACCATGGTGTATTTATTGTTTCAATTGTTCCATCAAAAGGAGGATGGACACTACCAGAATTTTTTGACAAATATATGGATGCACTCGTTATATATGCATCACCTGATGAATATAATCCTTTTCTTAATACTTTCATTTCGATACCACTAATCAAAGATGACGATGGTATATTAAAACCATAATTACCCGTAACCAAATATTCAGAATATCCTGGAAATCCAGCTATTGTAGAACCTGTTACGTATGCAAACTCTGTACTTGATGCAGTTACATTTTGTGTATCCTTCCAATCAAAAGCACCATAAATTCCTGCTATTGATCCACTTGTTCCGGTTGTAGTTGGTTCGTGTAAACTACGTTTGTCTAATGTTTCACTAACAACATCTTGTGCTAGATTTGTACCTGTATGTGTTATTAAATCTGTTCCAATTGTTACCGTCTTATCAATAACATAATTTGCATCGTTATCATCCGAATATCTACCAAGTGTTGTTGCAACACCTCTAAATACAAAATTATAAGGGTCGTTAAATCCAATTGGTTTAGCACCTATCTGTGCACCGAACCCACTATATACAATTGTATAAGTATCGGCATCAGTACCACTTGATGTTGCTGGATACAATGTTCCACTTGGTATTGCCCAATCTATAAGACTTGAACTAAAGGTACTTGCTGATGTTGGACTTAACCAACCCGTTTCTTCATGAACCCAATAATTACTTGATTGGTTACTAGTTGGTGTATGGACACCTAGTATAATTGATTGTGTTGGTGAACTTAACCATGGTGCACTTGAACCCGTACTAAAAATTGACGGTGTTCCGTTCTTATCTACCAATAAATAGTCGTGAGAATATATTGATGGTTTACTATAATCTTTTGTTATTATTAATGCGGATTGTGATTGTACGTAATCTATATCTATAATATCAATTTTATTAATTGCAACTTCACCTTCATGATTGTGTAATTCATAATCACTATTTTCAGTATCAGCAATACTGTCTTCTTGTACTGATAAATCTATAACTTCTGTAGAATCTACTTGTCCTTTGTAAGTAGTTTCTTCTGCGCTAAGTTCTTCTTCTTCTATTATCACTTCACCCACATGAGTTGTTTCCACAACATCTGGATCTGGATATACGTATTCAAATTCGGCTTTATAATCTAATTCCGTTTTGTTTGGACGTCTAGTTAATACTTTATTTCGTTCTAATACATTTGGTTCTATGACTAAACCTGTTACGGCATTAGCACGACCCGGTAACAATTGTTTAATTTGCTTAAACATTGTAAAATCAAATACACTAAATAATCTAATGTATTCTGCTATATCATTTTTGTTTGAATACTTTTTCCAATACTCTTGAGCAATGTCTTTTAGTTCAGGATATGAATCTTTATATAAATCACCCGGACTTCCAATATAATCGTCAAGTTCAAAGAATCCTAAATGTCTAAATATATCATCGTTAATAATACTTTGTGGTGAAAAGTAAACTCCAAGACGTTTCCCATCTAATGGTGCACTATCAAAAGCACTTACTTCTTGTCTACTTTTTGGATTTAAAGTTCCACGTAATGATGTTCCTTCAATACGAATTTTATCCGCATATAAGTTATTCCCACCTAACGAAGCTCCTTCAATATATTGTTTTTCTTCCCAAGGCAACCAAGAAACTGATGAACTTGGCCAAGTTCCTTCAAAGTTTGCAATAATAGTATTTCCATTCTCAAACGTATTTTGTGTTTGATCTGGATGACTTGATGATATATATGGTGTTGCATCTATATCAATATTATCTATTAAATTAAAACGTGTTTGTAATTCATAGAAACTACCTGTTGGGTTATTACTGTTATAAGAGCCAACTGATGTTACGTGGTTATTAAATATACTTTCGTCTAACGGAACATTCCAATATCTTAATTCTTGTACAGAACCTGTAAAATATGTAGTATTGCTTGGGTTGTTTGCTAACCCTAAATACATACTACCTGATGTTGTCCACGTATCATTATAACTACTATCACCAGGAGATGATATATTAATACTTGCACTTGCGTTAATTGTAAGTTTATTCCATTTATGTTTTTTAACATAAAAATTATAAGTATTATCTATTAGAGTTGCATCACTTGACGTAGCTCTTTGTATCATAATACTTGTAAATTCATCATCAAAAATACATTCATCTAAAATACTTGCAGTTAAATACCCACCTGAACCTGACATATAAAAATGTAAATTTCCTTGTCCTGCTGAACTTGTTGGTTCTAACTCTACAAACATTCGTGTATCACTACCTGAATCAACTTGTAATAATGTATGTTTCCCATAACCACCGTAATTAAATTCGGTATTATTATGTGTTTTAAATCTTAATGTAATTGTATCAGGGTATGAATATGTAGAACCTGTAGAAGAAAGTATTGGAGCCCATTCTGTTTGAACGTGTCTACTATCTGCTAAGTTTAATGCATAATCAAATTGATTTTTATTATATGTTGGTTTTTTATTACTTCTACTTGGTCCACCGTATTCACGTACTGTTAATATACTTTGAGGTACACCGTAACATGCAACCAAAGCACGTACAGAACGTTCAGTACCCTTTGTTTTTAATAAGTACGGTAAATTATTAAGTTGTCTTCTCCAAATTTCCTTAGTAATTTTATCTTTTGATTTGGAAGGCATAAAGCTTCCTGACGACTGAACAACTCCGTTCTCGTTTGTACCTAACGCATAGTCCCATAATTTAGCATCATAGTTACCATTGGCTAAATGCCAACCCATAGATTTTGCAACATCAAAAATTAAATCATCCGGAATTCCATCTTTAGGATGTTCTTCTCTTGTATTAATTCGTGTTAAATGATTTATGTATGACCACATAATATCAAAATGTTGTCCAACCATATTAACGAACAATTCATAATCTTCGTTAAACTTATCAGCACGTACATGATCTGGAATAGACCTGTATAATGCATGAGGGTTTGTTTTATCGTATTCTTCTGCCTTTTCTAATAGATTTTGATAATAATCTAAACTACCAGAAGTTGCAACTAATGTATAAGGTCTGAATGCCGTTTGTATATCCGTTGTTGCTCCACTTACCCACGTATAACTTGCACTTACCCAAGCATTATAAGCCTCCAACCAAGTTAATGGTGTTGTAATTGTTTGAGTTACGTTTTTTGGCCATGGTGTAATACTACACGAGTCAAATGTATATAATTCTTGTGAACCCGATTCAAAGTACATCCATTTTTCAAAATCATCAAATCCAGAAACAACTTCACGTTGTTTAGTTATTGTATCTGTAATGTTAGTTGATACAGACCCTGATTGAGCCGCTAATAATAACACATCCATTCTAGCATCATAAAACTCTAGAAGTTCTAGTTTGTAATGAAAGTTTTTAACACGTTCTGTTGCTGAACTAAAGTGAACAAAGTTTTCTAATTCACAATAATTAACATTAAGCTTTACATCACCAATACTACCACTAAAGTAATTGTCAATTATCTGTTGTGATGTATTTGCATTTGTTCCTAGTAATTCCGTCCAAGTTTGGAAGTCAGTATCCTTTGAATCTAAGTCATGTGTTTCTATGTGAAAATTAGGACCACTTAATGTATTTGCAACATTACCATCTATTGCCGGTAATAATATAATATTATCAGTATAAGCTCTACGGATATCTTTATTTATCCAACAAGATTGTTTTGTAGAAATTGTCTTTGGTATTGGTTCGTATAGTTTTACACCAATGTCCGTATCCGATAAACGAATTATATTAGTAATTTTTAATATATTATTATTACCAAAATTTAATTCAAATAATTCAAAATAATCATCTGCAGGTTGTACAACATAATTAAAATCTTCATTTGTTAATTTAATCGTATTTAATAATATTTTATTATCTAAATGTTCTTTAGCATCTTTTAATGCTTTTGCAATTTCGTCTTGTGTTACAGATGTTTTTCTTGTAACAAATAGAGTACGAAGTGTTTCAATCTCCTGCAGGATTAGTTTTGAATTCTCAAGCTGTTTTTTAATTAAACTAATTTCAGTTGCATTAACATTTATATGTGGTGTTATACCATCAGTATTAAAATCTTCATTACCATATGCAATTAAATCCTTTTCTAAACGTTGAATGTCCGTGTTATATTTAATTGTTACATTATCAAGTACTGTACTAAATATTTGATTGTTCTGTAATAAGTTACTGCCTCTAGGAACAAATTCTGGATTATTTAAGAATGTTTGCATACTCAAGTGAGCATTACCTGTTGCAGTTGCAATTGTTGTATTTGGTGTTGTTATAACAGATTCAATTTCAGATATATCACGGTCAGTTAGTAATGAGAAATCTGGGTCTATAAGTATATTATTAATAAAACTTTTTAATGTAGCATTAGCAATTACTATAGATTGATAGTCTGGATGGTCTTTTTGTAAAGTGTTATTTACACCTGTAGGTAGTTGTGAACTTCCATCCGATGCATTTGGTAAAAAATATATTTCATCCCTAAGTTCTAACCATTTTGCATTGGGTATTGTATGTACATAATAATTTAATAAATCAGCTTTTGATACTATGTTTCGTAAATCCTCATTTATACCATATTCAAACGAATTACTTCGTTTTTCAATTGTGTCATTTACTAGGTATTCTATATAAGCGTTTCTGTCTAGATTATAACGAAGTACATTATCATCTATAATTTGTTTTATATCAACAAATTTATTATAAACTATCTTATTGTTTTCTTTAGTAATTGTTGGTAATTGCGTGGAATCTAAGTTAGCCGTTAAATCAGCTACTCTATTTTGAATATTAAAGAATTTATCAATTTGAGCTTTTACTTTTTCAAATTCTTGATTAAGAGGTTCACTATCACTACGTACAATATTAGTAGATAAAACTAATTCAGTTTTATTTGATTTTATTTCTTTTATAAATAATTGACGATTTGAATTATACTCACCAAGTAAAGGTCTAACAAAATTGTAAACAAATTTATATTCCCCACGTTTAAATCCTAAATCACGTAAATTTGAATGTGGATCTAAGAATAGTCTTGGAACACCTGTTGCTTGTTGTTCTTCTGGTTTTGTAGCCTTCCATTTGTCAACTACATGATTACTAGCTAATAGATTACCGTTCAAGTCATAAACGTGTAACTCAACAGCATCAGTTTTACTTTCACCAAATTTTACATTCTTCTCTTCGAATTGTAAATTAAGTAATTGTTTATCTTCTGAGGTAATCCACTCACCCTCTATAGGTCCTGAATTCTTTAATATTTCGTCTGAATTTTTATAATCTTTAAGCATAGTATAGGATCTTCCTTAATTCACTTATAAATAGTTAAAATAAGAATATTCACCAAAAATCTGGGTAAATAATTATATTCAAAATAATGATGGTAGTCTTAGAATACCATATCTAATATCGGCTAACTTATTTGGGTATGATGCGTAACCATTATTCGGACCGTTTAACTCCGTATATTCAAATGTTTCATCCATACGTGGGAATATTCTTATAAGTGTATCCAGGAATAGTTGAGTTAAATACTCTTGTTGTGGTGTATAACCTAATACAGCATTTTCTTTAGCGTCTGTTACCCTTTGAGCTAAACTTATTAAATTACGTGATTCCGCGGAACTTAATCTAAGTACATTTTCATCTACATTATCAACTAATGCAGTTAATTGATTTAATATAGGAATAATTCTGTCATACTGTGCAACTGTTGATGCTGAAAGTAATTCTTTCGCTTTTTTCAACTCCGCGGCACGTACTAATTCAGCAGCTAATTCTTTTGGATTAATTGCTCTTGCAGCACCCCATAGTGCATGCTTAGCTAAATAATATCGTAATTCCCTTGCATAACTAAATGTAATACCGGTACCAGCAAGATCAGGAATTTCATCTTGTGCAGCCCATTGACCAACACCCCACATCCATTCCATTACAGCTGCAATTTTAATATTATCATTAACACTATCACCTTGCATATCTGGCCAAAAGATTTTAAATGTACCGGGTGAATCAAATGCACCATCTGGTACATATATATTATTATCTACTGCTGATTTAACTGAACTGTTATTTCCTGTCATCTCATCAACTGTCATATCCATACCACGTGTTATCTTTTGGATATTAGATGCTGCTATATGTTCAACTGAATTTACTGTTCTATCATCCTGATCTAACATTAATTGCACCATAGCATAATTTTTAATACGTCTTCGTTCTCCATTCTCAATAATCCAATAATCTAAATCTTCTTTTTGTTTATCTGGGTATTTAGGTGTTATACTAAAAATTGTACCTTCGGGTGGTGTTACTGAAAATCTAGAATTTAATGTAGTAATCGTATCTTGTAATGTATTTATTAATTCTTCCTGAGTTTCATTATCAACACTTAATGTAGAACGTTCATTTAATAATCCCTCCGTTGTACCGTTTAAATCAGCAATTTCGTTATTTAATATTCTCAATTGATTTTCTAAGTTTTCTATTTCGTTTACAGTTTTAAACGGTAATTCAATTTGTTCAAATTCAGTATTAACAACATTTTTAAAAATAGAGCGTTGTATTAATTTATCCGATAACGTAATATCTAATAGATTTTCTGTTTTGGATTCGTCAGAAACAATATAACCTTGTGAGTTACGTGTTACTTGATAGTTTTCTGTTGGTGTTAATTGTCCGTCTTTACTTGTAAGTATTGTACTCCCATCTAAATCTTTTTGTAATGGACCACCTAGTAATTTTCTTAGGATATTATCATCAAAATCATCAGGAGCAAGTTCATTTGATAATCTAGTAATACGCATTTTATCACGTGTTTCAGGTGATATTTTTGTAATCCCTCTATCAATTAAAGTTTGGTCTAATTGTTCGTCCAGATTTGTATTATCAAGAATACGTTGTCTAATTGCATCTTCATCCAATTTTATATTAGTGTAATCAATTCCACCGTTTGTATTTTGTTTATTATCTTTTCTCATTATCTAACCACTTTAAAATAATTACTATCATCAAAGTATTCTTCTGTACCATCTGCAGATATTACTTTAAATACTAACTTATAATAACGTTCCGGTAAAAATCCTGCTGTCCAAAGATCAAGATAGTTACCTTCTTCATCGCAACTTAATATTGTATAGTTATCGTCAAACGGTATAATGTAATCTTCTGTAACTGTATCCTTTACAGCATAATACGTAGTTTCTGGTAAATAGTTTATATCTAAATATGCAGATGATGTAGCAAATGTTCTCTGTGGATATTTTGATCTACCACGTACTCTCATTCTAACTTTACTATCTGTCTTAATACGTTTCTTTAAACCAGATACATATAATACTTTACTTTCTGCATCAAGTGCTGATAAATTACCTGTATTAAATTCGTGATTATCCCAAGCCACTTGTAATTTAGGAATGTATATTGTGTGTGTATCTTGTGAAAAGAATTTAATATTTCCTAACGAAGTTCCATTTCCTTCTGCTGTATCTGGTCGTTTTATAATGAATCCATCATTTTTAATATTACCATATATCCAATCGTTAACGATATTACTAACATCTATTCTAGTATCTGGGTCTGTAAAATTAAATCTTTCAGAACCTATTAATTCGTATTTCTCTACCGGCACCGTTAGTAATGTATTTGTACTTCCCGATTGGAATCCAACTTGTAATTGATCGTTTGCATGTCCCGAACCTGTTATGTATAATATATCATCGGACGATGTTACATTTATAAAGGTAGTTACTTCGTCTATTTTATTAGTCAATACACTTACTGAATCACTAAGTGTTGAACCTGTTATAAAATAATATAGGTTAGACGTTGTGTTGTCTGTTGCTAATGTAAATGATGATGATATTGTAGTTAATATCGTTCCACCTGATAATGTCGTTACTGTTGAACCACTAGTGAACGTATATGTGTTAGCATCAGTACCAGCTAAACTTGCTGTTAAACTTATTATACTTGCACTTGTTACTAATGAATATTCAATACCGTCTATACTGTTAATCTTATCCGATAATGCTTGTACTTCTCCATCCGTTCCACCACTAAAAGCAACTGTATTAAATGTATATTCATTCCCAACAACTCCAGGAATACTTGATGAAAGTTGTAATATAGAACCACTAAACGAAGATGTTACATTTAATGATGTTACATTATTTATCTCAATTGACATTGAAGCAATTGCACTATTAACTGCTGATTCCGACATTGGAAAATAATATACATTTGATGTTGGTACATCTGCTGGAACAGGTAAATCTGCTGCTATGAATGTATATATTGACCCATCTGAAATAATAAATTGATCTCCTTCTGAAATTCCTTCGGATAAATATGATATGTTTGACGGTGTTCCAAGTAATGTTCCATCACCACTAAAGTAATAAACGTTTGATGCTGTTATATCGTTAAATAAAAATGGATTGTCCACATTTACAAAACTTGCACTAAGTGAAGCTGAAACTATAAAAGTATCGTTTTGTGATATATTTGTAATTTCAATAGACCCCGTTGCTTTATTTACATTTACAAAACTACTTGATGTTTCAGTTGAACCAGACATACTAAATGTATAAATTGTTCCTGCTGATGAAGTTACGTAGAAATTGTCGTTCTTATTGATTGATGTTATTGTTATTGGAGCTCCATAAGAAGCTGTTGAATTTATATACCAAGTACCACCACCATCAGTAAGTTGACTTGCACCCGTTGAATTAGGTGCAAATGAACTTGTTAACCATTCACTTGTATCTGTTCTGTTTACCCAAGTAACATCTGTTGTTGTAATTGGAAAATTGAATTTTCTACCAAAACCCATATCCCATGATTGAGAAACTGCATGTACGTCCAATGTATAATCTATTGGGATTTCCGTTCCTTCTACTGCACTTAATACTAGATAAAATTTTGGATTTGTAATTGTACCATCAACGATACTTGCACTAACATCAGTTAAATCAAATTGAGTTAATATACGTGATACTGAATTAATACTACCACTTTTTACGTGGTGTTCCAGCTCAAGAATTTGGTCAAGTCCGGTATTTAAAGAACTTGTTCCTTCGTATATAGTTGCATCCTTGTTGCTAAAGATTTGATAAATCATTTAATTATTTCCTTTTATAGTCCGGTTGAACGTCCTCTTATGTCTTTGTCTAGATATTTTACTTCAAAAATTGATGGGTCTAATGATGGATAAACAACTCCCTCTTTTGTTGCTTGTTCTATGTCATATATGTTACCCGAATAACCTTCGTTAGTATCAAATTTGTTATTCAATTCTACTTTCTTAACAGTCTGTACACCCTCAATCTTATCTAATTCAACTGATATAGTTGATAATAATATTGGTTGATTAATTTGCCATTTCTTAATATCAAACATCGATTTTAATCTAGCCATACATTTTAACACTACTTCATTTGCATTGTAATCTGGTAATGGTACTATTTCAAAATCTATCCCAATATTAATAATATGTGCATTTTTAATATTAATACCATCCGTTAATAATCTGTATGATGATAAGTATTCTTTTAGATTTGCTTTTATTGCAGGATTTAATTGTGTCAATCTAGTTGCTCCGTCAAATCCTAATAAATATAAGTTCATTGCAAATGGGTTAGATATTCTTCCACCTGCTTCTGCTGATGATAATTGGTCATCTTGTACTATATAAGCTTTTGCTATATTACCAAATCGTACAGGTAAACTATATGCACGTACTATGTAATCTTCTTTAGTTACAGCTCTATTCTGTGATGCAAAGTTAGCCATTGCATTATTTCTAATTTGTTCGTCAGTTTCTTTACTAGCACCACCACCTGCAGGAAGTGGATTTGTTGTTGCAACTGAACGTTTTACCTGTGTAACTAATGCTGTATCTAAACCAGCACTATCTAAAATAATACTAACAGATGATACGTCTGTCAATACACCCGCTGAAACATTATCTCCAATACCTTGACCTGTTGAATATCTAACTGTCAATGTTGTATTAGCAGGAGCTAATCCATAGGTACGTGTATATAAAAAGTTACTCGGGTCTATTCCAAAGTCAATATCTCTGTCTCGACCTGGTAATGCAGAACCTACTAAATCTGGATTAGGTATTAATAGTTCATCGGAGTCTTCACTTACTCCAGCACCAAATTGTATTTCTAATCTGTTGTTATCCTTAAAGTCTGTTTTAAATCTTTTAGCTGTTTTACGTAATTTTAATAGATATGGTACTTCATCACGATACCCAGCAAATTCGGGATCGTTCTTAGCAATATTTTGTACTGACTCAAAAATTGTATCTTGAGCTAAGTAAGGAACTTCATACCATTTATTATTATCGGCATCAACAATATCAATAATTTCGATTAGATTTTCATCTGTAATTGTTATTTTATCATATATCCTAGGTGAACCAAAATCATAATCAACCGTAGTAATCTTTCCTGAAACTGCTTTTACTTGTTTTTTAAGTAGGTACCACTCAGGTTCACCTGTTGTATTATTAACTGAATAAACAGTTACCTCTGTTGGACTCATACTACTTGAAAACGCAAAGTCAATTGGTTCTACTGTTCTAAATTCAGCATTTGAATTATCAGACTTTACAACCATATTATCATTAATTATTAAAGCATATGACCAATCGGGTGTTATATCAGTTCCAGTTCCTCTAGCAGGTAATATTTGGAATACATCTAATGTAGCTGTTGCACTTACTGTATTATTAGCACTGTACCCCATTGTTGATGCAAGTGCCATTATGTTTTTAGTTTCAGATGCTTGACTTAACATTGATTCTTTTAAATTATGATCTGTATAATAACTTAATACATCTCCTACGTACGCTGACATTTCAATAAACATCATTCCAGGAGAAGCTTCGTTAAAATCAGTATATGTCTGTGGAAAGTAGTTCTTACTAAAATCTATTAGATTCTTACGTAAATCCCCAAAGTCCCTTCCTAAGTACGAAACGTCCTTGCGTATTAATTCACCCATTATACTTCCTCCATTATTCTTATAAATATACAATTAAGATGTTCTTCAATTATTTTTTGTCGTTTAGCATCTTTTTCTTTAACGTATTTGTGATGTTTTTCATCATATTCAAATACAATGTTTTTCTCTTTACTGTACCCATCTACCCAATAACCCAAATCTTTAATATAAAATTCACCACCGTTCTCAGCATGTTGTAAATCGGTTATTCCAAATTCTAATGCTTTGGCTTCTAATATTGGAATAGAATTTGGGTTATAATTTGGTGACATTTGTCCACCATTATATACGGTACGTTCTATCCGTTTTATTGCAGCTAATCTCATATTTTTTGTGTTCTTCTTTATATTTGTTGGTAATGGTTTCATTTTTTATTCTTAGCTTCCGTGTACGATAAATCTTGTATTTTTTTAACAAGTATGTTTAATTTCTTTAATCTGGCCTTATCCGGATTAATTGGATTACCAAACGTACTCTTGTCACTTATACTTAATGTATATGTTCCCCGTAAGTCGTCTCGGCGTAACCATTTATAATTATCAGCAACTGTAATATTAAAATCTGAGAATGATTTGATTAATCCGTCTATCAGTTTTTGAATCTTGGGAGTTAATGTTTGTAGTTTTGTTTGACTACTGTACCCCTCGTTTAATAAATCTCTTAATTTCATATTTATCCTTCTTGTACTGTTACACCACCTGTTTCGGATAATTCAATTGTTATTACCCTATTTGCTAAACTTGGTTCTATTGATATGTTTACTGATATTGTAATTCCATGACCAACTTGTCCAGGTTCACCATCTAGTTTACGTTTGATATTAACTTGGTCGATTATAATGTAAGGTAACCAAAATTCAATATCAGTGTTAATAGAAATCTTTAATTTATCAATTAAATCGGGTGTATTCTGATCAAATAGTAAATCCCAACCACTCCAACCAAATTGAGGTTGCATGTATCGTTCACCTTTACGTGTTAATATTAAATTTTTTAAATTGGAAACTGCTTGGTCTGTTGTTGTATAATTAAGATGGAAGAAACCTGATTTACCACTAAATGGTAACCCAATACCAACAGCTGTATCATTATCAACATCAATCGGGTTAAATCTAAATTCTTCTCGTTGCCTAGCCATCTAATTAATTCCTTACTTTTTTAAATTCATTTTTTTCATTAAGTCACTATAATCACGTGTTAATGCTTTTGCTACGGGATCTGGTATTGACGCTTTGTTCATAGGTCTTCCATTTATATCCGTGTCCGGTAACATTTCTTGTGCTGTTGTTTTACCTTGTCCTGGTTGTGGAATACCCATTTCCCTTGACATCATATCTCGATAATTACCAACACCAGGTGCATCAGATGCTTGCATTGGTTTACCCATTGTTGGGTATTCGTCATACTCCTCACGTTGGTTAAAACCCTTTGTTTCGTTTAAAATATCTTCAATTGCGGTTGTACCACCTGAATTGTTTTTTTTAGTTGTAGGTTGTCGTCTTTCATCTGCTAGTACATTACTAACAATGTCATCAAGGTTACTTGGTGTAGGACTTGTTTCTACAATTCTCTGTTTTGGAGTTGTTTTTCTAATTTCGGTGATAACTTCTTTCTTAAGAATAGTCATCTCTTTCTTCACAATTTTCGTTACTTCTTCCTTTACGACTAATTGTATAATTTTTGCTAATGTTTTTGCATCCATATCGTTATAGTGTTTAATGTTATTACTTTTGTAATAAATATAAAAAAATGGAAATTAACGGTTCTTTTTAGGAGTATCTGCCGTCGGAATCGAATTATAATCTTTTTCCTTCTTTAAGTAGACATATTTCGATTTTACATCTGGATGTTTTTGTTTTAATTTTGTTACGTCTGTCTTAGATATTTTATTAAAATCAGCTAAATTAATTGGAGGTGTTGATGGTCCGGTACCTGTCCCAACTGTTAAGGCACCACACGCATCTGCTAATTGAGCAATTGTATCTGCCATTGCATCTAATCGTTCATTAAGTGTTTCACCCAATACTGCAGGTTCACCATCTTCCTTAGCATTAGAACCTAAGTTAATAACACTTCCTGCCATATTAATTCCCTTACCACTACTATCAAAGGTAATACCTTGTGGACTACTTAATCCAATACCACCACCGGCAAATATTAGTGTATCCTTTTCTCGTGAGTTAAGTACAATTCTATCAGACGATAATAGTAATTGTTTACCATCAAATGTACTTTTAGTTAAACCTAATGAATCTAAAGCAATTGTATCTCCACTTGCTTTTGCTAATGGAATTTCTTGTGTTGATGTGAAATATATAGAACTATCGTCAAAATTTATGTTCTCATTAATAAAATGATTACTATCCGGTTTTATTAAAAATTCTGTTTTCTGTCCATTACGTATAATAGTAATTGGGTCACCTAACCTACCTTTAGTTTTTTCCCAATGTGTTTCTGTTGAATATTTTTCACTGTCATCATCAATTGTACTACCAAATCTTATGGATTGTCCAAACCGACCCTCAACTAACACATCACCTTCGTATGGTTGTAATGGTCGTATCTCATCATTATCTTGGAATGTTCCTAAGTCTTGTTGTTCACTTTCTCCATTTCTATCAGGATTTCCAGCTTGTGTTTGTTGGTAATTTGCTGTTGTTGATTTGGAACCTTGTGTTGATTTAGATTCTACAGAACCTATAGATGGTAATGCATTGTGATGTATTGATGATTGTATGTTTAGTGGTTGTAAATAATACCACTCAGGAATTACTAAATTCTTACTAGATATGTTAGAAGGACCTTTTAGTAATAATACAACTTCACCTTTGAGTGGTGGTTGTTTAAATGAAGAATTAATTGGTCTTGCAACTATTGGAGCATAATCTTTACTAATTGCATTACGATCAGAAAGAAGTCTACATCTTAATTGATATAGTCCTTCAATACTATCGTCTTTATACGATACTGAAACTACTTCTGCAGCTTCTATCATTAGATATCCTCGTCTTCGTCGTCTGGTTTTAACTTGTTTTTAATGTCGTCGATTTTATCTTTAACACTATCATCTTCTGTAGGTGTATCTTCTACACCAGCTACAACATCATCTAAATCAGATAACAATTGATCTTTTTCTTCTTGTGTTAATATAGCACCTGAACCACCACCATTAGCAATTGTTCGTTGTGCACCAGATATTAATCGTTGTACAATGGCAGTCATTTTAATTATATGGTCGTCGTTCTTAATAGACACATCCATATATTCTTTTATTAATGGTACGATGACAGTTGCATCACCAATGTTTTTAATTAACGGTCTTAGTTCTCCAATTAGCATTTTGATTTGTCTATCTTTTGTTTGTGACTTATCATAAATGTCTTTAAACAAATCCCCTAATTTCTTTCCTTTAAATACTTCATCTTCTTGATTCATATAATCTCCTATTAATAAATATCAGAAAAATTTATTATTTTTATTTGTTTCTTGTTTAGGAAAACGTTCTACTCTACCTGTTTTTTGATAATGTCCAAACATTTCTTCGTATAGACCTTTTAACGTATTTACTACTTTAGTTACATATTGTTGTTCACATCTACTACGTTCTCGTACTAATACATATAAAGCTTTTTTGTTGTAGTTTTCTATCAAAGCTCTGTTTCTGAATATAAAAACAAAACTATCTGCAATTAATATATCACGTCTGTTGTTAAACAATGTTCCGAGGTGTACATCAATATAATCTGAGAATAAATCTATAAACTCCTTTTGGTCTGATAGTATATCATTTGTAGATTCTTCTACGGATATGTTTCTTGACGTATCCATTGCGGCAACATCTGTTGTAATTTTTACTTTTTCATATGCAGTTTGATTAGCAGCAATTAACCAATTTTTTACCATACGGTTGAAATAACTAAATGCTTTTCCCTTTTCCGGTTTATACATATGAATCTTATCAATCATATATGCAATTATTTCATGTTTAATATCCTCTGGGTGTAAATTAATATAGCCATATCTACCTGTGTTATATACAATCTCTGCTAGTTTGTAAAACGGGTAATGTATAAATCGATTGTATATTTTATTCTTTAGAGCTCTATCCTCATCACCCAACTTATTATAACAGCTAATTGCCATTTCAGTAATGTCCGTAAAATATCTTTTGTGGATTCTCTTTCGTCCACGTTTTTTCTTACCGTCTACAATTGTAACTACTTGTGCTTCCTGTGGTGGGTTGATTGGTTTTAAACTCATTTTGTATCTGTTGTTTTATTTAATAATTCTATTAATTCCAAAAGTTGTTTAAATGTTCCTCCAACTTCGTCGTCCGATTCAAATGCCCCTTTAGTATCTATTGCTTTCATTTCTGTATATGTATTCTCAATACGAAGTTTGATGTCAGTAACATAATCTTCCATATTAGTAACATACACATCGGCTTCTTCAACAGACTCTTCTTGATTTTCTAGTTTCTTTACTAAGTTTGTTAATGCAAATGATGTAATAACTGCATATATACTTAATAGTATTACTATAATTCCTTCTGGTGTTGTAAAGTTCATCATTGTGTTTATTTAAATAAGTCGTCAAATGCTGTTTTAGCACTATCCGAAATTGGTTGTTGAGCAGTAGATACTTCTGATACTACTTTTGCTTTTTTAGGTTTTAATTCAGCACCATCACGGTAGTTATCTCTCCATTCTTCAAACTCAACTCTTGCAGCTATCATATCTGCTTGATGTACAATGTACGATAATGATGATTTTAATTTTTGAGCCCAATTGAATCCCATTAAATAATATTTATTAGACTCGTCATATAAACCATCGTGAGTTTTAATTCCAATGAATTCAGTTTCTGTAAGTGTGATACCGTTTTGTGTTAATAACATAATACCCCTAAGTGGTACATCCATTTTAGGTAAATTAGTATTATAATCATAAATCTTACCTTGATTCTTTCTGTGCCAATCACTTGGATTTGGAATGTAATAAGGTTCATCATCGTTACCGTATTTTCCTAAATCATGATTCAATGCAGTAAACACAATTTCTTCGTCACTTGCATTAATAGGACTTCCGGCATCTTTCCACATTTGTAATGTTTGTAATGATAACCTAACTACTCTATTTACATGGTCTACATATCCACCTGGAAAGGCTGAGTGATGAAAATCTACTGCAGATGCTGGCATGAACATAAAACGTTCATCTCTGTCTGTGTAAAACTTTAATAATTGTTTTTTACGGTCTCCGGTAATATATGTTTCTATATATCCCAAAAACTCTTTCCAATTGGCTTCTATTTGTTCTGGTGTTAATTCTTTCATTTTTTATATTTTAATTTTATAGTTTGCAAATTTTTTCATGTAAGTTTCTATTGATGTACCGAAACCATCAATACGTGTTTGTTTACCTTGTGTACGGAACCAACGTTTAACACCTCCTGCTCCTGCTAAATGTGCAGCTGCTAAAATACCTGAGTGTGTTATGTGTATTCCGTTAATAGTGTCATTGTCGTGTTCTGTAATCAAGTTACGTAAAGTTTTTTCATTACGTTTCATCAATGTTAACATTGCTTTATCTTGTAATGTTTCATCACTAAGAAACTCTTTACTTGATACATTCTCATAACCTATTCCATTTAGTGTTGTTCTACTAAACTGATACTTACCTAACATACCATATTTATTAACTATGTCAATTATCATACTAGATTCTTTAAACGCGACTGAATCCATAAATTGTTTAGTTGTCTTTTGTGGTATTACATCAATAACATCAACAGATTGTTTATGTGTATTAAATTCTACTTCCGACTTAGCTACTGTTTTTGTAAACAATAATATGGAAGACATTATAATATATTTTGTCATTATTTTATCTTTTTAATTTCACGTTGAATTTTATTCATTGCAGATTTAATCTTTGACTTATATGTTTTACGTTTTTCTTTTATATGTTCTTTTTTGAGTTTATTAAATTCAACAAACAATGCAGCTCTTGCAGTTTGTCGTTCGTACTTAGTAAGTTTTTTCTTTTTTGTTGTTTCTATAACCGTTGGGTCTATTGTACCAAATAATTCAGGTTGTTCTACTCCCTTATGAAATACTTTACCGTCTTTATGAACGTATTCTTTCATAAATGCCCATCCACGTGGTTTGTCTGATTTAACTCTACGTTTAGGTTCTTCAAATCCAACTAGTTTAGATGTACATCTACTACATAATATGGCTACAACATCAGGTGGTACAGATTGATACGTACCACATAATATACCCTTGAAAAAAGGACTACTTTCTTTACTGTTTCTACAAATCATATACCGGAGTCCGTCTCCCTTATCTATAAATGATTTGTACTCTTCTTTAACTTTTGATTTTTTTACTTTAGTTTTTACTTTGACTTTTGTCATACAACTTAGTTTATGGTTAATTAATATAGTACTAATATACGAATAATTTTCTAACTAGCCAAGCTTTTAACCAATTCTTTTTGGTCTATTGGATTTATGTTCGCCATAAAAATCATCTTGGGTTTGTGGGTGTATAGGTTTACCTTCTGAGTGTGGTTGTTTTTCTATTGGTAAATCTGTTACTTTGATTGTTGGTTTTGGTTTACCCGATAGTTTTTCTTTTAGTGTATTTCTCCAATTTTTTTCTTGTGGAGTCAATTCGACTGATACTGTTTCGTCGGATTCAAGTTGTTCTATGGATTCTTCTAAATTTTCTACATTTGCTTCTGTGGAAGTTAGATGTTCAGTTTCATTTACGTCTTCGTCATCTTCTTTAACAGGTTCCCATTCCATTGCTTCAGTTTGTTTATCCATCATCTCTACATGCATTTCTGGTGTGTAGGTATGTTCGTCTTTATCATTAATCTTATTAAATACAATTACAAGTATAATTGCAAGTGGGTCAATTAATATAACAAGAATTAGAGTTAATACATTTACAACTTTATTCATACTCCAACCAGATACACTAACTATAAATTTTAATGGCCCAATTTCTTGAGCTAGTTCGTCGTTAGATTGTACGTCTATTATTTGTAAATCAAATCGGGTAACCGAATCAACAAGGGCTTCTACCTTTAACGATACTTTATCTCGCTGTTCCTTAAAATCATTTAATTGACCTTGTAACGCTTTACGGGTAGATGAAGATGTTGTTGTGATTATTTCACCCGTTTCTTTATCCTTATACTGTATAACGTTATTTGATAATCCTTTTGATAATTCAGTAATAGATTCTGCTAGTTGTTTTTTCTCAGCTGTATATCCATCCAATTGTTCCTGAAATCTATCTCGTTTCATTTCAATTACATTCGTACGCTTATCCATTATCTCTAATTGGTCCGCTGTTGATTGGAACGCACTAGTTAAATACCCATATACACCAATACTTGTTATTGTCATTACACCAATCAGGAATATACCTAATATACCCTTTAATAACCAATTTAACTTATCGTTAAACTGATGTAACACAGATGCGATTATTAATTTACTAGCTTCTGCAAAACTACAAACAATGGCGGTACCTAATACAGCACCTGCATACATCTTAGTAAGTCCAAGCACAGAAAAATATGCAGCACTAATGGTAAGACCTAATGCAACTATTGCAACTAATACCTTAAGTACTGTTTTCATATTACTCCGCTTCGATCAATTCTTTTATTGATTCTAGTTTACGTAGATTTTCTGCTAATAGTTTTACAGCTTCTTCAGCACTAATTGTTGCTGAACTTATATTCTTAACTAAAAAGCTTAATTGTAATTCTAAACTTTCAATTCTAGTTAATATTCCTTCTTTATATCTCATAATGTTTTGTTTTTTAATTTAAGCAAATTGGGTTTTCTTGTCCTTCGAATTTATACGTTACAATGTATCCGTCTTTATTCTTTGAGGTTCTTCTGTCTAGTAATATCATTCCATCCATTATTAAACCGTCCTTAATTGCCAATGCATCTTTTAATTGTTTTACGTGTAATACAACTAAGTTTTCTGTTATTAATATTCTGGCTTGTCTAGGACCAAATTTGTTTTCTAATTTTTTACTATCATCCTCAACTAAATACGTATATAGGTATTCAAGTTTTTTCATGTCTGTTAAACTAACAAACGATTGGTATAATACTTCTTCCATCATAAGGTCTCCTTCTGGTGTCATTTGTTATAAATATAATTTTTAATGATTTTACCGACTACTTTCATAAATTTACTTTTTATATTTTTTATAAAGGTCGTTTAGATATAATAATATTTCTTTGGATAATACACAATTACGTTCTGAGAACCTACTTTTAATAAGTTCAACCATTTCGTAATCCGTATTTCGGTCACGTATTATTAAATTATTACTAATAGTATTACGTAATTTACCTAAACGAAGCATCGTTTCTGTGTACATGAAATCTGTTACTTCTGTAGCTGGTATAAAGAAAGCTTCTAAATGAGATTCTAGTAATAACTTGTCAACTGAGTCATATAACTTGTCTGAATTGAGCACTATATTACGTAACCTATCACTACCATCATGCGTATTTAATAAGTTATTAATAAATTTTTCAAAAGCATTATCCCTCTTGTCCATCTTCTTCTTTGGGTTCTTCAAGTGGACCTTCGTCAATATATTGTCGTAAACTTTTTATAACTAATCGTTTATCTTCAAGTTGTTCCTTTAATGATATATTTTCTGATTTTAACATATCACATAAAGTTCGATCGATATACATCATAATAATAGCACCACATAATCCAGCGAATAACGCAACCATTATATCTAAGTGTCCCATTATACGGTTCTATTAAATTTACCAATACGATATGCAATTTCAGTAGTTTGAATACCACTTGCGATTGTTTCTCGAATACGTTCTAGTTCTTTCTGTGTAACCGGTATTTTGTTTTTACCAATTTGTAATGTACCAATGATAGGTCTAACTGCACCTTTTTCATATTGGTTTTCATATTCTTTATTAGAAATATTATCACTTAATTCAAAGTCAATTTCATAATAGTTTCTTCCCCATCTGTTATGTCTTTTGTTTGCCGGGATTGCATCGTTTTGATTTACACTCATTTTCTTATAGTTTTGTTTAT
>Ga0129324_10000606_pt1 | contig 25558 bp, 27 predicted proteins | sample CPBDNA_7_FD_96879 | JGI IMG/M metagenome (GOLD analysis project Ga0129324, IMG submission 96879) | Freshwater to marine salinity gradient microbial communities from Chesapeake Bay, USA - CPBay_Spr_15_0.2_DNA | ecosystem: Environmental > Aquatic > Marine > Coastal | place: USA: Chesapeake Bay... | reverse complement strand
TCATGTTAATAATGTTTATAAGCACTATAAATTTGATAAAAATTAACGAAAGCTAAAATGAAATTTTTAAGGTCTTTTTTTCTAATTTTTATAATGAATTACTTTGGTATTCAGAATGTGTATTCTGAAATAGCCTTGTATGAACTTGAGGGTGAAAAAATCACTTATAATAATAATAATAATTTAATTACGGCAGAAGGAAAAGCGCAAGCCAAAGATAGCTTAGGAAAAATAATTTTTGCTGATAAAATTATCTATAATAAAGAAAAATCTATTATCCAGACTGAAAAAAAATCAATTTTTAAAGATAATAAGGGAAATCAGCTTAATGCGGATAATTTTTATTACAATATAAAGCTTAAAACTATTGATGCAACAAACAACGTCCAATACCTAGATAAAGCAGGAAATATTTATAATTTTACATCATTAAAATACTTTGAAGGTATTGAAAAAGGTGTGGGTCAAAATTTAAAAGCTGAACTTATTGATAAGAGCTCACTAGAAAGCCCTATTGCAGAATTTGACAATAATAAAGGAATATTAACTATTGAAAAAAAAGAAGGCAATACAAATTTATATACTCCATGTGAAAATACAGAAAAAATTTCAAAATCAATCCAGGAAAGGTGTCCTGATTGGAGTGTAAGTTCAACAAAAACAGTCCATGATAAAAATGAAAAAATGATTTATCACAATAATGCGGTCATAAGAATTAAAAATGTTCCTGTTTTTTATACGCCTTATTTTTCACATCCAGATCCTTCAGTGAAGAGAAAAAGTGGTTTTTTACCCCCTAGTCTGAAAAATTTTACTGATCTTGGGCAAACAATTAAGACTCCATACTTTTGGGCAATAGATGAAAGTAAAGATTTAACTTTTTCACCAATATACTATTTTGAAGAAAACCCAATATTTCTAACTGAATACAGGCAAAAAAATAAAAATAACGAATTTTATATTGATGCTAGTTACACAGAAGGTTACAAAAAAATAAATAAAATTGGAGATGATGGAACACCACTAAATAGACAAGCGGGATCTAGGGATCATTTTTTCTTTAATTTTTTAGGAAACTATGATGATTTACTCTTAGCAAAAAATGATGTTGAAGTTAATATACAAAGGGTTTCTCAAAAAAACTATTTAAGAGTTAATCAAATAACTACCGAAAACGTTAATCAAGATATTTCAGAACTTAATAGCAATATAATTATTAATTCATACGAGGGTAATAAAAAAATTAATATTGAGGCAAATATTTTTGAAAATTTAAATATTGATGATAGTAATACAAAATATCAGTACACACTTCCTTCAATAGGGTTTTCTAATTTTTTTCGAGCATATGATCAGTCGCTAAATTTATCTAATGCATTTAGTGTTAAAAATACGGGTGGGGACTCAACACAAACATATTTAGTTAATCAAATTAGCTCATCCAGCGACACCAAAATCTTTAAAGCACTAGACGGTATGGCCAATATTTTCAAAACATCTTTTAATAACGTGAATGCATACAATCAAAATATTGTTGGTTCGAAAGAAAATAGCAATAGCGACATTTATGTAACTTTAGGGATAGAAAATAGCTTTCCATTAATAAAGACTGATAAAAATACAGAGCAAACAATTACACCTAAAATATTTACAAAATACACCACTGGATCAATGGCTGACGCAAGAAATACTAATAAAAAACTATCTTATGACGACGTATATTCAATGAACAGAATGAACAACGTTTTAAACCCAGAAACAGGGGGCAGTTTAGGTTATGGGATCGAGTATAATAACTCAACTAAAAATGATTTAAATGAAGTTTACCTAAAAAATTCATTTTCAGTAGGACAAGTTCTAAAATTAGAAGATCAGGAAGAAATGCCTAGCAGCTCATCGCTTTCAAAATCTCAATCAGACTTTGTAGGTGGCGTAGCATTATCTTACATAGCGGAGCCTAGTAATAAAGAATCTACTAAATTAAATGTAAATTATAATTATACAGTTTCTAATAGCATAGATAAAATTTTACAAAACAATTTAACCACGTCTTTTGAAAATTCTAAAAACATTTTTAAAGCTGATTATTACGAAATTCACGATATTGGTAATGAGCATTATGCTCAACTATCTTACACACGTAAATTTAATAACGATATAAATATTTCTTTTGGGGGTAGAAAAAATATTCAAGATGATTTTACTGAAAATAATTTTATTGAAGCCAATTATGATTCGGAATGTTTAAAGCTTGGAATAAATTTATCTAAAACTTTTTACAAAGATGAGGATTTAAGACCTTCTAATAACTTATCTTTGTTTATTGTTCTTAAACCTTTCGGTACACCTATTTCACCAAATTTATCTAGTCTTGTAAATTGAAAATGAAAAAAATATTAGTTTATATTTTTCTTCTTTTAATTACTAATGCATACTCAGAAGATACAAAAAAAATTACACTTTTAGTAAAGGTAAACAATTTTGGTATTAGCAATATTGATTTACTGGAAGAAATTCAAATAATAAAAAATTTAAACACAAACTTAAATAATACTGATCAACAAATTTTAGAAAAAATTGCAATTCAAAGCTTAATTGATGACGTGTTAAAAAGACAAGAGATTGACGAAAATAATATTAAATTAAGCGATTCTACGTTTACGAAAGAGTACGAACAACTAATCGCAAGTATTGAAAAAACAGGTGTTATTATTGATACAAATATAAAAAAAAAAATATTTCTAAAAGTTAAATTAAACAATGAATGGAACCAGTTGATAAATCAAAAATACAGATGGAATGTTAATGTAAATATTAACGAAATTGAGGATAGATTAAAAGACACTAAAAATATTCCAACTGATGAAAAGGAACTGCAAGAATTAAAAAATAAATTAATTAATATTGAAAAAAATAAGAAGCTAGAAGTTTTTTCAAAAATTCACTTAAGTAAAATTAAAAAACAGTCCTTAATAAAGTTTTTTTAATGAAAAAAACAATTTTAATACTTTCATCGGATCCACATGGAATAAATTATGAAATAATAAAGAAATCTATTTCTTTTTTTGATAAAAAAAATAATAAAAACGAATATATTTTCATAGGTGATAAAAAAGACATTTTAACTAGTCTTCCTAATAATAAAAAAAAAATATTAAATATATTAAATGTACCAAAAGATAATAATTCGACTAAAAAATATTTAAAAAATTGTTTTGATAAGGCTTTTAATCTTTTAAAAAATAAGAAAGCCAACGCTATTATAAACTTACCCCTTAATAAAAAAAATTTACCGAAAAACTTTCCTGGTGTAACAGAGTATATTAGTCACACTTTTAACGTTTCTAATAAAGAAACAATGCTACTATATGCTGATAGTTTTTCGGTCTGTCCAAACACAACTCACATACCTCTGTCTCAAGCCAGTAAAAAATTAACAAAAAAAAACATTATAAAAAATGTAATTAATATTAATAAATTTTATAAAAAAATTATAGGTATCAAGAAACCAAAATTATCGATAATGGGTTTCAACCCTCATAATGGTACTGATTTTAAAAAAAAATTAGAAGAGCAAAAAATAATCACACCTGCTTTAAATGTTTTAAAAAGAAAAAAAATAAACATCACCGGACCAATTCCTCCAGATAGCGCCTTTAATCAATTAAAAATAAATAAAATAAATTGTTTAATAGGAAACTATCATGATCAGGTTTTGCCTACTTTTAAATATATTAATAAATTTAAAGCAATCAATATTACTTTGGGACTTCCGTTTTTGAGAATATCTCCAGATCACGGACCAGCCGAGAATATTAAAGGACAAAACTTAGCAAATCCTGAAAGTTTTTTATTTGCACTACATTTTTTTGAAAAATATTCAAAAAAAATATGAAAAAAAAATTCGGACAGAATTTTTTAAAAAATCAGCAAATAATTAGTGAGATAATTAACTTTTGTCAAATTAGCAAAGAATCTTCTGTATACGAAATTGGCCCCGGCGATGGTGCTCTTACTAGAGAAGTTATAAAAATAAATCCGAAAAAATTTATAGCTGTTGAAATTGACATTGGTCTAAAAGATAGACTAGACATTTTATTTAACAACAAAAGACACCAGATAATTTATGCTGACGCACTAAAATTTGAAGAGACATCTAATTTTACAGACAAAACAATAGTGATTGGCAACCTTCCCTATAATATATCTATTCAATTATTAATTAAATGGATTCATCAATATTCTAAAAAAAAATGGATCAAAACAATGATATTAATGTTTCAAAAGGAGGTTGCAGAAAGAATTGTTTCTGATGAAAATTCAAAAAAATATGGACGCATAACTCTTCTTGCGTCAGCATTATTTAATATATCATTTCTTATGAACATTAATAAAAACGATTTTTTTCCCATTCCAAAAGTTGATTCAACTCTTTTAAAATTTGAACCTTTAGAAACACCTCATCTAGATGAAGTGCAAATATACAAACTAGAATTTTTATCAAATCAACTTTTTTCATCACGCCGAAAAAAATTAAAAAATAAAATAGAGGCACTCTTTAATCCACAAATTATAAAAAAAAATAATCTTGAACAATATTACGATCTAAGAGCTGAAAACCTTAGCAGAGATATTTTTTTTTCTTTAGCAAAACTTCTTCAATAAAACTTTAATATTTAGAAATAAATTGTCTTTGTGGAATATGATTGTGTATTTGAAGTATATTTTTAATTTTTTTTAAACAATCATTAAGATTTGCATTAACGACAGCATAATCATATTCATGCCAATGCATGATTTCTTGTTTTGCTTTGCTCATTCTTTTTTTTATAAAATCAACGCTACCCTCTCTTTTTTTTAATCTTTTTTCTAGTTCTTTAAGAGACGGTGGTACAATAAAAATACTAAGAGTATCATTGGCCATTTTTTTTCTAACTTGCCTTGCTCCCTGCCAGTCAATATCTAAGAGAATGCTTTTTCCTTTTTTAATTTTTTCATCAATATTTTCTTTGAGTGTTCCATAGAAATTTCCAAAAACCTTGGCGTGTTCAAGAAAGGCTTTTTGTTTAATTTTCTTTTTAAAAAATTCTATCGAAACAAATCTGTAATCCACACCATCTATCTCCCCTTTTCTTGGTTTTCTTGTTGTCAAAGAAACCGATAGTTTAATGTTTTTTTTATTGTATGTGAGTTTTTTGGCTATAGTAGTTTTTCCAGCCCCTGAAGGGGAAGAAATCACAATTAGCAAACCTTTTTTTTTTACTTGTAACAGAAACTACTTAGCTGACTTTTCAACAAATCTAATAGCATCTCCAACAGTTAATATTTTTTCTGCTTCACTATCAGAAATTTCAGCACCAAATTCCTCTTCAAAGGCCATTACTAATTCAACTGTATCTAAACTATCAGCGCCCAAGTCATCTATAAAGCTTGCATCATCAGTAACTTTTGCAGCATCTACTCCTAAATGATCAACGATTATTTTTTTTATTTTATCTCCAACTTCACTCATGATTTTTTCCTTTTTTTTGATTTGTGTATTTTGATTTTCTTTAGATTAATAAATGAAATTAATCAAGCCATATACATACCACCATTTATATGTATGGTTTCTCCTGTAATATAATTAGACATGTCAGAAGCTAAAAATATTACTCCATTTGCAATATCATTGCCCACTCCCATTTTTCCCATTGGAATATTGTTTAACAACATAGCTTTTTGATCTTCTTTTAGCACTGAAGTCATGTCTGTTTCTATAAAACCTGGTGATATGCAATTCACTCTTATATTTTTTTTAGCATACTCTCTAGCAAGTGATTTTGACATTGCTATCAACGCAGCTTTTGAACTTGCATAATTAACTTGCCCAGCATTACCTAAGTGGGCAACTACAGAAGTTATATTAACAATCGATCCCTTTTTGTTTTTTAACATCAACTTAATAGCTTCCTGGGACATTAAAAAACTAGAGGTCAAGTTTACATCAATAACTTTTGACCATTCATCTTTGCTCATTCTAATAGCAAGATTATCTCGAGTAATTCCAGCGTTGTTTATTAAAACATCCAAACCGCCAAGTTGATTCATGCAGTTTTTAAATAAATTAGTAATTTGATGATGATCTGCAAGATCAAAAGCTTCAATTAAAATTTTGGGAAATTTACTTTTTGTTTTTTCTAAATTATCCTTATTTGAACCTATAATTAAAATTTGAGAACCAAGTGAATATAATTTTTCCAATATAGATAGCCCTATACCTCTTGATCCGCCTGTTAAAATTATTTTTTTATCTTTTAAATTTACGTCCATATTTCTAATTTTTGATATCCTCTAAGCCATTATAACTATTTATTAAGATCTCTCGTTTAAATCTTTTTAACATACCACTTAGGGCTTTACCTGGTCCAATTTCAAGAAAATCTGTTACAGAATTTTTTAACATGTATTCAATTATTTCTCTCCATCTAACTCTCTTATAAATTTGTTCAATCAAAAGTTTTTTGATTTGCTTGCTATCAACCACTTCATTAGCACTAACATTCGAAATAATTGGAATAGTAGGATTTTTCAAGTTACAATCTCTTATTAAATCTTTCATATTCTCTGATGCTGGTATCATTAATTTGCAGTGAAATGGGGCTGATACAGGCAAAAATATACTTTTTTTAGAAATTTTTTTTTTTATATCCATAGTACATTTTTCAACCTCCAATTTTTTTCCACTTATAACAATTTGTCCTGGGCAGTTATCGTTTGAAATTTCAATTGATGGATAATTATTTTCATTTATAATTAATTCAATTTCATTAACCTCTGCCCCAAGTACTGCGGCCATACTTCCTTCTCCTGGGGCTACTGCAGTTTGCATAAACTCGCCTCTTGATCTAAGAATTTTTGCTGCATCAACAAGTGAAAGAGATCCTGCACAAACTAAAGCTGTATACTCTCCCAGTGAATGACCGGCACAATAAGAAAAATTTTCAATTTTTATATTGTGTTGTTTTTGCAAAACCCTAAAAATCGCAACACCCGTTGTCATTATCGCTGGTTGTGTATTTGTAGTTAAATTTATATCTCCTATGCCTTCATTAAATATAATATCGCTTAATTTTAATTTTAAAGCCTCATCTACCTCGTGATAAGTGTCTTTAGCTTCTTGGTAGGAATTATAGAGATCAAGGCCCATACCTACATATTGAGAGCCTTGACCTGGAAATAATATGGATTTTTTCAATGTTCTAATTTTTTAATATATCTTGATAAGATATGCATAATATTATAATTAACAACTTTTTTTAATAACAAAACTTAAACTAATGAACTATTACGAACACACATATATTACAACTCCTGAACTAAGCACTCAAGAAATTGATTCTGTGAGAAAAAAAATTACTGATATTCTTGAAAAAAATGAGAGTAAAATTGTTAAAGAAGAAGACTGGGGAATTCGCACTTTAGCGTATCCGATAAACAAAAGCACCAAAGGCAAATACAGCAATATTTATATCGAAGGCAGTAATAAGGTTATTAAAGAAATTGAAGAATTTGAAAGATATGATGATAGAGTAATAAAATTTTTATCTATAAAAATAAAAAAAATTCCTGAAGAAAATTCTGAACTGGTAAAAACAGCTTAATGATGAAAAGAAAAAAAGATAAAAAAAAATTCAATAAGGGAGGGGCTAACTCATTATTCAATAAAAGTAATCAAAGACAAACTAAATCTTGTCCACTAAGTGGCAAAAATGCTCCAGAAATCAATTATAAAAATCTCAAATTATTAAAAAAATACGTATCTGATACTGCCAAAATTCTTCCAAGCAGGATTACAAATGTATCTTTGGGAAAGCAAAGAGCACTTTCAAAAGAAATAAAAAAAGCAAGGGTTTTGGCTTTGATGCCTTACGTTGGTAATTAATATGCAAGTAATTCTTTTAGAAAATATTAAAAAATTAGGCACGATTGGAGAAAAAGTTACTGTAAGTGATGGCTATGCTCGCAATTTTTTATTAAAAAATAAGAAAGCTCTTATAGCTAATAAACAAAATACAGAACTATTTGAAAAACAAAAATCTGAAATTAATAAAAAAAATGAAATAGAAAAAGAAAAAGCAAAAGAAATATCCAACATTATACACAATGCTGAGCTAGAAATACTAAAGGAAGCAATGGATAATGGTCAGCTATACGGCTCTATTAGCATTAAAGAAATTATCGCATTAGTAAAAACTCAAAAAAATGTTGAAATTTCTGCAGAAAAAATTGAGATCAAAGGTCAAATCAAAACTACTGGCATTTCTAAAATTTTTATCAATTTACATGCTGACGTACAGGCAGTCATCAACCTAAACGTTAAACCAAAAGTAGAATAATAAGTTTATATTTAATTAACTTTTCCACAAAAATAAGCAAAACATAAGATTGAAGATCACATCTCATCTAATACAACTCTAATAAATGAGTTCTCTAAAAAATATTGAAATATTATCTAATCTAAATGAAGCTCCTCAGAATTTAGAGGCAGAGCAAACAGTGTTGGGATCTATATTGCTGTCAAATGAAATTTATGATGAAATAACAGATATAAACGAGGATTCTTTTTACAATCCTGTTAACAAAAAAATTTTCAAAATTATTCATGATTTAATGTCTAAAGGACTACTGGCAAATCCTATAACGTTAAAAAATTTTTTTTCTTCTGAAGATCAGCTAAGCGATATTGGAGGTAGCGAGTATTTAGTTAAATTGACAAAATTTTCTACTTCAAAATTACAGATTAAATACTATGTAAATCTACTTCATGATCTTAAAATAAGAAGAAGTTTGATTGATATTTCAAGAGAAACTTTAGATGAAGCGCTTAATAAAAATTCTGAGATAAATGCTGAGCAAATTATAGAGTCTGCTGAAAAAAAATTATTTGATATTGCTGAAAGAGGAAAATTTAATAGATCATATATTGAATTTAAAGAAGCCTTAACCCAAACCATAGCAATGGCATCATCGGCATATAAGAATGAAGAAGGCATAGTTGGTGTGCCAACAGGGCTTAGAGATTTAGATGACAGATTAGGAGGTATGCACAATCAAGATTTGATTATTATAGCTGGTAGACCCTCTATGGGAAAAACAGCATTAGCAACGAATATTGCATTTAATGCATCTAAATCATTACTTGCTAGAGGAAAAAAATCATCCATAATTTTTTTTTCTTTAGAAATGTCATCAGAGCAATTGTCGACAAGAATTCTTTCAGAACAATCAAGAATTAAATCAAATGACATCAGGAGAGGAAAAATAAATCAAGATGATTTAGACAAATTTATTGAAACCTCTAGGAATTTAGAAAATCTTCCACTGTTTATCGATGATACTCCGGCAATAACCATATCAACCTTAAGTAATCGTGCTCGAAGAATTAAAAGATTGCACGGACTAGATTTGGTAATTGTTGATTATATTCAACTTATGAAATCAGGAAATTACAAAAATGAAGGACGAGTACAGGAGGTTGCAGAAATTACACAAGGTCTTAAGGCTCTTGCTAAAGAATTAGATGTGCCTATTTTAGCGCTATCACAACTATCTAGAGCTGTTGAACAGAGAGATGATAAAAAACCACAATTATCTGACCTGAGAGAATCTGGATCAATAGAGCAAGATGCTGACGTAGTAATGTTTGTTTATAGAGAAGAATATTATCTTGAAAAATTAGAGCCAAGAGTTGGAACAGCTGAGCACGTTGAGTGGCAAGAAAAAATGAATCTGGTGCATAATTTAGCAGAATTAATTATTGGGAAACAAAGACATGGTCCGACTGGTGTAATTAGGCTCGAATTTGAAAGCGCTTTTACCAAATTCAAAGACGCTCAGTCATAAAATCTTGGTTACAGACATATAGAAATCCACTATATAAATATCATTTAACACATGAACTTTTCTACTGGGCAAGTCTCTATTGATTTAAAGTCTATCAAACAAAATTATTTATTTTTAAAGAATTTTTGCAAACCTGCAGAAATTGCTGCTACGGTTAAGGCCTCAAGTTATGGTCTTGGTGGAGAAAATAAAATTGTTGAAACATTGATTAAAGTCAAATGTAATAAATTTTTTGTAGCCAATATTGTTGAAGCTTTAAAAATAAGAAAAAAATTTAGATCTATAACTATTTTTGTTCTTAATGGACTAAACAAAGATGAGGAAAAAGTATTTTTTGAAAATAATATAACCCCAGTACTCAATAATTACAGTCAATTCCAAAAATGGACTTCTTATTTAAAAAAAAATTATAACATACCTCTTATGCTTCATGTTGATACTGGTATGAATAGATTAGGCTTTCAAAAAAGTGATATTGAAAAATTAAAAAAAAGTAAAAAAAAATTACAACTATTTAAAGATATAACTATAATGAGTCATTTAGCTTGTGCAGATGATAAAAATAATGAATTTAATTTAGAACAAAAAAAGTATTTTGACCAAATTAAAAAAGAATTTCCAGAATGCAAATATAGTTTGGCAGCTTCGGGGGGCATATTTTTAGGAAAACAATACCATTATGATATGGTTAGACCTGGGATTAGTCTTTATGGTGGTAAAAGAACTTTTCATAAGAGAATTAAACATGCTGTCGCTTTAAAAGCTCCTATTATTCAAATTAATGAGGTCAAAAAAGGTGAATCGATCGGATATTCAAGAACATATTATGCAAAAGAAAATATTAGGACTGCTACAATTTCCATTGGTTATGCTGATGGTATGAATATAAGATTAACAAACAAAGGTTATTTTCATTTTCAGAAGAAAAAAATTCCAATAGTTGGAAGAGTTTCTATGGACTTAATTATTTTAAATATAACTAAATTTAAGAATAAGTTAAAAGTTGGTGATTACATTGACATATACAACAGAGACTACACAATAGACGATTTTGCTAAACAATCAGGTACAATTCCTTACAGAATTATTACTTGTATGTCGTCACGATATGATAAAAAATATATATAGAACGTTAATTTTCTATGTATAAAAATATAATTACTTTTCCCAAGACAATCCTAGTAATAATCTCAATAATAATTCTGAGTTCCTTGTATTTTGCAAAGGATTTTAAATTAGATGCTTCAGCAGATACTCTGTTATTAGAAAATGACCCTGATCTGAAATATCTTAGAGAAATAAACAAGCGCTATGGATCTGAGGATTTTTTTATTTTAACCTATGAACCTAAAGGACCTACAGATAAAAATTCAATTCTAGAATTAGAAAAATTTATAAAAAAAATTAATGAATTGGAGTGGGTTAGCAAAACTATAAGTGTTATAAATGCTCCTCTACTTCAAAGCTCAGATGAACCCTTAATTGATAGAATACAAAATTTAAAATATATAACAAGTCCTGAAATTGATCTTGATACAGCCCTAAATGAACTAACTAAAAGCTCAGTATATAAAAATTTAATTATTAGTACTGATGCTAAAACATTTGGAATTGTTGTTTATCTCAAAGACAATATTGAATATTTAAAAAAAATATCTGAAAAATCTCAACTACTTACAGTACAGCAGTCTAGAGAACTCAATGATTCAGAAATAAAAAAATTACATCAAGTAAATATTGATCTTGATACGTTTAAAAAAAAACAGGGACAACTTATTTCAAAATACAATCAAACTATTAAGAATTTAATAAAAGATCAGAATCAATTTGCCACCATAAGACTTAGTGGAATTCCCATGATAGCTGATGATATGATTGCTTTTATAAAAAAGGATATTGTTATTTTTGGCTTTGGTGTTTTTGCATTTATTATATTGATACTTTGGACAGTCTTTAGAGATTTTAAATGGGTGGCGCTACCACTAATCAATTGCTTTGTTTCCATCATAATTATGGTTGGATTTTTAGGGGCCTTGGATTGGAAAGTTACTGTCATATCATCAAATTTTATTGCATTAATGCTTATTCTGACAATTTCGATGAATATTCATTATCTAGTTAGGTATATGCAAAATAAAAATGAACATTCTGAAAGTACACTAACTGAATTGATCGTTAAGACTTCATCAAATATTTTTTATCCTATTTTTTATGCAGTTCTAACTACTATTTGCGCTTTTATGTCCTTAATATTTAGCGACATAAAGCCAGTAATAGATTTTGGTTGGATGATGACATACGGGCTTCTGGTTTCTTTTGTATTGTCTTTTTTGCTGTTGCCATCTTTAATTTTAATCTTCAAACCACAAGTTTCACCAGTCATCAAAGAAAGTAAGTCAAAATTTGCAGAGGTTCTTGCATATATATCTACAAAATTTTCTACTTCCATTTATGTGTTCTCGACTATTCTTATTGTTTTTTCTATTTATGGGATCGGTAAACTAAAAGTAGAAAACAGCTTTATTAATTACTTCAGTAGCAAAACAGAAATATATAAAGGTATGAAAAATATAGATGAAAAGCTAGGAGGAACGACGCCACTTGAAATTATTTTAAAATTTAAAAATACAAGTGTAGTAAAAAATGAAGATGATTTCTTGGGCTCAAATAGTAAAGAAAAAGAAGAAGACTACCTTGGAGAAGTAAAACAAAAATTGTATGACGATAAATACAAGTATTGGTTCACCAGAGATAAAATTGAAAAGATTATATCCGTTCATAAATACTTAGAACAAAATCCTGATATTGGAAAAGTTTTATCGTTTTCATCAATACTCGATATCGCTGAGAGTCTGAATAAAAACAAACCTCTTGGGAGTTTAGAAATGGGAGTGTTGTACAATAAGCTTCCGGAAGATATTAAAAAAAACATCATAAATCCCTACATTTCTATAGATAATGATGAGGCTAGGATTACTATGAGAATTCTTGACTCAAAGAAGGATTTAAGGAGAAAAGAATTAATAGAAAAAATAAATAACGACTTACAAAATAAATTTTCATTCAAAGAAGACGAATATAAAATTACTGGTGTTCTGGTTATATTTAACAATTTACTTCAAAGTCTTTTTGATTCACAAATAAAAACACTGGGTATTGTTATGTTGGGAATATTTTTAATGTTTTTAATACTGTTTAAATCATTCGTTTATTCATTGATTGGAACCATACCCAATTTTATAGCTGCTTTTTTTGTTTTGGGATTTATCGGAGCTTTAAATATACCTCTAGACATGATGACAATAACTATAGCTGCAATAACAATTGGCATTGCTGTAGATAATAGCATTCATTACATTTTTAGATTTAGAGAGGAGATGAAAAATAACAAAACCAAAAATGAAATTATTTATATCTGCCACCATAGCGTGGGAAAAGCAATTATTAGCACTTCTGTAACGATAGTCTTTGGATTTTCAATTTTGGGTCTTTCAAATTTTATTCCTACAATTTATTTTGGTCTATTCACAGGATTGGCAATGATTACAGCGTTAATTTTAGTTTTAACATTACTACCAAGACTTCTTATTCAATTTGCTCCAAAAAATAATGGATAGCTTTTTAGATTTAATTAAAACATTTTCAATAATTGATTTTATATTTATTGCTTTCTTAATATTAAATTCACTACTATCTCTGAACAATGGTTTTATATTAAGTCTATTATCTTTTTTAAAATGGATTTTTGCTTTAATATCTGTAAAAATATTCTTACCTATCTTAACTCCTTATACAGAAAGTTTTATAAAGTCAGAATTCACGCATGACATGTTGTTTGGTAGTATTCTTTTCATACTCTCGGTATTTTTTATTATTTTAATTTCTAAAGGTCTAAAAAAGACTGTCTCCTGGACTGGTTTTGGTGGTGTAGATAAATTTTTTGGCTGTATTTTTGGCTTTTTTAAGGGCTATGCATATTTCGTTTCAATATTTACTCTGTTAAATTTTATTCACCCATACGATAGATGGGGCTCAAATCTTAATGAAGGAAAGTTTTTTGAATCAATTGTAATGGGTCAAAAATTTTTAGAAGAGAATCTTCCAAAAAGATATGAATATATTGATAAAAGCAAAGAAAATGTTGATAAAATTACTAAATGACTAATGTCATCTTTTAATATACTTCAATGCTTGTGTTAGACGATAGATTAAGAGAAGAGTGCGGAGTTTTTGGAATTTACAACCACAAAGATGCTGCTACTCTAACTGCTCTAGGTTTGCATGCTCTGCAACACAGAGGTCAAGAGGCATGCGGAATTAATACATTTGATGGAAAGCATTTTTATTCAGTTAAAAGAAGAGGTTTGGTTGGTGACAATTTTACGAGTAAAAAAATAATTGATCAATTGCCAGGAAATGCTGCCATAGGACATAATCGATATTCCACAACTGGTCTGCCTATTATAAGAAACATACAGCCCTTTTTTGCAGATTTACACCTCGGCGGTATTAGCATTGCACATAATGGAAATTTAACAAATGCAATTCATATCAGAGAAAGAATGGTTAAGGATGGGTCGATATTTCAAACAACCTCAGATACTGAAACTGTAGTTCAGTTAATTGCTAAATCAAAAAGAATTAAAATCTTAGATAAAATTATAGATTCTATATTTCAAATTCAGGGCGGCTATGCAATGGTCATGCTAACAAACAAAAAACTTATCGGTATTAGAGATCCTTTTGGAATTAGACCATTAGTCTTGGGCAAATTAGGAGATTCTTATATCTTTGCATCAGAGACGTGCGCTCTTGATATTATAGGAGCTGAACTAGTTAGGGAAGTAGAAAATGGTGAAATAATCATCATTAATAAAGATGGTATTGAAAGCGTAAAACCTTTTCCAAAACAAAATCCTCGTCCATGTATTTTTGAATATATATATTTTTCAAGACCAGATAGTATTGTTGGGGGCAAAGGAGTTTACGAATATAGAAAAAATCTTGGCAAACAATTGGCAATTGAGAGCCCTAGCGAGGTTGACATCGTATCCTCTGTTCCAGATTCTGGAAATCCAGCAGCAATTGGTTACTCGGAGCAATCAAAAATAAAATTTGATATGGGAATCATTAGAAATCATTATGTAGGTAGAACTTTTATTGAACCTACACAGCAAATTAGACAATTAGGTGTGAAATTAAAACACAATCCGAATAAAGCATTAATTAAAAATAAAAAACTAGTATTAATTGATGACTCAATTGTTAGAGGAACAACTTCAAAAAAAATTGTATCTATGCTTTATGATGCTGGCGCAAAAGAAGTTCATATGAAAATCTCTAGCCCTCCAATCAAATATCCCGATTATTATGGAATTGACACTCCAAATGTCGAGGAATTACTGGCAGCTAATAATAGTATTGAGGAAATGAGAAAAATAATTGGAGTTAAAACTCTATCTTTTTTAAGTATAGATGGTGTCTATAAAGCTTTAGGACATAATAAAAGAGACGATAAAAATCCACAATTTACAGATCACTGTTTTACAGGAGACTATCCTGTCAAACCTATGGATTTAAAAAATCAAAATGATAAAAATAACCAGCTTTCTTTATTAAGTAACGTAATTGGCTAATTTTTGTCAAAAGGATTGTCATTATTGACAAACTTTATTATTGCAACTTTGTTATAAATACCAAAGTAACTCAGGAATTGCTTTAAAAAGAAATTTTTATAATCTTTATTGATACCCTTTAGGCGCGTTCCAAAAGCTTTTAGTATTATTGGTTTAGAATTAACTTGTCTTAAAAATTTAATTTTAGGTCTAAAATTTCCTTTTTGTGGAGCTCTATGAGAATTATTTGTTTTTTCCAAAAAAAAATTTAATTTTTTATTATCAATCATAAGTTTTGTAGATGCATCTAGACTACAAATTTTTTTAATAAATATTTCAGGACTTTTTTCCATAATAGATGAGAAAAAATGAGGTTTTATTAAAATATCTGAAAAAAGATTTTCGAAATAATAATTAAAATATTTAGTTCTAGTCTTGATTTCGTCTTTAATTAGATCTGCTTTGTTAATAATAACAATTAAAGTTTTTAATTTATTTAAAATCATTCTACAAATTTGTTTGTCATTTTTTGTAAATTTATCATTTGCATCCATCATGAAAATAATAATAGAAGACTTATTAATTGCAGATAAACATTCTTTAGTAATGTAGGATTGGTTTTCGTCTTTAGATTTTGCTTTTTTTTTTAATCCACCAGTGTCATGAAAAACTAACTCATTATCACCAAAGTTAAAGGATTTGCTAATAACTTGCTTGGTTGTGCCTGGTTCGTCAGCAACTTTTGATATATTTGAACCAAATATTTTATTAAAAAATGTTGATTTGCCTACGTTAGGTTTTCCAACTATAGCTATATCTATACTCATTGAATTTTATAAATAGTTTCTTTGTCACCTACTAAATAGAGGATATTATTTGCTATGGCTGGATTTGATTTGAAAATATCAGATATATTTCGATAATTTACAGATTCTAAATTTTTAGAATCTATAGTTATAATATAGCCATCATTTGTAATGAGATAAAACTTATTTGAAGCAACAAAAATATTCTCTATTTTTGTAGACTTAGTTTTAATTTTATTAGACCTTAAATAATTAATTATATTTTTTTTGTATAAAATTTTACCGCTATTCTTGTTATATATACTAAAGAAACCTTCATGATTTGCCACAGCAATGATTTCATTATTTATTAAAGGCGTAAGGCTAGTAGATTCGTTGATAGACCAATAAATTTTAGCAGTATTTAAGTCTAATTTTTGAAATTTTCCATAAGAGGATACTAAAAAAAGGTCATTATTTGCTATAACCGGACTAGCGATTTCGAATAAATTGTTATCACTATAAACAGAAGAAGGTTCCATGGTTAAGTTCCATATTATGGACTGCTTTTCAAGATCAATGCATGTAATGATACCAAAATCATTAGAAAATATTAATTTGTCATTAGCAACAGCTAATTTAAAAGCATTGTAAGATTTCGCCGTATCAGAGCCAGTTTCAAAACTCCAGTTTTGATTTCCGTTTAAGGAATTTATTGAAAAAATTTTTCCATTTGAGTTTATGACGTAAATATCATTTTTATATATTGCCAAGTTTGATAAAAAAGGAACACCGAGATTATTTTTCCAAACAACTTCGTTGCTTTTAAGATTATAAGCATAAATAAATCCTAAATTATCAGAAACATATAAAATATTATTATTGACTATAATTGAAAACTTTAAGTGATAATCACTAAAATATTTTTTTTTATGAACTTGATATTTATTTACAAGTTTAAAATTTTCATCAAGAACAACTATATTGCTGTAGTCATCAATAAATATAATTTTGCCTTCATGTATTAAAATATCTTTTTTATAAATATTTTTGGACACATTATTAAAAAAACTGCTAGTTTTTGATATTTTGAAACTATTATTGAACTCTATATGTGGTAATAAATTTGAAGAGTTGAAGTTAGGATAATTCCAATTAATTATTTTCTTTTCTACATCTGATAATGAAACTTTTACTACATCAAATACTTCATCAGTATTTAAATTACTCTTATTTTGAAGTATGGTGACTCCTTCTTTTTTAATGTCTTTAACACTAATTTCTAAGTTGGATTTAGGAGAGCAGCTAATAATTAGAAGAAAAATACAAACACTAAGAAATTTAGTTTTCATTAATTAAAACCTTTAATTCTTCTGCTTTATTTTTTTGATTTTTACTTAGATAATAATCACTTAATATTTGTAAAATTATTTTTTTAAAATGGGATTCTTTGTTACTTTTTATATCTAACAATTCTAACATTTCTTGCTCACTAGCATTGTCAAAAATTAAAAGTGATTTTTTAATTTTTAAGAGGTCAGTATTATTGTTTGATAATTTATTTTTTTTAATTAAATTATCTAAAATCTTTACAACCTCAGTATAAGGTTGTTTTGTAAGATCAATGAGTTGATTTAACGACAACATAACAACAGTATCATTTTTTGAATTTGTTAATTGTATTAACTGATATATAGCTTCATTCTGGTTTTTTTTAACAACTTCATTGGTAATTATTGCGTATTTTTCTAAGTCTTTAGCGCTGGAATTATTGTCCATGGTTAATTTAATTTGATAAAAAATGGGTCCAAGAATTATGAGTGTAGTAAAAAAAATAATATAATATTTATTCTTTTTGAGAAAATTTAAAATTTTGTCGTTATAAATACTTTCGTTTATTTGATTATCTAGTTCGTTGGACATTTAATATGTATTTCTATCAGTTGGAAATTTTCTTTTAATTATATCGGATTTGAATTTATGAACACTCCTCAATATTCTACCTCTTATATCATCATATTGTTTTACGAATTTTGCAGTTTTGGTGAAATAACCAAGCAAATCCTCAGTAACTAACACCTGTCCATCACATTGTTTTGATGCTCCAATTCCTATTGTTTTTATGGTTGAGATTTTGTTCAATTTATCTGCTAGCGCTTTAGGCACAGACTCTATAACTACAGAAAATGCTCCAGACTCTTGAACTGCTATAAGATCATTTATAATTGATTTTTCTTCTTTTTCAGATCTGCCTTTTACTTTGTAGTCAGATAGTTTATTTGCTTGTTGTGGCATTAAACCAATATGGCCCATAACGGGTATTTTGTTTTTAACCAAAGTCTTGATAATTTTTATTATTTTTAAACCCCCTTCAACTTTTACCGCATCACAATTTGTTTCTCTCATAATTTTTTTTGCATTTTTTAAGGCAATTTTAGGAGATGTCTCGTAAGTACCTTTTGGCATATCAACAACTAAAACACTTTTTTTAACAGCCAGTCCTACAGCTTTTCCATGATTAATCATTGTTTGCAGCGTAATATTTTTTGTAAAATTATTGCCATAAATTACCATGGACAAGGAATCTCCAACTAGAATTAAATCACAGTTACCATCTAAAATTTCTCCCATATACCTTGTGTATGCAGTTAGACAAACTAAAGGACGTTTAGTGTTACAAAATTTGGTTATTTTTTTTTTTGTTTCTATTCCCATTCTATTGTTCCTGGTGGTTTAGAAGTAACATCATACACAACTCTATTGATTCCATTAACTTCATTTACAATAGTATTGCTTATCTCAGATAAATCAGAATGCTTAAAATTATAGTAATCAGCTGTCATTCCATCAACAGATGTAACCGCCCTTAATGCACAAACATAGTCATAGGTTCTTGAGTCTCCCATGACACCAACAGTTTTTATAGGCAACAAAGTTACAAAAGCTTGCCAGATATTTTTATACAGATTTCGCTTTTTTAATTCTTTAATAAAAATATCATCAGCATGTTGTAAAATATTTATTTTTCTCTCATCGACAGCTCCTAATATTCTTATTGCTAGACCTGGTCCAGGAAAAGGATGCCTATCTAAAATAGTTCTGGATATATTCATTTTTCTACCAAGAATTCTTACTTCGTCTTTAAACATTTCTCTAAAAGGCTCTAATAAAGTAAATTTAATTTTTTTTGGCAAACCACCGACATTATGATGTGATTTAATTTTAGAAGTAGGGCTACCAGAAAAGCTTTGGCTTTCAATAACATCAGGGTAAAGTGTTCCCTGAGCTAAAAAATCTACATTGTTATATTGTTTGCTGAACGATTGAAAAATATCAATAAATGTCTTACCGATAATTTTTCTTTTTTTTTCTGGATCCTGTACATTTTTTAATTTTTTTATAAATAGATGACTTTTATTTAAATGAATAAAGTTTTTTTTGAATTTTTTTTTATAAATATGTGCAATTTGCTCACTTTCATTTTTTCTCATTAAGCCGGTATCAATATAAACACAAATTACATTATTCTTTATTGCCTTCTGCAAAATATGAGCAAGAACACTACTATCCACCCCTCCAGAAAGAGCACATAGGACTTTTTTAATACCTACTTTATCTTTAATTTCTTGAATAATTTTTTTTAACTTTGTTTCATCTGTCCAATTTTTTTTACATTTACATATACTAAAAATAAAGTTTTTAAATATAACATCTCCGTTGTTAGTATGAATTACTTCAGGATGAAATTGAACAGTATAAATATTTTCTTTTAAATTTTGAGTAATTGCGCAACTTGAGTTTTTTGTAAACGCAACTATAGAAAACCCTTTTCCAATTTTTGAAACTTGATCAGAATGGCTCATCCAAACCATATTTTTTTTATTTTTAAAAAAATTTTTAGTTAACGGTGAATTGTTCTTTAAAAAAATTTCTGCTCGTCCAAACTCTTTTTTTTTTGAAAATTTAACTTTACCTTGAAAATGCTTTGCAATTAGTTGATGTCCATAGCAAATTGCTAGAACGGGTATTCCTTTTAATAAGTTAAAATTTTTAATTCTTGGAGATTTAGACTCAGAAATTGACGCAGGGCCACCAGAAAGAATAATTCCTTTTATATTGGTAAGTTTTAATAACTTATTAAAATTTTGAACATTTATAATTTCGCAATATACTGATAATTCTCTAATTCTTCTTGCTATAAGCTGAGTAACTTGTGATCCAAAATCTATAATTAAAATTTTATTCGCATCTTTGCTCATTACACTACCCTTTGAATTTTTTTATAATTAAATCGATCTCATTTAATTCATTGCAAAGTTTTGTACAAACAGAACTTAAAATTTTATAATTTGCTTCCGCCACTGAATAATCACCTTCTTTAATGTTTAATTTTATCATTAACAATAAAGCTTCTTCGTTTTTTGGATCAAGTAACAATGCTGTTTTAATATTTTTTTTTTCTTCTTGTTCATTTTTTGCTTCAGAAAATATTTTTGATAAATATATATAGCTATCAATATTTTTTGGATTTAAAACAATACTTTTTTCGAATTCGATTCTTGCTTGTTCAAAATCTTTTTTTTCAAAAAAGTTTTTACCTTTTGTTAAATTTATGCTCTCAATGGCAACACTAGTGCTGCTATATAAAAATAACAGCAACGATAAGAATAATTTCATTTAATTTTCTATAGGATAATTTGGCGATTGTTTGGTAATTTGAACGTCATGGACGTGCCCCTCTTTAATTCCTGAATTTGTAATTTCAACAAAAGTAGCTTTTTTTTTAAGCTGCTCAATAGTTTTGGCCCCGACATATCCCATGGATGATTTTAATCCCCCAACTAATTGATTAACAATATTTTTAAGTGGACCTCTATATGGAACTCTACCTTCGATTCCTTCCGGTACTAATTTTAAAGAATCTTTTATATCCTGTTGAAAATATCTATCTGCCGATCCTCTTGCCATTGCCGCAAGCGATCCCATTCCACGATAAGATTTGTAACTTCTGCCCTGGTAATAAAATATTTCACCTGGAGCTTCATCCGTTCCAGCAAACAAAGATCCAATCATAACAGTATCAGCTCCTGCACCAATTGCTTTGGCTATATCACCTGAGTATCTTATTCCCCCATCTGCTATAATTTTAACTTTATAATTTTTCAATCCATTCGCTACATTTTGAATAGCGGTAAATTGGGGCATCCCTACTCCAGCCACAACTCTAGTTGTGCATATAGATCCTGGTCCTATGCCAACTTTAATAGCATCAGCTCCATTATCTGCCAATTCTTTTGCTGCATCAGCGGTGGCAACATTACCTACAATTAAATTTTTAAATTTAAATTTCTTTTTTATATTTTTCAAAGCAAGAAATACCGAATCAGTGTGTCCATGAGCTGTATCTAGAATTAAAGCGTCCACTCCAGAATCTATTAAATGTTCTGCTCTTATCAAACCCTCATCTCCAACTCCTATAGCGCCTGCGACCATCAAGGATTGCTTGCTATCTTTAGAAGCATCTGGATATAATTGGGATTTTTCTAAATCTTTAACAGTAATTAATCCAACACACTGAAATAGTTTATTTACAACTACAAGTTTTTCTATTCTATGTTCGTGTAATAGTTTTTTAGCATCTTCAGATTTTACTCCTTGGTTTACCGTGACAACGTTTTTTGTCATTAAATCTTTAACTTTTGCTTTAGTATTTTTTGCAAATCGCAAATCACGATTAGTAATAATTCCTACTAATTTGGTTTTTTTATCAACTACGGGTATTCCTGAGATTTTGTGTAACATCATTAGTTCAATGGCAGCAGAGATATCCATTTCTGGACTTATGGTGATTGGATCAACAACCATTCCAGATTCAAATTTTTTAACATTTTTAATCTGTAAAGACTGCTCCTCAACTGTCATATTTTTGTGAATACATGCAATACCACCTAATTGAGCCATTGCGATCGCCAGTCTATAATCAGAAACTGTATCCATAGCAGCTGAAATTATTGGAATACCTAACGAAATATTGTTTGTTAGTGCCGTTCTAGTGATCGAGCTTGTTGGTAAGTGTGATGACTTTTTGGGTACAAGAAGTACATCATCAAATGTAAGTGCTTTCTTTAGTTCCATAAACACGTTTATTTTACAATTGAACTGTTGTCAATAAATTATAAAACTGAATATAAATAAAGCTCTTTAGATTCTTTCCTGCTTGAATTTGGCTTAATAAAAAGATGTTTTGTGAAGTTTTTTTTTACAAAATCTACAACTTCTTGATTACCCGTTCCAGAAAAAGTTTTTATCAATATCGACCCATTTTTTTTCAAGTACCTCAAAGCGAAACTCATAACATGCAAAGATATGGTATTACTGCGCATAGCATCCAATGATCGATTACCAGTAGAATTTTCAGCAATATCTGACAGTACAACGTCAAACTTCTCTCCATTTATTTCCTTGATTAATTTTTCTTTAACCTGATCTTCAGTAAAATCGCCAGTAACAATTTTACAATTTGCAATTGGGTCTATTTTTAACAAATCCATAGCAATGTTGTGTCCATCTTTATTAATTTTGCTTGAATATTGAGACCAGCTTCCAGGGGCCGCTCCAAGATCAATAATGTTTTGATTATTTTTTAAAAATTTATGTTTTTCATTAATTTCAATAAGCTTAAAAACTGCTCTCGATCTATAATTTAATTTCTTGGCTTCGGAGACTAAAGGATCATTTAACTGTCTTGTTAACCAAAGTTTTGAACTATGACTTAAGTTTTTTTTTTGGAATTTTTTCAAAGTACTAAAATATTGCTTGATTATAAAAGATCGTCTGAAATCAAACTATCTTTTGAGCTTATTTTTAAATTGTGCTTTTTTTTTACTATTTTATAGTGAAAGAAACTAACTGGTATAGAAAGCAAGTACAGTATTCCAACTACAAATAATGTCTCAAAAGTATAATTGATTAAGAAGCCAAAGACTAACCCGGATATTACCATTACTAATAAAATAATTGGTTTAGTAACTTTGAATTTTTTAAATGCATAAGTTGGTATTTTGCTTATCATTAAAAATGAAGTTATTAATACAACGGATAAAGACACATTATTTATTTGTGTTATTGAATTAGAAAAATTGCTTAAGCTCAAAATAACAGGTAATAATAAAATACCAGCTCCAGCTGGCGAAGGAACTCCTGTAAAAAAATTTTCTAACCATGGACTTTTAGTTACTACTGAAGAAACATTAAATCTTGCTAACCTCAAGCAACAACAAATTACAAAAAGAAGTGTGGCTAGCCAACCTAAATTTCCATACATATTTAATTCCCATATATAAATAATCAGAGCGGGTGCTACACCAAAGTTAACAAAATCAACCAACGAATCTAGCTCAGCGCCAAATTTTGAAGTACCTTTAATTAATCTTGCAATTCTCCCGTCAGCAGCATCTAATACAGCAGCCAAAGTTACACATATAACTGCATAATGAAAATTTTGAACTAAAGTAAATTTAATTGCAGTAAGACCTAGGCACAAAGCTAGTACAGTTATAACATTCGGTATAACAGCTCTAATACTAACAGCTTTTTTCATGAATAATAATCTATTTATTTTTTCTTAGCCAATAAAGATTCACCTGCTACAACGGATTGTCCTACTTTTGCAAGTAATTGATAACTACTATCAAAATATAAATCAACTCTACTTCCAAAACGAATAATTCCAAACCTTTCGCCTTGACCCAAACTATTTCCTGGTTCTATTTCGCAAACAATCCGCCTTGCAACTAGACCTGCAATTTGTACAATCCCAAATTCATCTCCACTTAAAGATTTTACTTTTAATATATTTCTTTCATTATGCTCACTGGCTTTATCTAAAGAAGCATTGATAAATTTCCCTGGTTTATAAAAAATCTCTTGGACAGAGCATTCAAGTGGAACTCTATTTACATGACAATTAAACACATTCATAAACACGCTTACTCTAATAAACTCTTTTGAATCCAAGCCAACTTCTTTTGGTCCCTTGCACTGTGTGATCATACTTATTTTTCCATCGGCTGGGCTAACTAAATAACTATTATCGTTTATTGCTACTCTATCAGGATCTCTAAAAAAATAATAAACCCAGATATTTAAAATAATTCCTAAAAATCCTAAAGTATTAGATAAGAAAAAAATAAAAAAATTGACTATAAGAGTAATAGTTAATATTTTTATACCTTCTTTATGAATTTTTGGAAAAATTATTTCTAACATTTATTTATAATTGCTTATATTAACTACATCTATATAACAGATTTTTTTAAAATAATAGCATGGCAAAAATTAAAGTTAAAAATCCAGTAGTAGAGCTAGATGGTGACGAGATGACTAGAATCATCTGGGATTTTATCAAGCAAAAATTAATTCTACCTTATTTAGATATAGATCTTAAATATTTTGATTTAAGTATGGAAAGTAGAGATAAAACTAACGATCAAATTACAATAGATAGTGCCAATGAAATAAAAAAATATGGGGTTGGCGTTAAATGTGCAACAATAACGCCGGACGAGGCAAGAGTTGAAGAGTTTAAGCTAAAAAAAATGTGGAAGTCTCCTAATGGTACAATAAGAAATATTTTAGGAGGAACAATTTTTAGAGAACCAATTATTTGTAAAAATGTACCAAGACTTGTTCCTGGTTGGACAGATCCAATTGTCATCGGTAGACATGCTTTTGGTGATCAGTATAGAGCTACAGATTTTAAAGTTCCTGGTAAAGGTAAGTTGACTATTAAATGGACATCCGAAGATGGAAAAGATTCGTTGGAACACGAAGTGTTCAATTTTCCAAGTTCTGGAGTTGCCTTATCTATGTACAATTTAGATGATTCAATAAAAGATTTTGCAAGATCATGTATGAATTATGGACTGCTTAGGAAATGGCCAGTTTATCTTTCTACAAAAAATACAATTTTAAAAACATATGATGGAAGATTTAAAGACCTATTCCAGGAGGTGTTTAATAAAGAATTTAAAACAGAGTTTCAAAAGCACAAACTTACTTACGAACATAGACTTATAGATGATATGGTTGCTTGCGCTATGAAATGGAGCGGTGGTTTGTGTGGGCATGCAAAAATTATGACGGCGATGTTCAATGCGATACTGTTGCCCAAGGCTATGGTTCTTTGGGACTAATGACTAGCGTTTTGATGACACCGGATGGAAAAACAGTTGAGTCTGAAGCTGCACATGGAACTGTTACTAGACACTATAG
>Ga0129324_10000605_pt1 | contig 25611 bp, 22 predicted proteins | sample CPBDNA_7_FD_96879 | JGI IMG/M metagenome (GOLD analysis project Ga0129324, IMG submission 96879) | Freshwater to marine salinity gradient microbial communities from Chesapeake Bay, USA - CPBay_Spr_15_0.2_DNA | ecosystem: Environmental > Aquatic > Marine > Coastal | place: USA: Chesapeake Bay... | reverse complement strand
CAAATCGCAATTTAAATCCTTGTTATGAAATTACTTTCTCCTTTATTTTCTGTATTTTTATTTGTCGCAACCCTATATTCTAAAGGATATGCGCAAACTAATCCGATTATAACTTCCTGGTTACAAAATACGACCAAAACGGGAAGTTATTATGTTTCTGGAAATTCTACCAAGATTTCAAATGGTATTTTAGTAAATTGCCAGTTAGTCCGGTATTCCACCAATTGGGTATATGTGAGCACAACGGGCGTACCGTCGTATCCTGTGGGACCATTCAATGGGGATGGAAATCCTAATCAGGCAGGAAATCAGAATGCTATTTATAAATATCCATTAAATCCAACGGAGAACAAAGGAACAAAAACGGCATTAGGACTGGGTACCGTTGGCGTATTTATCAATGGCGTAAGCATATTTGATTATAAAGATGGTGTAGGCTGGAATACCAGTACCAATGCCTTTTGTGGTGGGCCAGGTAGAGCATCTTGCCCAGGAGGACCAATGGCTACTAACGCCTGGAATCGGGATGCCATTGTTTATGAGAGATTAGGTTTTGATTGTTCAAAAGGACACCCGGCAGGAACCAATTATCATCATCATCAGAATCCAAGTGCTTTCAAACTCGATTTAAAAGTAGTTTCCACGATCTGCAATTTATATGATGCAGATGGATTATACACTATTGACCCTAAAAAACATTCCCCGTTAATTGCTTTTGCGGCAGATGGCTTTCCCATTTATGGAGCTTATGGTTATGCCAATACCGATGGGACGGGTGGTATCACCCGCATGAAATCGGGTTATCAATTACGAAACATTACGGTAAGGACGCACCATGCCAACGGAACAGATGTTTCTGACGGGCCCGCTGTAAGCACAACTTATCCATTGGGTACTTTTGCGGAGGACTATGTCTGGGTTTCAAATGCGACAGATAAAAGTTACCTGGATGTACATAATGGAAGATTCTGTGTGACCCCAGAGTATCCAAATGGCACTTATTGTTATTTCGCCACGGTGGATGCCAATCATAATTCCGCCTTTCCTTATCTCATAGGACCAACTTATTATGGTGTAAAAACGGGCTCCTCGGTAACCAGTGTAACGGAAACCACGACCACTTATAAAAGCACCACAACCTCTATTACAGACAATGAATTAAAAAAATTATCGATAGAAGTATTCCCGAATCCTTCTCAAGATCTCATTGCCATACAGGTCAACGGATTAGTTCCCTCTGATCTGCAAGTTACCCTACTGGATGCAAATGGAAGAAAGATTTACCAGACAGAAATAAGTAAAGGGCAGACTATAGCTTATTTTGACATACAGACCCTTTATGCGGGCATTTATTATGTAACTATAGCCTCGAATGGAGCCATTGAGACAAGAAAGGTAATGATAACGAGATAGTAGAGACGCGATGCTTCGCGTCTTCTTCTCGACAGGTTTTACAGGATTTTGAGGATTAAAGAGGACGTCTTTGTTTGTAGCGTAGTGGTTATTGGGAAATGGTTACTGTATCGTGGTGTTTTGAATCAGGATTTACAGGATTTTGAGGATTAAAGAGGATGTCTTCGTTTTTAGCGTAGTGGTTATTCTTAGATGGTTACTTTCGTGTAAACACGCAGGGGCATCTCTCCAACTTTGTAACACACTACAGGTCAATTTTTCTTAATTCCATGATGTTAATGCTTAATCCTGCCATCGTCAATGTTTTTTTTGAAGAGGATAAATAAATCATGAATAATTGGCACAATGGCGACCGGAATTGGTCTAAAAATCAATCCGAAAACCATTTTTTTTTTGATTTAATAAACACTTAATAATGGCACATTATAACGGAATAACTAGCATCATATTCGGCTCTTGGTCAATTTTGGTGATTATATTTATTTTAGGCTCACATTCTTGTCAATCACAACCTTTTCATGGAAGATTATTGTTAAAATTAGTTCTGGTTCTTGGTCATTCCTATTTTTCTTATTAAAACCAATTAAGAAATTTCACCAAAAGTGACGAAGAACCAATTTTACTCCGGAATAGGTGGCACTATAGCAATCACCGGAATATACAGGAACGCAAAATATCGTTGAAGGAAGTAGCGGAACATATTGTCATTGATGTTTCCATCCTTAGCAAAATTGAATATGGAGATCAGCCTAATTTAAAAGAATCACTTGAGAAATAATTAGAAGCTAAATAATACCGTGTGGAAAAGGAAACAATTATTAAATTAAATAAATCATTCGAAGAGTCAGCATACGAAGAAGATGGGGTTGAATATTGGCTTGCCAGGGAACTTCAAATACTCCTTGGCTATTCTGACTGGCGTAATTTTATCAATGTGGTAGAAAAGGCAAAGTTAAGCTGTAACACATTGGGCGAAGCGGTTTTTGACCATTTCGTTGACGTCAACAAAATGGTCAAAATCGGTTCCGGAGCAGAGCGAAAACAAGATGATATCATGCTTACCAGGTATGCTTGCTATCTCATTGCCCAAAATGGGGATCCAAAGAAAGAACAAATCGCATTTGCACAAAGCTACTTTGCAATTCAAACTAGAAAACAAGAGTTGCTTGAAGAAAGAATTCGTTTGAATGAACGATTACAGGCTCGTGAAAAATTGGCGGCAACTGAAACCGAACTTTCAAAAAACATTTATGAAAGAGGGGTAGATAATAAAGGTTTTGCAAACATTCGAAGTAAAGGAGACTGGGCATTATTTGGTGGATTGAATACAGGTAGTTTCGCTAAGTTCCTAATTTTTTTAAGTTCTAAAATTAATTTCAAAGGATCTGTTTTGTAACCTTTTCAGATAATCCATGTAATAATGATCATTAGCATTTACTTTTTAATCATATTATTTTTTACCTTTATAAAAATTAGCTTTTTACTTATAATAACTAATTCAACGTTATGAATACTGAATTTAAAGATATTGACAAGAGATACGATTTATTTTGGTTAGGAATGAAATATGAAAAAGAAAACAACTTTCAGCAAGCGATAGAGACTTATCTCCTTTATTCTGAAACTTTGGCTTATGCAGACAGGTATATTCCTCACATTTGGATTTCAGTTCTTTATGATAAACTTAATCTGCCATCTAAAGCTATTTATCACATTGAACAGCATGTCAAAGGATATATTGAGTGGAAAGCTTCAATAGACAACAAGGATTTAAGCAAATCAAAAATAGGAGAACTGTATAAGGATATTGGTAAAAGATATTTGGTAATCAATGAATTGGAAAATGCAATTCACGCTTTTGAATTAGCATTAAGTTATGATGAAAATGTAAGTGTCAAAAAATTAATAGATAGTGCAAAAAATAAGGTAAATGGAAAATCTTGAAGATTTGGGTTATAGAAGATATACTTCAAAAGCTGAAGCACATAAAGCTTTCAATACTCTTTGCGGTATCGTGGAGGGTATAGCAATGGATAACAAAATAAATGATAATGAAATTAGGGAACTTGAAAGTTGGTGTGAAAATCATCAACATTTGATGCACTCTAATCCGTTTAGAGATGTAATAAGTAATATACAGTCTCTTTTGACAGATTCCGATGACTTTTGTTTAGAAACGATTGAAGATATTAAATGGCTTTGTGAAATTCATAAAGATGAATTTTCATATTATAAAACCTTTAGTTCAGACCTTCAGATACTAAATGGAATTTTGCATGGTATAATGGCTGATGGTGAACTGTTAGACTCTGAGATATACTCATTGGCTAATTGGCTTGAAAACAATCAACATTTGTCAACCTATTTTCCTTATGATAAAATAGTGAATATTTTAAGTGAAGTATTAGAAGATTCAAAGATTGATGAAGAGGAGAGACTATTGTTGAAGAGTTATTTTAATGATTTTATCTTTATTAATAACGAGGACATCCAAACTCAGATAGATTCAGAAACTAAGGAAGTTTCAAGCAATCATTCCTATTATAGTAAGGTATTGAAAGTTGAAATCATTGAAAACCAATTTAGTTTTACAGGAAAATCTTCAAGAAACGTTTCACGAGATAAAATTATAGAAATTATTAATGAGCATGGTGGCAAATATGTAGATGGCGTATCTCCCAAAACAAAATATTTGATGGTTGGTGACATGGGCAATCCTGCGTGGGCTTTTGCTTCTTATGGCAGAAAAATTGAAAAAGCTAAAAATTTAAATAATATTAAAAGTGCTGAAATACTTATCATTCACGAAGATGACTTTTGGAAAGAGCTAGACTTATAAATTTATTTATTTACCATTGGGATCTTGCTATTCTGAATCTCTTGAGTTTTTACTAATTCAATTTATAGGATTATTAATTCAAATTTCGTTAACATGAAAAAGTATGGATTTTATAGCGATTGACTTTGAAACTGCAACAGGTAATGGATTTAGCCCTTGTGAAGTAGGACTAACATTCGTTGAAAATTGGGAAATTAAGGAAACTAAGTCTTGGTTAATTAAGCCAAAATGCTATCCATATTTTAATCCAATCAATATCTCTATTCATGGCATTCAGCCAAAAGATGTTGTTAACGAGCCTGAGTTTGATGAAATTTGGCAAGATATTAAACCATTACTTGAGCATAAGGTATTAATTGCACATAACGCAAAATTTGATTTCGGTGTTTTACAAAAAACATTAGAAGCCTATCAAATACCATATTCAACCTTTGATTATTTATGCAGTATGCAAATTTCAAAAAAAGTTTGGGTTGGGTTACCTGAATATGGTTTAAAGCCATTGTGCGTTCGAAATAATATTGAATTTAAGCATCACAGAGCGGGCAATGATAGTGAGGCTACTGCTAAATTAACGCTAAAAGCATTTCAAGCGGCAGGTGTTAGCTCAGTTAATGAATTCAAAGAGAGGTTTAATTTACCATTTGGTAATCTATCTGACATAGGAGTAGTTTCATATAATTCAAACGTAAACCAAACAAAAGGAAAAAGTTTTAAGTTGTACGAGGGTGACCCTACAAAATTTAATCCCAATAGTATTTTTTACGGCAAAACGGTAGTCTTTACAGGTACATTGTCTTCAATGGTTCGTGGAAAAGCAAAACAAATTATTGCAGATATTGGGGGAAACGTAAAGAATCAATGTACTATGACCACTGATTTTCTGATTGTTGGTCAACAGGATATTAAAGAAGTAGGTGAAAATGATATGAGTGAGAGTCATTTGAAAGCAATTGAATTAATAGAAAATGGATATAGTTTAAAAATTTTATCTGAGGAAGACTTTTATGAAATCATATCCTCTTAATTTATGAATTAAGCAATATTTATTTTTCACAACGTTTTGTAAATCATCTGTTTAATATTGGCCGGTGTGAATGCTGGATAAAGATACAATTTTTAAAGCTATTCACTCATTTTCAAGAGGAATATTAAACGCAACGCTGTGAATGCTGCATATTCCAGTGATATATCACCGGAATATGCATACTGGATATTCTGAGTTAATTTATTGCAGTTCTGTTTTCTTTTAATAATATTTTGGCGGCGAAAGAAGTCGCTTCTTCTTCTTTCTCTTGGTCTATTTCTATTCCTTCAACGTTCTCCAAGAAAATATCCTTTTTACCATGCAAAATGATATGGGCTGCTTCATGAAAAAAGGTGAACCAAAAATGGCCGTTGGTCCTACATCTGCTCGAAAGTTGGATAATTGGTTTGTTATGAAACCAACGTGTAGCACTACTAATCGGGGCTTTTGGCAAGTTTTGAGTAAACACTACTGCAACGCCACATTTGGCGCAAATGCTTTGCAATGGGTGGGTAAAATCATCATGCGTTAAAAAAGCTAGTTCTTTTATTTCTGCTAAAGCATTTTTGAATTTCCTTTTGTCAAACTCCGCAATGTCAATTTCCCTAGCTTGTATTTCGCCTTTGCGTAACCACGCAGAAATAGCATGGTGGCTTTGCTCATTTACTGTAGATTTCCCGTATTGAGCTAGTGCGTAATTATTTATATAAAGTTGTTGCCATTCATCAGAAGTGGCCACACTAAAAAATTTGAGCATACTATCTGCTAAAATGTGCTTTTCTCTTGTGTCGGGAAGCCATCCAAATTTTAGCATTTCATTTACAGGGAAAGCGCTTAACCAATCCATTTCTTTTTCAAGTTCTTCCTGTTGTTGCAATTCATACAATTCTTTACGATATGTTTTTTCCCTATTAAGCCAAAAGCTTGCAGGAATACCCAACACTTTTTCCAATTGAAAAGCAGTTGCCGTTGTGATTGGCTCTCTTCCTTTGATGATATCGTTAATTTTTTCTTTGGGTCTTCCCATTCTTTCGGCAAGTTCAACTTGGCTCATGCCAATAAAATCTATGTGCTCTTGAATAGTATCGCCTGGAGGGGAGAGTAAAGATTTTGCTATTTCAAGGGTCGTTGCCATGTTGTTTGTTTTAATCTGTTTGTTAATGGTAGTCTTCAATTTCGTTCATCTGAATTTTGGTGACTTCTTCCCAATTCAAACCACCATCGTCTTTTTGGGGTAATGGGTCATGGAGAGGCTCAAAAATCATTCGGTAGTTTCCAGAAACATCTAGGGCCAATTCGCCTTTGCGGCCGCCTGTCAGTTCGTGGCATCTAGCTGCCGGAATTGTTCTCATTATAGCTAAATTATCTGCATCGGTTAAGTCCTTTAGCCGTTGATTCACCTTACGAGCCAACTGCCCAAAGGATTTTATCATCTCATTTGGGTCGGTTAGTTGCTTTTCGAGTTTTCGGCTTTTGTAACTTATTTCCACTACATATTTTAATACTATTAACGCAAAAGGTTAACAAAATTAGTCGTTATTTTTGAACTTCCCAAAAAAGCGATGAAAAAAGTGGTTCTTTTGATTTTGTGAAGCGTTGGTTGGTGGGTCGTGGCAAAACTAAATGTTTCGTTTGTGCGTAATCGTCTGTCCAAGTTATTCTTATACAGAATGTATTCCTTTTTTGCTTCCTGCAAAGAGGCAGATGTCAATCCCTCTGCTTGCAGTCAACAAAGAAAAATTAATATTTACTAAGCTAGAAAATGTAAATTTTACGTAAAATTCTGATTTTTAGTAAAATACTAGAACTGGAAAACCAGAATAATTAAAGTTTTTAATTATGATTAGGGCTAAATATGGGTAATCCAGTTGTCAATTTTCTTTGGGACTCCTGAACTCATTTGGACTTATCCCCACTTTTTGCTTAAAAAGTCTTGTGAAATGTTGGGGATATTTAAATCCGAGTTGGTATGATATTTCACTAATGGACTTCGTTTTGTCCATTATTTTTTCTTTGGCATATTCCAATAATTTCAAATGGATATATTCTATGGCAGACTTTCCTGTTTCCTTTTTTATCAAATCACCAAAATAATTAGGGGATAGGTTTAACTTCTCAGCAAAAAAAGAAACAGTTGGCAAACCGATTTCCTGTAATTTTTCATGCCTAAGGTATTCGGTCAGACGTTGCTCAAATTGTTCAATGATTCCCTGACTAATAAATTCTCTGGTAATGAATTGTCTGTCATAAAAACGGGTACAATAATTCAAGAGTAATTCAAGATTTGAAAGGATTAACTTTTTGCTGTGCCTGTCTATATGCTGAATAATCTCATTTTCAATATTATCAAAACAAACCAATATTTTTTCTCTTTCCCTATTAGATAAATGAAGCGCTTCATAAGATGCATAACTAAAAAAAGTATATTCATGAATATGCTTTCCTAGATTTGTCCCTTTTATTAAGTCAGAATGAAAAATCAAGGCTTTTCCGTAAGGTTGAAGGATTTCTCCTTCCGGCTCATGTTTAATGATCTGATTTGGACCGATAAACACCATAGTCCCTTCATCATAATCATAATATTGATTTCCATAACGGATATCGCCACATCTTGTTTCTTTTATGACAATGGCATAAAAGCCTAACATGAACTGGCTTCTTAACATTGGAAGTGATTTATTTAAATCAACATAAGCAATGAGAGGGTGAAGTGCCTTATTGTTGAATGCTTCCGCATATTTTTTTATGGTATCATAATGAATCATAGCCCAAATTTGTATTCAAACATAGCTAATGTAATCAAATGTTTCTGACCGAACCGTAAAAATGGTAAGTAAAACCGTAATATGTATAAAATCCCCCTTGTTGTGATTATGTAATTTTGCCGCAACAAAAAATGTCATTTTAATGAAATATAATTACCCCATTTTTATTACCTTGCTCGTGGTAGCTACCGTGGCACAAGGCCTTAGAGGTCAATCTCCAGACAGCACCTCACAAATAGTTTCATTTTCAGGTAACATCGGCATTACAAACAACGGTTTTTCCATCATCCCTACTTTTTCATTGAACAGCCCGGCAACTATTATGAATTTTTCATGGCGAAAAAACAAGTTTAGTTTTGATCCTGATTTTCGACTTGTTCCTGATGCCAGTAAAGGTGGATTATTGTTTTGGTTTCGTTACAGACTTATTGAACAAAAAAAGTTTCAATTAAGAATAGGTATTCATCCTGCATTTACCCTGGTAAAAAGGCACGTCGTGGAAAATGGTACAAGTTCCGAAATAACAGAAATGTTACGTTTTGCTGCTGGAGAATTAGTTTCCACCTATCAAATTAAGCCAAAATGGGGTGTAAGTGCCATGTTTTTACATGGATCCGGGCTTCAGCTACATGGACCTCAAAACACAGATGTACTATTTTTAAGTACTAATTTTAGTGATATTCACCTTGGAAAAGACATCAGATTTCAGTTTATTCCAATGATATTTTTTTTAAGAACAGACGGATTTACAGGAAATTACTTATCTGCAACTGGCATTTTATCCCATAAAAAATCGCCATTTTCAATACAATCAACATTGAACCAAACTATTACTTCAAATATACCTGGTAATGAAAATTTCATGTGGAATGTAATGTTTGCCTATAACTTCAAGAAGATCTACCAGATAATGAGGTAACCCGTTTTGAAATATGTACCTGGCTGGGATTATCTCTTATTACTCCGAATTCTAACAGTCCAAACGCGACGCATTTAGTGAATTTTTACCACTATTTATGCCTAAACCAACAATCCTTTCGTTCCAGTTCATATCCTTTAAATAGCGTATTAACCGGAGCGCCGTGTTTGAGTTGATTATTAAATTTTGTTCTTGCCAGATAATTAAAGGCGCCCATATCTCCCGTAAAAAGGGTGCGATTATCCATATTAAATTGTTTATGAATAGCGCAAAGGTTCTGGATAAAATCTTTTACCATGTAAATGGGACCGCCTATGATGCCACAATTTAGCAGCTTTTCATTAGCGAACTTGTTTTCATAATTTGAATAATCTGCTATTCTTTGTCGAAAATGGGCCGAGTGGTCTATCATCCAGTCATTCTCAAGTATCTTAGGTTCGTCCCCACAAAAAATTGTTTCTGGGTTTTCTATAAAAAAAGGATGTTCGAATGGATTATTGACAACCACTACATCTGTAATATCGGTCACAAAAACATTTTCAAACACCCCGAATTCGAGGTAATTGAAAAAGAGTTTGGTATCAATAGGTTTATCATGTCAGTTGGTCAATGGATTAGCCGAACAAATGCTGCAAGGATGCTTGTTAAGGCTGGAAGATTTGGAGGCACCTATGCTAATAAAGATATTGCTTTTTATTTCGAAATCTGGACAAGTTCGAAATATCATTGGTACTATTCTAACAGATTACTCATATTATTATAAAAATTATTGATGAAATAGATGCAATTCTAGCCAAACATTACGATTTTACCGATGAAGAATTAGATTTTATCATAAAATTACGATATTAAATATCGTATGGGAGAGAACTTGAAAACGGTGAAAAATAACGATAACTGCAAGCATAAGAAATATAGACCTTTTATAGTTATCTTAAAATACTTTTAAATAGCCGAAAAAATTAGATTAGAAAGCAAACATACAGAGAAGGATGAAAGAACAACTGAAAATATCTGTTCGTTTTTTTGATGACCGTGAGATACGGGCTGTTTGGGATGATGATTGTTCCAAATGGTGGTTTAGTGTATTAGATATTGTAGGTGCGCTGAACGAAGAACCCGATTATACTAAAGTCCGCAATTATTGGAAATACCTTAAAACCAAACTGAAAAAAGAGAATAATCAGTTGGTTAGTGCCACTAACCAACTGAAATTATTGGCTGAATATTCCGGTCAAACTGAGCCACTAAATCCGGGGCAAACTGAGCCAGTGATTCCGGGGCAAACTGAGCCACTCATTCCGGTCAAACTGAGCCACCTCAGAGTATGATTTGACGGGTTAAAAAAATCAAAAAAATAACTGAACTTTTTCAGATAAAAGTGTGGTACTCCTCACTGATATTATCAGCGAAGTTAATCTAATAATTAAAATAAATCATCATCGTCATAACTTTGTAGTTGTGGGAAACGGGAAATAATTCGATAGAATTATTCTCGTTTTCCACACTTGCTCGAATGTATTTCTCGTATCTTCTCATCCGGCATATATTTTTGTTGTTTTACGTAATGATTCGCCTTTAAGCTCGATTCTGTGTGCCTGATGAATAATTCTGTCTAAGATAGCATCCGCCACTGTGTTTTCATTTATATACTGATGCCAGGCAGATATAGGTAGCTGAGAGGTTATAATAGTTGAGTATCTGCTGTGTCTATCCTCAATAATCTGTAGTAGTGCAAGGCGTGCAGCGGTATCCAGGGGCGTAAGCCCCCAGTCATCAAGAATAAGTAGATTTTTATTTTCTATTCTATCCATTTCTTTTCGGAAGCTGCCGTCAAGCTTATCAGATTTCAGCTTACTCAGTAATTTGGGCAATGAAAAGTAAGCCACTCTTTTACCTTTTGTACAAGCCTGATAACCCAAAGCGGAAGCTAAATAACTTTTTCCACAGCCAGTAGCTCCAGTAATGATTATATTTTCTCCCCTGTCAACAAAGGAGCAGTCGGCTAGTGAAGTAATTATCTCTCTGGTAATGTTTCTTTGATCTGAGTATATCACATCATTGAGAGATGCCTGATATCTAAATCGTGCATTTTTTATAGCGCTAAGCATTCTGCGATTATTCCGATATAATTCTTCCGCCTCTACGAGTTGAGCTAAAATCACCACAGCATCTGGTCGCTGGTGGATGGGCGTTTCCATAATTGCGTTGTATCGATCGGCCATGCCTATCAGGCGTAAGGAGCGCATTAACTCCAGTGTTTTTTGGTAATTCATCTTTTTACAATTTATTTATAATAGGATTCTCCGCGGATGTTTTTATGGTCAATATTTACATTCTGGTTGTCGTCATTGGAGGATGCTAAAAGACCTTTCTCCGTTAGAGTAAGTATTCTGTCCAGTTTGCTATAAGATACAAAGTCGTACTGAATACAAACAGAAGCCGCCGCCTCAATACGATGGTTGCCGTGTTTTGATGCCAATTGTAATACCCCCTGACACCCCTTAAACGCTTGTTCAGGGTGCTTACATTGCAGAAACATCTGTTCGACTAACCTAAGTGTATTGGGGCCTATTTTCATTCCTTGTTTTATAAAATGATCCCGGCTCCAGTTTTGATAAAATTGATGTCTGGGGTGAAGATGTGCTTCGTTAGTCGTGTATCTGTATGGCGTTCTTGTTCGCTGGTGAATAGCAATTCTCTCATATTTTAGATATACCTCTACGGTTTGAGATGTATAGCCGATCTCCACTTTTTTTCCAATATATTGGTAGGGAACAGAATAATGGTGCTTGTCTTTTCCAAGCATTACATGGCAATTTGGATGCACTTTAGCCTGTAAATAAGTTTTCTGTTCAAAAGCACAAGTAGGAAGGGGTTTGAGAACATTGCGTTCTAAGGTATCAAATTGTTGTTTGCGGCTTATAGTCTTGCCTTGAAAATATTGCTGGTTGTGCTTACACAGCAACTCGGTGACGGCATCGTTTAATTCTTGCAAGGTATGAAAGACCCTATCGTGTAAAGGTGCATAAATCCTTGTGTACAGTATATTTACGGCCGATTCAACCAGTGCTTTGTCCTTTGGCTTCTTAACACGGGTTGGCAGTACCACCGTATCGTAATGGTCAGCAAAATCAGACATACTATGATTAATCTCAGGATCATACCTACTGGCCTTATTGACAGAAGGTTTGAGATTGTCTGTCACAATAGCCTCAGGAACACCACCAAACCAACTGAGGGCATTACCGAGACAATGTAAAAAGTCCGGAGTCTGTTGACTCAAACATGCTTCTGCATAGGTATATTGGGAGCATGGAAGAATAGCAACAAAAAACTCCACAGGTATCGCCTCACCGGTTTCTTTGTCAATTAAATAAAGCTTCTTACCAGCAAAATCTACCATCATCTTGTCTCCTGCTTTGTGTTCTAAAACACAGGTAATCTGCTGACTTTTCTCATATCTTTTGTAATGTTCACAAAACCGTGAATATTGCAGGCCTTCTGGGTGGTTTTGTTTATATTGCTCCCAGAGCATAAATTTTGTAACTCCAACCCTACTTAATTTTACATCCATTTCTGGAAACAAGCCATATAAAACCTCGTGAGCCTGCTTTTCAACAGCAGGGGGGTAAACAATGGAGTATAACTCCTTATCACTGAGATTAGCGAGCTCCTTTTGAGACAAGGGATGTTTTTTAAGTAAATCATTGTATTTAAAAATAGTATTGCGTGACATTCCTGTCAGCTCACTAATTTGACGCAGAGATTTACCTTCAAAACTTAATTTTAAAAACTTTCTCAATTTAGACATAGGAATAATTTGATTTGCCATATCGGGTTTTTAAAACCGAATATAGATGTCAAATCATCCTCAAAAAAGTGGTTCACTTTGCTCCGGAATGAGTGGTTCACTTTGCTCTGGAATAGGTGGTTCACTTTACTCCGGAATAGGTGGTTCACTTTACCCCGGAATACTCAACTGAAATTATTGGCCGCTGATGGCAAAAAGTACAATACCGATATGTTGGATAGCGCGGGTATTATTGAACTATCCAAAAGTTTCCCCAATAATAAGGCTATGAAGTTTTTAGACTGGTTTCTCTACAGCGACACCAGTATTGACGGGCAAAGTAAAAAGAAAGCCTACACCTTGTTTGAAAGTAATTTGATAAATGAATTTGAAGTGGGTACCACCAGGGGATTACAACAAATACACGCCTATCTGTTTGGTGGCTTATATGATTTTGCAGGTCAAATCAGGGAAAAAAGTATTTCAAAAGGTGGTTATCGGTTCGTATATGCCCAGCACTTAAAGAGCACCTTGCAACAAATAGATGCTATGCCTCAAATTACATTGGAAGAAATCATTTCAAAGTATGTCCAAATGAACAAGGCACATCCCTTTATGGAAGGTAATGGCAGAAGTACAAGAATATGGCTGGATATGATGCTAAAAAAACACCTGAAAAAATGTGTAGATTGGAGTAAAATAAAAAAAGAAAATTACATGAATGCAATGATTATTAGTATTGTGGATAGCAGCGTGTTAATGCAACTGATAAAAACTGCACAAACTGCAAAGATTAATGACAGAGAAATGTTTATGAAAGGCATTGACTACTCTTATTACTACGAAGAATAATGATAACTACAAGCCTTGGGAATATAGACCTATTAAAACTACCGAAAACGGATTTTGTCTTATCGATGGTTTTTACAGCTAAATAGAAAAAGATGTGTTACATTATTTAATCAAAGTTAAAGAGCCAGTTATCCTGGTTTTGGCAAGAGGACTAAAAAAGATAGAATTTGAATTTGAAAAACCAATAACAAGAATATAATAATCCACATCATTTACTCGCATGGATCGAGTCAAACGAAAATTACCCATACTATACCCTAAAACTTTAAATATTAGCTTAACTTCACTAATAATATGAATGCGGATGTCTAAAACAGCACAAAATTCAACCGTAGGATAACCCATTTCCTTAATGATAAAAACACAAAGCCTATCCGTTAATGACTGAAGAAGCCGATCAGGAATTCGAGAAAAAGATTGTTAAGGCTAAAACATTGAATCCTGAAATTATTATCACTGAAAGTTTTAGCGAATGAGTCAGCACAGCAAAGAACATCAAAATATAGAATGGAAAGAGTCTTGGCACAATGACTACTTCAAGTGGATTTGTGGTTTTGCCAATGCTCAAGGTGGTACTTTGTTTATCGGAATTGATGACAAAGGCAATAATAAACATTTGGATAATGCCAAAAAACTTTTAGAAGACTTACCTAATCAGGTAAGGGATCTTTTGGGTTTGATGGTAGATGTGAACTTGCACAAAACAAATGGAGACGATTATTTGGAAATTATGGTTGAACCCTACCCTTTTCCCATTAGCTTAAGAGGTAAATACTATTACAGAAGTGGAAGCACTTTACAGGAATTAAAAGGTGCTGCTTTAACAAAATTTTTATTGCAACGACAAGGCAAAAAATGGGATGGCGTGCCTATTCCCAATTTTACAGCGGACGATTTAAAGAATGATACTTTTGAGTTTTTTCGAAAAAAAGCGACTAAAAGCAACCGATTAGAACCAGAGGATTTAGGCGGAACCAACCAAGAACTTTTAGAAAGTTTACAATTGTATCTGGAAGATGAAAAAATGCTTAAACGAGCCGCTATTTTACTTTTTCATCCCAAACCTGAAAAGTATATCACAGGAGCTTATATCAAAATTGGATACTTTGAAAACGAAGCGGATTTGATGTATCAAGATGAAGCTCACGGAAATTTGTTTGAGCAGATTGAGAAAATTATGGATTTGCTCTTTACCAAATATATCAAAGCATTGATAAGCTATGAGGGAATATCAAGGGTCGAAACTTATGAATATCCAAAAGAAGCCATTAGAGAAGCTTTATTGAATGCTGTGGCTCACAAAGATTATTCAGGAGGTGCGCCCATTCAAATCAAAGTATTTAAAGACCGAATAATGATTTGGAACGATGGACAATTGCCTGCAAATTGGACGATAACCCATTTATTGAAAAGGCACGCTTCAAAGCCTTTCAATCCAGATATAGCCAATACCCTTTTCAGAAGTGGCTACATTGAATCTTGGGGAAGAGGCATTGAGAAAATGTTGAATTACTGTTTGGAAGCAAGAATTCCCGCACCCAACTATTCCTTTGAAGGTTCTGATTTTTTGGTTGAGTTCAGAAAAGATATTTACAACGATGAGTATTTTACTGGATTGGGTTTGAATAAAAGACAAATCAAAGCGGTACTTTATGTAAAAGAAAAAGGAAAAATCACGAATAGTGATTATCAAGAGATAAATGAAATTGCAGAAAGAACAGCTTCAAGAGATTTAGCTGATTTAGTATATAAAAAAATACTAATTAACTCAGGGCTAAAAGGTGCAGGAGCATTTTATAGGCTTACTAATTCAATAACGCCATAATAACGCCAATAACGCCAATAACGCTTACCGAAAAGATAATTACCATTGTTTATCAATGGTTTACAATTTTTTAAAAGGGCTCAAAGAATTTTAAACGATGAACGAAAATGACTTAAAACATAAATTACAGCAAACATTATACTTCTCCATTTAGAAGGATATTTTTCCTTTATTTTTCAAAAAATTAGACTATTTAGATAATCCTGAAAACTTATTTTCAGAAAACGATAAGGTCATTGACGGAAAACAAAATTGAGGTAACCCGTTTTGAAAAGGATGTTTTGATAAGAGGCCTAAAAAGGTAGAACCTGAATTTGAAAAACCAATAACAAAAATAGAATAATCCACATCATTTACTAACATGGGTCATGACAAACGAAAATCACCCATACTATACCCTAAAACTTTAAATATTAGCTTAACTTCACTGATAATATGAATGGCGGATGTCTAAAACAGTACAAAATTTAACCGTAGGATAACCCATTTACTTAATGATTAAACAAATACTATGATTAAGCAAGAATATCGTGTATATCAAGGATGTTTGGCAATTGAGATGATACAACAAGGATTGGAATGTAGTAGAGAACACGAAATGGAACTTAGCTATAAAGACGAACATGTAGGAATAAGAAAAGTAGATTTTTTTGTAGAGGGAAAAGTAATGGTTGAATTAAAGGCAGTTGTTCAGATAGAAGATGTTCATCTGGCACAGGCTATATTATTTAGAGGCTTATGGTCTTGTTATTGGATTACAATTTAAACGAGTGATGAAACCGCATAAAAATCACAGCCAATCAAAAAATCAATAAAATCATAGTTCAGACAATTTACAATGGAAAACAATTCGCAGATAATAATTTACCAAACCGAAAAAGGCGAAACTAAGTTAGATGTTCGTTTGGAAAACGAAACCGTTTGGCTTACTCAAAAGCTGATGGCAGAACTGTTTCAAACCACGGTTGCAAATATTAACATCCATCTTAAAAATATTTTTGCCGAGGAAGAGTTAGACCCAAAAGCAACTATTAAGGATTTCTTAATAGTTCGTTTGGAAGGCAAGAGAGAGGTTAACCGTAGTATTGAATATTATAATTTAGATGCAATCATTTCAGTAGGTTATAGAATAAAATCAACCGTAGCTACCCGTTTTCGCCAATGGGCTACCCAACATATCAAAGAATATATTGTAAAAGGATTTGTGTTGGATGATGAACGGTTGAAAAATCCCGATTTGCCGTTTGATTATTTTGAAGAACTGATTAAACGCATTCAGGACATCAGAACTTCAGAAAGGCGTTTTTACCAGAAGATAACAGAAATATACGCCACCAGCGCCGATTACGACCCAACGGATGAAAATAGTATTTTGTTTTTTCAAACCGTTCAAAACAAAATGCATTGGGCTATTACAGGAAAAACGGCAGCCGAAATAATTGTACAAAGAGCTGACAGCGACAAACCCAATATGGGCCTAACAAATTGGAGAGGAACAAAACCAAGAAAGCAGGATGTGGGCATTGCGAAAAATTATTTGAAAGAAAATGAATTGGAAGCACTCAATAATTTGGTAGAACAATATTTGATTTTTGCCACAGGACAAGCTATGCGTAGAATACCTATGTATATGAAAGATTGGATTGAAAAATTGCACGGCTTTTTAAAACTAAACGACAGAAACATTTTAGAGAATGCAGGAAAAATTTCTCATCAGGTAGCAATAGAGAAAGCAGAAAAAGAATATGACAAGTATCATTTTAAAATGAACAACGAAATTGAAAGCGAATTTGACAAAGCAATAAAAAAAATTAACGCACCGAAAATAAAAAAGAAAAAAGATAAATGATAGCAGCATAACACGTTAATACTGAATTATTGTACCTCTCCAAAACAGCTTTTTTTGGCAGCCTAAATAGAAAAAGATGTGTTTTAAAAATGAAGCTAACTGGAAAATGCTTAAAAATTACAAGTATTTTTTTAACTATTTCAAAATTCACAACAATTAATCAGTTTGTATTTACCATAATGATTTAAGTCATAAAAAACACATATACGCGATCCGCCGCAATCACCTAATCACTGCAAACTCGTCGAAATTCATGATGGTTGACGCGACTATCGTATATGCCGCGGTAATCACAGGGTCTAATTGCTTATCCCGTTGATATTCGCCTACCGTTAGTAAATCTATGGCCTTTTCCTTGTTTTCCTTAAAATAAGCCCATTGATTTTCTTACAATTCTGTTAAAATTCTAAGTTCTTCCTTTCTGGGTTTCCGGCTGGTAAGTGCTTGAAAACCATAGGCCAATCGATCTGATTCCGACATAATATTTCCTGTGGTATTAGGCATACGCTGCATTTTTTCTGCTAATATCCTGGCAGCTTCCACAAATTGGGGATCATTCATCAATACAAGTGCCTGTAAAGGAGAGGCAGTTTTTTGCCTCCTCACCGCACAATAGGAACGATCAGTCGCATCAAAATTAAGCATCGAGGGAGGTGGTGAACTTCGCTTCCATATCGTATAAAGACTGCGGCGATATAAACTATCTCCATGGTCTTGTATATACTTTGTCGCATTTCGCGTGGCTAATGCTTCCCAAAGTCCTTCTGGCTGATAAGGATGTACACTTGGCCCACCAATCTGGGGCACTAAAAGTCCGCTGGCCGCTAAGGCGTTATCGCGAACCAGTTCTGCTGGCAGACGATGCGCCGGATAACGACTATATAAATCATTGGCAAAATCTACTTCTTTAACCATTTCTGAAGTATATGAAGATTGCCTGTAAGTAGCAGAAAGGACTATTTCTTTTAAAAATGCCTTCACATCCCAATTTTTCTCCCTAAAATTCAACGCCAGATAATCTAACAATTCTGGATGCGTTGGAAAAGAGCCCTGATTTCCAAAGTCTTCCTGCGTTAAAACCAATCCCTTCCCAAAAAGCATTTGCCAAAAACGATTCACCGCTACCCTGGCAAACAGTGGATTTTTCTCATCCAGGAGCCATTGAGCTAATCCCAATCGGTTTTTTGGGTATTTGTCCTCATCAAAAGGGAAAATTTTAGGAATTGTATTGGGCGTAACCTCAATTTTTGTAGGTGCGTCGTAAGCTCCCCGATCAAGGATAAAGGTCTTCCGATATTCCGCCCTATCTGTCATTATCATTACCTCCTCTTCATTCGTTGCGATATAATTTTCTTGACTCCGCAAGGAAAGGAGGGAATCCTGGCTCCTTTTAACATCTGGTTGATAACCCCGAAGTAAGAAATACGACAAAAGTTGCTCTTGTTCCTTCTCCGATCTTGATTTTTTACTGATTACCTGAGGAATGATATCTTGCGATGTATCATAAAGATCTAACACTTCCATTTCCGATAATGCCCGTCTATAAATGGCCAGTTCGTCCATATCCATATTTTGCAATGTACGCGGCGAATTAGATCCCAATGTAAAATTTCTTGTTCCTCTAATGACATTAAAGCGCGCGAATACCATGCTTTTTTGCAAATTATCAACCAGTAATTTATATTCCGGAATTTTACCATTGAGCCAGAAACGGATACCTGAAGCCTTGCTACTTCCGTCGTAGGTCAGAGCGATATGGGTCCATTCTCCCACTTTAAGGGTATCGATGGTAACAAAATCGATGGCATTATCGGGCAAAACATGGGCAAATTGAAAAGACAGGGTACCATTTTTGTTTAATTTACAAGCCCATCCGCGGAAACCTTCCTCCTCACTATTCGCTTTATTAAAAATGGGACCTTCCTCACCATATTTGTTCAATTTCACCCAAATACTCACTGAAAATGGTTGAAAACGGTCATAACTCAATGCTTTTCCCGCTTCAATACTCGCTTCGCCCCTAAAGGAAATTCCCTGTCCCTTTTTACCGGCAACGAGGAAAGGATATTTGTCTCTATCCCCGGAAAATCGGACCGCTTTTACCGTAGAATCTACCTTTTCCATATTCAGGAAGCCGCTGAATTTGCCGGGAGGTTTTATTTTAATCGTCGAATCTGTTTTACTTCTTTCCAACTCCTTTGCCCGCCGTTCTAATTCTGCCTTTGTTGGTGGGGTAATCATATCCCCAATCAGCGTGGTATCTATTTTCTCAAAATCAAGATATAAAACTCGTCCAACGGGTTCTTTCAAGGAGGAAATATTGGATGCATTGATTTTTGTCAGCCATTTTTCAAGATCATTTTTATACTGATCTGTCATCTTCGTTGCCTTAATATGTGGTTCCATCAAAGCCCTCAAACTGTCCAGACTTTTCTGAGCGGCGGGGGTTGGTAAAAGCACTGTTGGAGAAGCTTCACCGTTGTAAGGAACAATACCAGATTCGTTATTCTGATTAAAGAAGGCATATAAAGCATAATAATCTTTATCTTCGATAGGATCGTACTTATGGGTATGGCATTTTGCACATTCGGTTGAAAGTCCTAAAAAAGCTTTGCCAAAGGTAGCTACGCGATCGCTCACATATTCCACCCGGTATTCTTCCGGCACCACCCCACCCTCTTGCGATTGTTGGTGATTTCGATTGAAGCAGGTAGCTATCAGCTGATCGAGGGTTGGATTTGGCAATAAATCGCCAGCCAATTGCCAGATAGTGAATTTATCATAAGACAAATTCTGATTAAATGCCCTGATAACCCAATCCCGATAAGGATAGGTATTTCTCATGCCATCGTCCTGATAACCATGGGAATCGGCATATCGGGCTACATCTAACCATTCCAAAGCCATTCGTTCCCCAAAATGGGGTGAAGAAAGCAACCGATCAACCAATTTCTCATAAGCCGTTGAAGAGGTGTCATTTATAAAATCTTTTACCTCCTCAACGGTTGGCGGCAATCCAATGAGGTCAAGAGATAAGCGGCGAATAATCACCTCTTTTGTTGCTTCAACATTAGGTTTCAGGCCTTTTTCTTCTAATTTTTGAAGAATATAATCATCGATGGTTGTTTTAGACCAAGCCTTATTAATGACCAAAGGAGAAGGATATTTGAATGGGGAAATAAACGCCCAATGTTCTTGATATTCAGCACCTTCCGCAATCCATTGTACCAATATTTTTTTCTCTTCTGCGGTTAATTGCAAGTTTGACTTAGGCGAAGGCATTACTTCATGAGGGTCGTCAGACATGATCCGATGGACCAATTCACTTTCTTTGATATTAAAAGGAACGATAGCTCTTTTACCCGACGGCAACAGCGATGTAGCTGATTCAAAAGAAGTTAGTTGCAGGTCTGCATCTACTTTTGATTTATCGGGACCATGGCATTTGAAGCATCTATCGGATAGAATGGGCTTTATTTGCCTGTTAAAATCTATTTTCTTTGAATAGGCCGTATTCAAAATAAAAAAAACCAGAAAGGCCGACACACTAAAAAATTTATTATCGTAGCGCTTGAACATAGACAGCATATTTTAAAATAATAGATTAGGCCAATACAGATTTCACAACTTTTCCAGCTACGTCGGTTAATCGGTACCTTCTTCCCTGCGTTTTAAATGTAAAACGCTCGTGATCGATACCCATTAGATGCATGACGGTAGCCTGATAGTCGTGTATGTGCACTGGATTATTTATTATATTATATCCAAAATCGTCTGTTTCCCCGTAGGTATATCCCTTTTTCACACCGGCACCAGCCATCCAGATGGAGTAGCAACGCGGATGATGATCCCGGCCATAATTATCGACGGTGAGTTTACCTTGAGAATAACAACCGCGTCCGAATTCTCCGCCCCAGACAACAAGAGTATCTTCGAGTAAACCTCTTTGTTTTAGGTCAAGAATCAGGGCAGCAGAAGGTTGATCTACATCTTTTGCCAGCTTTGAAATTTCGGAAGGCAGATTACCATGTTGATCCCATCCCTGATGATAGAGCTGAACAAAACGGACATCATTTTCAATTAATTTTCTGGCCAATATGCAATTAGCAGCATAAGAACCAGGTTTCCGCGCATCTTTTCCATAAAGATCAAATACCCAATCAGGTTCTTTACTTACATCAAGTGTTTCGGGCACAGAGGTTTGCATCCGATAAGCCATTTCGTACTGCGCTATTTTCCCATTCAGGTCATCATCGAGCGTTTGTTCAATCTCAAGTTTATGCAACTTCGCCAGAGCATCGAGCATGTCCCGTCGGGAAAATTTATCGATTCCCTTAGGATCTTTTAAATATAAAATAGGGTCATCACCTGATCGAAACAAAACTCCTTGATGTTCGGAAGGCAGGAAAGCATTATTCCATAATTTAGCGTACAGCGGTTGGTCGCCATTGTTTGAACGAGAGAGCAACACACAAAAAGCGGGTAAGTTTTTATTCTCGGAACCTAGTCCATAACTTACCCATGATCCGAAACTGGGACGTGCGCCTTGTTGACTTCCCGTTTGAAGAAAAGTAACGGCGGGGTCATGATTAATCGCTTCCGTGTGCATAGATTTTATCACACACATTTCGTCGGCAATTTGCTGGTGGTAAGGTAAAATTTCGCTCAACCAAATCCTTCCTTTACCATACTGTGCAAAATTAAATTTGCTTCCCGCTAATGGAAAAGATTTTTGATGCGCCGTCATACCCGTTACCCTTTGCTCCCCCCGAATGGAGGCAGGTAACTCCTGCCCGAACATCTCTTTCAATTTCGGTTTATAGTCAAATAAATCAAGTTGTGACGGGGCGCCACTTTGAAACAAGTAGATGATTCGCTTTGCTTTCGGTGCAAAATGGGGCAATTGCAAATCATTGTTAAACAGATTGTTATCATTCATTAAACCACTCAAGGCCGTAGCACCGAGACCTAAAACACTCCCGGAAAGGAAGTTCCGACGGTTCATTTTATGGTTATATTCCTCAAAAATATTCATTAAAGTTCATTTTAGTACATTAGGAAGACGCTCTAAGTTAATCTAAATTTTTTGTTTTTGCGGTATCGGGCTTTGCAAATTGAACGCCACCCAATTCCACTTGCACATTGGGCAATGACCTCTTCAATTGTTCAATTCCCTTTGCCGTGGTTTTAGTTTGCCAAAGAAAAACCACCTTCAGCTGAGCACAATTTGCCAATTCCAATAATCCATTATCGGTAATATTGGTACCATATAGATTTATCTGCTCCAAATTTGGCAGATTTTTTATATGGTTCAACGCCAGATCAGTAATAGGTGTTTTTTCAAGATTTAAGCGGGTAATATTTTTCAGCCCACTTAATTTTTTAATATCTGAATCACTTACAGGTTGTTGGCTCAAACGCAATCTACCACTTTATCACCTAATTTCAGCACATCATCTATCAAAGTGGAGCGATAATCTCTCACATTCACAAAATTTACCATCAAATAATTTGAATTCGTTCCAAAATTACTGACCATGATATTTTGCTGTTTTAATTGATTCAATAACGAGGGAGGAACCGCTTCCATCTTATTTTTCAAAATATTGCCTTCAACATCTTGCACAAAAGAAGGTGAGACAGACGTTTTGGGCGCTGAAACAATGACCGGTTTAGTTTCAATCACTTCCTTTTTTTCTTCCTGCTGTTCAAGAAAAACCTTCATTTCTTCCCGAAAAGAGGCACCTTGTTTAATCCACTGATGGAAAATAGCTATTTCTTGAGGGGTAAGTTGCGGTTTACCTTTAGGCGGCATGTGATTATCATCGTCTTCAGGTAATAACATGGACAGGTATAACGTACTATTTTCAGGATTACCTGCGGTAAGAACTGCCCCATTTTTGCCACCTAAGAGAATAAATTCTTCTGTATCGAGGCGCAAACCACCTTTCTTTTTTGTTGCAGAATGACAACTGAAACACTTCTTTTCCAAAATGGGTAAGACAGCATCTCTAAATATAAAACTGGTTTTCACCTTTTCAGCCTTTTCCGTATTTGGTTGAATCTGGACGGAAGATTTCTGATTAGTTATAGCCAAATCCGTCGGAGATACCTTTGAAACCTCCTGTTGCGTAGAATCTAAAGTAGGAATCATTTGCAAAGGGGCACTTTTCTTTTTCGGAAAAAGATAGTCCTCACCATGCGTCAAATTACCCCCAAAATGTCCCGTAACCATTAAGGCACAAACAGTAATGGTAGTTAAAATATCTCTGATACGTTTAATGAAATAGGCTGCAAAACTAAAAACGGCGGTACCAATACCCATCCATTGATGTTGGAACACCAAATCTGCATCATATTCACCCGATTGTGCCAAAAACCATCCTGCCGCACTGGCAAACACAGCTGAGATGGAACCCAATAATAAGGCAAAAGAAATGGCGACTTCCACTTCAACTTTTTGAAAACGTTGAAATAAAATAAGGGCAAAGGCAAAGAGCAAAATGCCTATAGGTAAATGTACCAATAAGGGATGAAGGCGGCCAAAAAATTCGGTTAAAAACATTATTTTCATTTAATAACTTACATAAAGTTATGGCCATTTTTTGGGATCCAAAACCACATACTTTATTGATTTTTCGTTATTTCCTTTATTATAGGAATAGGTACAGCGAATGAGCCCGTCATTGGATTGAATTAAAGAGGGGTAAGAAAAACTTCCCTTTCCGGGGCTTTCCTCTTCCACAGGAAATTTAAAATACCAGGTTTCCCCTTCGTCTTTCGACAGGTAAAGTCTCAAACGATAACGACCATCCACATTATCATTTCCCAAAAAGGCCATTCTTCCGTCCTTAAGTCTCAACAATTCCACGCTGGCTGTATTGGGAATAGAGGTTTTTTGAGTAGCTGTCCAGGATTCGCCGTTATCTGTTGAAATACTTTGATGAACCATAGGAGGTTCGTCGCCGCTATCTCTCATATAGGCCAAAATATCGCCGTTCTTTTTCTGGATTAATGCAGGTTGTATTGGACCTCTACCTACAATAGGCAGACTGGGTTTCCAGGTCTCCCCTTTATCATCGGATATTGCCAACATGGAGAGATTAAATCCATCGGAATAAAGAGGAAGCAATATCCTGTTTTCGCCTAATAGCAACGGTTTTATTCTTGTCATCCACCCAATACTTCTTTTTGCCGCATCGGTTGCTGCATTAGCTATCATTTCATCATATTTTGGTGCATAACCAGCCCAACCTATACCATGAGAGGGTAAACTTTCCAGTTTTTCCTTAATTTCCTTAGCAAAAGCATCCGTTGGCTTGAGCAGAATATTATCTTGCCATTGCCAAATGGGCGGACCGGGTTTCAAAAAATCGACTGAAGTGCGTACCTTTAAAATAGATTGTTCCCAAAGATTTGCCTGAACAGCAATCCACACCAGGAATAGTTTTCCATCTTGATTTAGGAACAATACAGGATTACAATCGGGTAAATGCGGTGTGTCAGCCATCAGGAAAGGCTCTGACCAGGAAGAACGGCCTTTTTCCAGTCGGGCACCCATTAATTTCACATCATCAGACGTTCTTTCTCCGTTACCATAAAACCAAACGCAAAGAAAATCGCCATTAGGAAGAGAAACCAGGCTACTTCCATGAACATGCTTTTCTTGTTCAGGAAATATTAAGCCTGATGAAACCACCTGAGACCAGGCTACGGAAGCTTTTGTCAACAAGAAAATTATGCATAAAAATCGATAATTAAACATAACAAAAATATTTTATTTAGCCGTTGCGGCAGGACTTTCCTTCACTAATTTTAACGCTTGTTCCATATAAATTTCAGCGGTCATCTCGCCCAGACTGGTGCGGGTGACGTATTCATATCGTTTAAAACTCTGGTAATCCACTTTTGCCAGCATGTAACCAAAAGCATCATTTGTCAAACCAAAAAGAAATGGCATAGTCGTGTTCATATTACGTTTCACATAATAGCCCACATTGGGCATAGCTTCACCTGGAACGGTAAGAATTTGCGCGGGGCCAATATTGATCAGATTAAGCTGGGTAGTCACTTTATTATCTGAAAAAGATTCATATTTCATGGAAGATTTCTGAATAATATAACGCATGATATCAGATTCAACGGGAAAAGTTAGGGGACGGGAAGCAATAAAAACGGCAGGATTATCTAAAACAGGAGCTTTTTGGATAATCCTAAGGGATTCGCTGGCAAGCAATTCACCGATACGAATACATTCTTGCCAGGAATTATCTTCTTTTTGACCCTGACCTTCTTTTCCGTATTCAAGGCGAGTATCGGCGGTGACCAT